>Ga0137404_10000765_pt1 | contig 21235 bp, 19 predicted proteins | sample CZOMad2_1_16fung_FD_108285 | JGI IMG/M metagenome (GOLD analysis project Ga0137404, IMG submission 108285) | Vadose zone soil fungal communities from Angelo Coast Range Reserve, California, USA - CZOMad2_1_16fungal (Illumina Assembly) | ecosystem: Environmental > Terrestrial > Soil > Vadose... | reverse complement strand
GCATCAGCGACGAATGGGCGCGGGCCGTGGTGGAACGCCGGGGCTTCGCACATGCACGCTGCTTTTCCTAAATCCTACTTTGATCGCTGTGAACTCTTGTCGCTGCGGGATCAACGACTCCGTTTCCAGCGGACTTCATGAACCGCCGTATACGGAACCGTACGTACGGTGGTGTGGGAGGACGGCGGAGGTGACTCCGCCTCCTACCCGATAGAGTTATGGGCGAGCCCACGGAAGTGGGCGACAGAAGGGATTCTGTAGAATTCCGGGATTAATTATGTAGCCCGCCTCGCGGGCCTGTCTTGCTTCGGCGTTGGTTATCCACAGCTGGCGCTGTGGGCTAATAATATATCGCCTGCTTCGCGGCTGGCCGCCGCAAATAAGATCAAGTAGCCTTACCTCGTGAACCTCCTCAAACCACCCTGCGATGAAGGCGTCATCTCGGCGACCAAAACAACGGCGCCATGCAGCAAAGCGCGCGGACCTTGGGTTCTCGCCGCGACCATTCTCGGCTCGAGCATGGTTTTCATTGACGGCACGGTCACCAACGTTGCGCTGCCCGCTTTGCAGGCGAATCTTCACGCCACGTCGGTTGATGTGCAGTGGGTGGTCGAGGCGTATGCGCTCTTTCTCGCGGCGTTGTTATTGCTAGGCGGCTCTCTGGGAGATCACTTTGGACGGCGGCGAATTTACGCGATCGGGGTTGTGCTGTTCGCGCTGGCTTCCGCCTGGTGCGGATTGGCGCCGAACATTTCGCAACTGATTCTGGCGCGGGCAGTGCAGGGAGTCGGCGGCGCGCTGCTGGTTCCCGGTGGCCTGGCGATTATCAGCGCCTCGTTCCCCGAAAGCGAACGCGGTCGCGCGATCGGAACCTGGTCGGGCTCAACTGCGATCACGACCGCGCTGGGCCCGGTGATTGGCGGTTGGCTGATCGAGCACGTTTCGTGGCGCGCGGTTTTCTTTCTGAATCTGCCGCTGGCGCTGGTCGTGCTGCTGCTCGTCGTTTGGCGCGTTCCGGAAAGCCGCAATGAAGAAGAATCACAGAAGTTGGATCTGTCGGGAGCAACGCTGGCGACGCTCAGTCTCGGCGCAATCGTTTACGGACTGATCGAGTCGTCGCGCCTTGGTCTGCAAAGCCCTGTGGTGATCGCCTCCGTGTCGGCCGGCGTGGTCATCTTCGCTCTCTTCATTCTGGTTGAGGCGCGCGTGCGCCAGCCGATGATGCCGCTGACGCTTTTTCGTTCGCGTAATTTTGCCGGCGCGAATTTGCTGACACTTTTTTTGTATGCATCGCTCGCGGGGACGCTCTACTTCATGCCGCTCAACCTGATTCAGGTGCAGGGCTACACGGCGACGGCCGCGGGCGCGGCCACGCTGCCTTTTATTTTGATCATGTTCCTGTTGTCGCGCTGGTCGGGCGGATTGGTTAAGCGTTACGGCGCGCGTCTGCCCCTGGTCGTGGGACCGACGGTCGCGGCGGCCGGATTCGCGCTGTTTCTCAGAACCGGAGTCGGTGGCAGCTACTTCACCAGTTTCTTTCCGGCGATCGTCGTCCTCGGACTTGGCATGGCGATCAGCGTCGCACCCCTGACGACCACCGTCATGAATTCAGTCAACCAGAGTCACGCGGGCATCGCCTCCGGAGTTAACAACGCCGTTTCGCGCACGGCCGGGTTGCTGGCCGTGGCCGTGTTTGGACTCATCATGTTTCATGCTTTCAATGGCTGTCTCGAGCAGCGTCTGAGCGTGCTCCCAATCCCGGTCGAGGTGCGTCAGGCATTGAACACCGAACGGCTTAAATTGGCGGCGGCGGAAATTCCTAACAGTTTAGGTGAAGAGATGCGCGTGACGATCAAGCAGGCGGTCAACGAATGTTTCGTGGTTGGCTTCCGGCGAGTGATGCTGGTAGGCGCCGCGTTGGCCCTCGCGGGTTCAGTGCTCGCGTGGCTGCTGATTCGAACTGAATAGCGACAGAGGGGCGACATCCTATCCGCCAGACGGCGCAGCCGCTCATGTCTCATCGGAAAGCCTCCCTGGAAAGATTGTTCGCGCTACGCGCTCAGGCGGACAGGATGTCCGCGCTCCGTCGGCTTGATCTCGATCAATCCCACGCGCTATGTTTAGTAAGCGCCCTGTCTGGACAGACCCCCCGGCTGATCAGACCTCATCGACTAATTCATTGGTGAGGTAAATGAGATGTTAAAAAAAGCCGGTACTCCTACTATTCTGGTAATCGAAGACTATGCCGACAGCCGCACGCTGCTTTCGTCTTTACTGCGGGGGGAGGGCTACAAAGTCGTCGAAGCCCGTGACGGCAAAGAAGGCCTGCGCCAGGTCAATCGGGTGACGCCGGACCTAATCTTGATGGACCTGGCCATGCCTGAGATGGACGGCTTGTCAGCCACTCGCCGGCTTCGTGAAAGGCACACGCTGGCGCGCACACCGATCTTTGCCATCACCGCCTATGCAACCGGCGAGGTTAGGGCCGACGCCATCGCGGCCGGCTGTGCCGAGGTATTTCTCAAGCCCCTGGATATTGAAAAGCTGCTGGGAAAGATCAAAGCCACCCTCGGGGCCTGAAGTCTCACCTGGTTAGCTCACGATCAATTGCCACGCTCCGAACCAAAGATTCCAGCTCCTGTTCCAGGCGCGCTGCTTCAGCGTGTTGGGCCTGCTTGTCCTTATTCAATTCCTCCAGACGGGTTTCCTGCGTATCGGCTTTGGCCACGTAACGCGTGATCAGTTGCTTTGCTTCGGCAGTGGCGGTTAACGCTTTGATGTTGTCTCGCAGGCGTTGCTGGTCCGCACTGATCTCGGTTACCTCCTGATCAATCGCTTCGATGCGCGCCTCTGCGGCTGCCATCCGGCTCTTGAGGCCAATTATTCTTTCCAGGAGGGCGCGCGTCGCCGCGTCGATGTAGTTCCGAGCGATGAACAAATCGAGATCCTGCCGGCTGAAATCCACCAGTGCATAGTTGTCCATCAGCGCCCGTCGTTCGGTGACCTGCAAATCAACTCTCTGATGCGGGCCGAGCGAAACTCGAAAGCGATAGTAGCGGGCGCTCTTACCCTCGGGTTTCTGCGTGTCGTCGCTCAAAACCCAACCCTCTCGCAGGGGATGCTCGACATAGACGACGCGCGCTTTGTCCGTCTGGTTGGTAAAGGTGTAGATCTTCTGGCTGGTTTGATGATAGTGGGCCTGAAAGACGCCCTTGACGACGCGCACCAGAAAAGTTGGTGCGCGATCTTCCTTCACGCGCACATTAACCAGCGTGCCGAGATCCAGCGCGAAAGAAATCAAACGCTGCTCGTCAGGTTTGAGGCGCTCCATCAAGGCCTCGCCGGCATATGCATCGCCATCGATGACCGTGATCGCGCCGTCCTCTAACGTCAGCGGCGACGTGTTTCTTAAGAGCATCCCGCCCATCGGCCGGTCACGCCGGGCGCCTTCGTTGTAGATCGAGACGCGTTCGCCGTCCATGCGGGTTTGCAGGATCGGAATCAACGCCGAACGATCGCGCAACACGGTCACCGGCTGATCGATGCGGTATTCGAAGAGGTCGCCAACCTCACTGCCCGTGGCCGCCGCTTCGACGCCTGAGTCGGGACGGGTGATGGCATCGCTGAGTGAGATACCGCCAAAAGAGCTGGCCGGTGATAGGTTAGCCAGACCACTCAACTGTCGACCGTTTAGCGCGAGCCCTCGTCCAATGGTTTGAGAGCTGGAGTTTAGGATCGAGTCCGCACTTGCCGTGACCGTCACAGTCTCTGTAACGTTGCCGACTTCAAGTGAAGCGTTCACGTATGCCGGCCCGTTGCTTCCCACAACAACATTCGTAACCAGATGATGCGTGAAGCCGGGGGCATTGATAGAAACTGAATAATTTCCCGGTATGAGAACCGCAGTCGAGTATGTTCCGTCGTTGGTGCTGGTCGTAGTGAAAGATTGGTTAGTCGCGACGTTCGTGATTGTAACAGCCGCGCCAGGGATCACTGCTCCATTTGGATCGGTTATGGTGCCACTGATAGTTCCAGAGGCCGCGCCTTCGTTTGCTTCGTAGGTTTGCGGCGCGAGCTTGAGATCACTCGGCATGCCGACGATCGGTCGATAGCGATAGAACGGTTGTTGAATCGGCTGAATGAATGACACGGGCGAACCGGAGACGAGCGAAAGCGTGATTTTGTTCCAGTCCTCTTCGCTGACGTTGTCGACAATGGCCCAGCCCTGAAAGAAAGGTTTGCCCTGCGAATCCAGCACGACTCGGTAAGTCGTTTTCCAGATCGGCGCAGCGATGGTGTAACTAACTACCATCTCGCGCGGGCCCGCGCCATCCGAAGTAACCACGATCGTTTTGGCGTCGCGGCGACGGGCGGAGGCACTGGCGTTGGCGAATTCGTTCACGTCGCGACGGGCCCCGTCGTCAATCAGTTTCACCGAGCGCACGTCCGCCAAATCGAAACTAATCAATTCGCCGCTTTCGGAAGCAATCACGAGCGCGTGAGCGGTAACGGCCGGTTTGCTTGCGTCGATCTGCGACCGACGCTCTTCGACGGTCAAGATCGATCCAGTGGCCGTACGATTAGCGGTGGCCACGAAAACGTGTGCGCCCTGCAGTTGGCCCAACACGCCCGCCAGCCCGCCGCTCAAGTTGTTGCCCGATCCGGCATTGATCGAGAAAGGAATGTCAGCCATCCGCGCGGAAGGCGGCGCCGACGAGTTGTAGCTGACCGCGCCGATCCGGCCCTGACCCAGATCGAGCACGACCATCGACTTCAAAACATCGTCGACCTGCGATTGCTTGAACGAAAGACTGACTTCGGCGTGACCGCTGACAGTTCCGCGTCGTTCGATGTAAGCGACGCCGTTGCTGTAGAGAATCACGCGACGGATGGGCAGAGTTTGCGTATTCGAGCTCATCGGTCCGGTTTGCGGGACCTGCGCGCGCGCGATGCGCCGTGTTTGCGCGAAAGAGTTGATGGAAAGTAGAGAGACCAGGACTAAAAGGAGAGTGCGTTTCATGGGCTTTGCCTCCTAAGGCGGAAAAAGAATATGTCCAAGGTGCAGGGGAGACGGTGAAGGGAGACGGCCGGTTAGGGATTACGAAAACTGAATTGTTATCCGAGTAATGGATGCGCCATGATGGCCGCAGGTTGACCGCGACGGTGAACGAGGCCCTTTATTGGTGCCCTTGCGCGTTGGCGGTTAAACACAAACCACACAAAGGCGCGAAGGCGCAAAGTCAGGAAGACGAGCAATCGGCGACGCGGAATCTGTTTCCGAAAGTTATTTTGCGATACAATCCGCCGCGAATGAACTGTCCAAATTGCGAGCGTGAGATACCTGCTGGTGCGGCTTCGTGTCCATCGTGTGCGACTTCGCTCTCAGATTCGTTCTCACCCACCCGGTTGCTCGATCCCAATCGACTGGCGAAGAAAGCCGGCGATGAAAGCAGCAAGAAGAGCCGTTCCTATTCTTCTCTCAATTCGATAGACGATGCCCGGTTTGTGCCGGGCGAGATGCTGGCTGAGCGTTATCGCATCGTGGGTTTGCTTGGAAAAGGCGGCATGGGCGAAGTCTATCGCGCCGACGATCTCAAACTGGGCCAACCCGTCGCGTTGAAGTTTCTTCCCGAACACTTGTTGAGCGACGGCGCCGCGCTCGCGCGTTTCCATCGTGAAGTGCGCGTGGCCCGTCAGGTGTCGCACAAGAATGTCTGCCGCGTTTACGACATCGGCGAGATCGACGGCCGGCACTTTCTCTCGATGGAGTTCATCAAGGGCGAAGAACTCTCTTCGCTGCTGCGCCGCATTGGCCGTCTCCCACAGGACAAGGCGATTCAGATCGCACGCCAGATCTGCGCCGGTTTAGCGGCGGCGCACGAAGCCGGCGTCCTGCATCGGGATCTGAAACCGGCGAACATAATGATCGATGGCGACGGCAATGCGCGCGTGCTCGACTTTGGTTTGGCGGGTCTGGTGGAAGAATTTGGCGACGATGAAAAGAGAGCGGGCACTCCAGCCTACATGGCGCCGGAACAACTCGAGGGAAAAGATCAGACGATCAAGACCGACATTTACTCTCTGGGCCTTGTGCTCTATGAGTTGTTCACCGGCCGGCGAGCTTTCGAGGCCGCGACGCTGAACGAACTAATCAAACTAAGACGCAGCGATACAACCCCAACCACGCCGACTTCGATTGTGAAGGATCTCGATCCGCTGGTTGAGAAGGTCATCGATCGTTGTATTCAAAAAGACCCGTCGCAAAGACCTTCGTCGGCTTTGCAAGTCGCGGCGGCGTTGCCGGGTGGCGATCCAATCGCGGCGGCGCTGGCTGCCGGCGAAACGCCTTCACCGGAAATGGTAGCCGCCGCGCCCACGGAAGGTATTCTCAAGCCCGTAGTTGCCACGGGACTCCTCGTCACCTGCATCGCGGTACTGGCGCTCGGCTGTTGGCTGACAAAGTACACTGCTGTTTATCGGATGACCTCGCTGGATCTGCCACCGGAAGCCCTGCGCGTACGCGCACGCGAAGTGATCGGGAAGATGGGCTACGCCGTCCCGCCCCTCGACAGCGAGGACGGAATTGTCCTGAAGGATGACTACCTGAGTTACATTGAGGCGAATGATCAGTCTATGGGGCGATGGAACCGGCTGCGCACTGAAGGACCGGGCGCTTATCGTTTCTGGTATCGCCAGAGTCCTCGATACTTCGACACGACTGAAGCCATCGAGGTCGACAGGCCGGCACTGGACATCTCCGGCATGATGAGTCTCTATCTGGACATGGATGGACGTCTGCACTGGTTTCTCGGCGTTCCGCCGCAGCGTGAACCGCCAGGAGGCGAGACCGCCAAGCCCGATTGGTCGGTGCCTTTTCGCGAAGCGGGATTAGACCTGGCGAACTTCGCGGAGGTTACCTCGACTAGAGTTCCTCTGCATGCCTACGACGTGCGCGCAGCCTGGGACGGCGCAGACCCGTCGCATCCCGAGCTTAAAACCCACGTCGAGGCGGCGGCCTTCCGCGGCAAGCCTGTTTATTTCGAAACCATCTATCCCTGGGATCAACCACTGAGGCAGGAACAAAGGCCGGCGAGCGGCAGGGATCGCGCACTTATTTTCATCTTGATTGCGGTCTATATGATCCTGGTCGTTGGCAGCGCGCTCCTGGCTCGCAAGAATTTGAAACTGGGGCGCGGCGACCGCCGTGGCGCAACCCGCCTGGCGCTCGTGTTCCTAACACTGCGAATGCTGTACTGGCTATTTATGGAACACCACAACGGATTGCCGGACTATGAGTTCAGTCTTCTCCTTATTCACCTCGCGATGGCCGTATACTTTGCGGTTTTCGTGTGGGTGCAGTACGTCGCGCTCGAGCCATTTGTCCGCAAGCGTTGGCCGCTGCGCATCATCTCCTGGAGTCGGCTGCTCGCTGGTGGTTATCGTGATCCTTTAGTCGGACGCGACATCCTCATAGGCGCCGTTTTCGGGGCGGTTCTAATACTCCTTGGACCCATCACTGCGATCGGGTTGCGATGGATTGGACGACCGCCGGCATTGACCCTCAATCCGGGAACCACCAGGATTGGCTCACACCTTTTCATCGGCAAGTTCATGAATCAAATGGATGCGGGAATCCTGCTGCCTTTCTCTTTGCTGTTCCTTTTACTCTTGTTTTTGATGGTTCTGCGTCGCGAGTGGCTGGCGTTCGGAATGGTTTGGCTATTGCTCGCGACCGTCAACGTACTGATCGGCCAGGTACATGTGTTGATGATACCTTTCGCCGCCCTCTCCGCTTTTCTCGCCGTTTTCGTGCTCTATCGCTTTGGATTGCTGGCGGCGGTGTCAGCCATGTTCTTCGCCCATCTCTGGATCTTCTACCCAGTGACCACGGAACTGAGTGCCTGGTATGCGACTGACTTTCTCATAGCGCTCACCATCTGCGTCGCGCTGGCTCTCTTCGGTTTCTACACGAGCCTGGCAGGTCAGCCGTTGTTTGGCGGGAAGTTGCTGGAGGATTGAGCGGACGAGATGAGGTCAGTACCACCTGCGTAAGCGGGTGGGTTCATCATTCAAGCTTAGGTGCTGACGTTATCCCTCGAACATCGTTGTGCTTGACCCACCCGCTGACGCAGGTGGTACTGACCTCACAACGGCAGCATAAGTGCTCTCTAAACGATACTGATTGAGGGATGGTTGTGATCGAAGAGTAGGCCGGCTCGTATTACCTCGCGCGCACTGAGCCGCTGATCTTCTTACGAGTAGTTTTGCCCGTGTGCAGAACGGGAATCGCGGTATCCACTTCTGAATGAGGGCGTGGGATGACGTGAGTCGCAACGACTTCGCCGACGCGGCGACCGGCGGCGGCGCCTGATTCGACCGCGCTTTTGACTGCGCCGACTTCACCGCGCACGATGCAGGTCACCAGGCCGGCGTCGATTTTTTCCCAGCCGACCAAAACCACGTTCGCCGACTTCACTGCCGCGTCAGCAGCTTCGATCATCGCCACCAGACCGCGGCATTCAATTAATCCCAGGGCTTCACGTTCCATTGGGTCCACCTTCTCTTGAGGCGCTAAGGTTAGTTTGTTTCTGAGCGAATTGCCAGCGACCACAGTTCTGGTTCTTCTTTGCGGCTTAAGTATTTCCCTTTGCGCCTTTGCGAGAAAAAAGGTTGAAGTTTCACGCAAAGGCGCAAAGGAAAAACGAAAGGCGCCAAGGAAGACTAGTTCCGCAAGCTATGCACCGGCGCGGGAATCCGGCCGCCGCGGCGAATAAATCCGTCGGATGAAAAGCGGTTCACGGCCATGATCGGCGCGCTGCCCAGCAGACCGCCGAACTCAACCATCTCGCCCACATCGCGGCCGGGCACGGGAATGATGCGTACGGCTGTTGTCTTGTTATTCATCACGCCGATGGCCATCTCGTCGGCGATGATCGCGGCAATCGTTTCCGCCGAAGTTGCACCCGGCACGGCGACCATGTCGATGCCCACCGAACAGACGCTGGTCCAGGCTTCCAGTTTTTCCAAAGTCAAAGCGCCCACCCGCGCGGCTTCGATCATCCCGGCGTCTTCGGAAACCGGAATGAACGCGCCGCTCATCCCGCCGACCGAGTTGCTGGCCATCGCGCCGCCTTTCTTAACCGCGTCGGTTAATAATGCTAAGGCCGCCGTAGTGCCGTGCGCGCCGGCGCGCTCAAAACCCATGGCTTCGATGATGTTCGCGACTGAGTCGCCGGGCACGGGCGTCGGCGCCAGCGACAGATCGATGATCCCGAAAGGAATTCCCAGACGGCGCGCGGCCTCGCGGCCAACCAATTCACCGGCGCGCGCCAGCTTGAATGAAAGCTTCTTGATGATTTCCGCGAGTTCGTGCAGCGGCAGATCTTTCGGCGCCTGCTGCAATGCGTGATTCACGACGCCGGGCCCGGACACACCGACATTCAGGACGGCTTCGGGCTCGCCGATGCCATGAAAAGCTCCGGCCATAAACGGATTGTCTTCGACCGCATTGGCAAAGCAAACAAACTTTGCGCAGGCCAGCCCGGAACGTTCACGCGTCCGTTCGGCCGCGTCTTTGATCAAGTGACCGACGCGCGCGACTGCGTCCATATTGATCCCGGCGCGCGTGGTCGCGACGTTTACCGAAGAGCAAAGCCGCTCGGTCACAGACAGTGCTTCCGGAATCGAATCAAGAAACTCGCTCTCCTTACGCGTGAAGCCTTTGTGCACCAGCGCCGAGTATCCGCCGACAAAGTCCACGCCGACTGACCCGGCCGTTTCATCAATGGCCCGGCCCAAATCGATTGGATTGCCGCTCGCGCCTTCAGTCAGGATCGAAACAGGCGTTACGGCGATGCGTTTGTTGGCGACGCGAATGCCGAACTCGTTGCCGATTTCGTCAACCGTGTTGACCAGTTGTCCGGCAGTTCTCCCAATCTTCTCGCGCACGCGATCACAAGTGCGCTCGATCGAATCGCTGGCGCAATCACGCAGGCTCAAGCCAAGCGTAACCGTACGGATATCGAGATGCTCCATCTCGGTCATGCGCACGGTCTGGAGGATTTCGGCCTGGGTGTACTCCATAAAGAAAGAGGTCAGAGATCAGAAGTTAGAGGTCAGATGTGGGTCTGGATCTGACCTCTGATCTCTGACTTCTGACCTCGGCTACAGTTCTATCCCATCACTTTGCTAAGCACGAGTAAGATTATGAAGACGACAAACAGGCCCACCGCTACCAGCACAAAACGCAGGCTGGGGTCGTAGTGGGCTTCCTCAATCATTGCCGTCGATACTTGATGGATCTTTTCCACGCGCTTCACGTTGTCCTCGATCGCGCCGCGCGCGGCAGTGGAAGCGCGGTGCAAGCCGGCTCGAGTGCGCTCCCGCGCGCCGTGTGGACCTGATTCATCCAGCTTGTCTACTTTGGGTTCGGTCGTTTCGGGATCCGCTGCCGCGAGCGCGGGCTCAGCCGATGCCGCCAGCATTTGAGTTTCTTGAACGGCATCGGGTTCGGCGTCGGCCGCTGGAGGCGAGTCGGGCTTTGCGCTTTCGGGAGCTGGTTCTGTCGCGGTCGCAGCAGTTGCGAGCGGTTTGCCGCACTCAGGACAGAACATCGCCGGCTCGCGCACCGCCGCGCCGCATGACGAACAACGAAGTGAAATTTCAGGCTGCATGAAATTAGGGGTTGGGGGTCGGGGATCAGTAATAGCCTTTACCGGCCCTGACCCCTGGCTCTGTCCCCTGCTCTTCAGATCCGATGCATCGCATTGAACAAATCTTCACGCTGGGCATAAATATGCACGCCCAGTTTTTCGCCTTCCGAACGCAGCCGCTCTTTCAGTTCGGTTACCGACAATTGTGACCGCGAGGTGTTGGCGATGATCACCATCGCAAACTTTCCCTGCACGACCGTTTGGTTGATGTCGACGATACTGCAACCAGCGTCGGCCAGAATTTGCGCCGCGCCCGCCACGATTCCCGGATGATCCATGCCAAAGACCGAGATGATCAGCCGGTCGGAAGAGCCTTCACGCGTAGCGGTTTCAGCGAAAGACGACCCGGACCGCGAAATCGAAGTTGCACGCGAGCCATTCTGCACCAGGGCGGGTGCGACTGTTTGATAGATATCAGTGACCAGTTGTTCGACCGCACTCTCGTCCACGGACGGGCCGAGCCGCTCGTAGATCGCGCGAGTGATTCGGTAGATCAACTCTTCGTTAGCCATTGTCCATTTTCGATTGCCAATTGCCGATTGCCAATTGGAAATGTGGAACTGTCCTCAATGTCTGCTCTGAGGTTGATCGGGGGCTCTTTGATCTCTGGCGCATTCCTTGACGGGCGTCCGTTATTTTGGAATTCAAGAATCGAATCGGCAATCGGCAATCAAAAATCGGCAATGACCTACCGCTGTCCGTTATCGCGACCCAGGGTTCGCGCAACTTCGCGCAGCTCTTCCGAATTGCTGTCGGTCAAGTCGACCCGATCGACAATGCCGACGACCGCGGCTTCAATCGACATGTCCTGATTGCCAATCGCCGTGCGCGCGGCTTTGCCATACGCGCACATCACTGTCTCTCCCGGGCCGGCGCCGAGACGGTCGGCCACCACAACTACATTCTTCGTGGGTTCATGATCCAGGTCGTATGGATGGACGATCAGAAAACGGACGCCTTCGAGATCGGGCGACTTCTTGGTTGACCATACAGTGCCGACTACTTTTCCGAGGAACATGGTTTCAAGTTTCAAGTTTCAAGTCGCAAGCCTCACGCGGTTTCAAACTTGAAACCTTAAACCTGAAACTTGAAACCGGTTAAGCTTTGGCAAACACCTCTGCCGGATCCCCAATGTCCCGAGCTGAAGGGGTGATGATCGTGCGCGGGCCGACGTAAATCTTTTCACCTTTTTGAATCGCCTGCTTGACGTCGTCTTCGCTCACAAACTCAGCCGCCTTGCGTCCGTTCGTTGCGGAGTGCGACGCGGTCTTCGGCGCCTCGCGCGAAGCTCCGCCATTGCCAGCCGCGGAATCACGTTGCGGGGCTTCGGGCGCGGGTGGAGCTGACTCAGGCCGGTTAGCCAGAAAGCGATCGACGATGGCAGCGATCTCCTGGCGACTAACTTTCGGAGCTCCGGTGCCAGTGGTCGCGGCAGGTGTAGTCCGATCGGCCGCAGGTTGCTGGGGCATGGCCCCGGCTTGCGCCGCGACTGCCGGCCGTTTGCTTTGCACCGGTCGCGTTTCAAATGCGACTCGCTTGATATCCATCAAATGCAGCGGCGAAACATTGTCGGAAGTCACATTGCCGCCCCAAGATCCACAACCCAGCGTCATCGAAGGTGGCAACGCTGTCGAGAAGCCAATCGCACCATGCGTGGTCGGCGTGTTGACGGTTATGCGCGACGCGGGCATCTCGCTGCCGTAACGAACTGCCGCTTCGCGCGAGCGAGTATGAATGCCCGCGGTGTGGCCCATGCCGCCATAGTGCAGGATTTCGTTGCAGCGAGCGGCGCCGCGCTCGAGACCGTCTTCGACATAGAAGGCGAGGATGGGCGAGAGTTTTTCCATCGACAGCGGATAATCGCGGCCCACCCCGGCGACGTCCGTCATCAGACAGCGTGTTCCTGGCGGCACACTGATGCCGGCCATGCTCGCGATCACCTCGACTGATTTGCCGACGATGCCGGGATTCAAATGTCTCTGCGGAGTGGCCACAATCTTCGCGAGTTGATCGGCCTCAGCCTGACTGAGAAAGTAACCGCCCTGCATTTTGAATTGTTCGCGAACCGCCATTTCGATTGGCGCATCGACGACGACAGCTTGCTCGGAAGCGCAAATCGTTCCGTTGTCAAAACACTTACCCGTAAAAATATCCTGGACGGCTTTGGGAACATCAGCGCTGCGTTCGATGAATACCGGCACGTTCCCCGGGCCGACACCGAACGCCGGCTTGCCCGATGAATACGCTGCGCGGACCAGGCCGATGCCGCCGGTGGCCAGAATCACCGCGGTCATCTTGTGCTTCATCAGGGCTTCGGTGCCTTCGATGGTGGCAGTCGTCATGCAGCCGATGGCCTCAGCGGGTAGCCCGGCTTTCGCTCCCGCATCGCGCATTACTTTGACAGTCTCGTTGATGCAGCGAGCTGCCGAAGGATGCGGCGAAAGCACGATCGCATTACGCGACTTGATCGCGATCAGAATCTTGAAGATGGCCGTGGAAGTAGGATTGGTCGAGGGAATGATACCGGCGACGACACCGCGCGGACTGGCAATTTCGACTACGTCCTTGGTTTCGGAGACTATGCCGACGGTGCGCAGGTTCTTGAAATAATTCCAGACGTCCTCGGCGGCGAACCGGTTCTTTTCATGCTTGTCAGCAGGAACGCCATAGCCTGTCTCTTCGACTGCCAGAGCCGCCACGCGCGGCGATTCGCGCAACGCTGCGATGGCCATCGCTTCACAGATGTGATCGATTTTCGCCTGATCGAAACGTACCAACTCTGCCTGTGCGCGGTGCGCGGCTTCCACCAGGTCGCGGACCTGCTGCACGGAAATGAGATCTTTGTCGGCCGACATTACAAACCTCCATTGCCGATTGCCGATTGCCAATTGCCGATTTGAAATCTCCTGGCTCCGATTCCGAGCTAATCACTCGTTTGTCAATGACCTTAGTTCCAAATCGGCAATCGGCAATCAAAAATCGGCAATGCTCTACTTGGCTCTTTCTCTGGCCGTTTCTCGCGCCGTCAACGAGCGGCCGGCCTCGCCCTGGCCCAACTGGCCGCGCGCTCCGCCCTGCAACTGTGATGTTTCGTCGGGGCTGAATCCGGTGCGGCCGTCGACCGGCAGGACGCGCTCGACTTCCGCATGTGGGCGCGGGATAACGTGCACGCTGATCAACTCGCCGACGCGACGCGCTGCGGCGGCACCCGCATCAGTGGCCGCCTTCACGGCGCCGACGTCTCCACGCACGAACACGGTCACATATCCGGCGCCAATGTATTCCTTCCCCAACAGTTGCACGTTGGCTGCTTTGACCATTGCGTCGGCTGCTTCGACAGCGCCGACAAAGCCTTTGGTCTCGACCATTCCGAGTGCTTCAAGAGGCATCTCCGTCAGTCCTCACTTTTCAAGATTGTAGAAGTTAAAAACAAAGCAGATTGGTTTTCTGCGAACGACTCAAGCTACCACCCTGCGCAATAAGAATCAAGAGAGGTCACCTTGCGCCTAGCGGCTTGGTTTACCTTTTGGCTGCGCGATGTTCTCTCGGCAGTTTGCGGAAAAGATTTTCAATGCAATTTCGTCAATGCAACGCGCCCGGCGATAATCATCGCAGCCGAAAGTCGCTAAATGAAAATGTGCCCCAAAGTTGAAATCAATAAAATTTGACAACGTTTGGAGCGAGCGTTATAGTTCGGCCAAACAACAGTTTGATGGTGCCTGTGAGTTTTTTGGGGAGGGCACCCGTACATCTTTGGAGCTGTTCGTTTGTCCCTCGCATGAATTGGCGTCGTCCAGGGCCGGCTCAATTAAAATGGTGGAGAGCATCGGAGAAAAATTGCGACTCGCACGCGAGACGCGAGGGATTGCTCTACGCGATATCTCAGAACAGACACGCATCTCGATGCGCTATCTCGAGGCCATTGAGACAGACGACTATCGGCGCTTACCGGGCGGCATTTTTAATCGCAGTTTCATCCGCGCCTACGCCAAGGTCATCGGCTATGACCAGGACCAGGCGATCGACGACTATGGCCGCACCCTGCGTGAACGCGGCGAGCCCGATGAAGAATCTTCACCCAAACCATACAAATCGCTGGTCTACACTGAGAATGGCAGTCACAATCGCTCGGCCTTTATGACCCTCTTGCTGGCGCTCGTGATCCTGGCGGTGCTATCGCTCTGCGTCTGGGCCGGCCTCCATTTTTATCAACGCCGCGTGGCGCCAAAGACGCGAACCGGGCAGCGATCCACGCCGGGCAGTTTCGGCTCGAATGTTCCGTGGGTGCAGCCGACAAAGGAGGGCGAGCACGAATTCACTGTGTAGGGGCCGTAAGAATTATGCTGCGCGACACTCCGCGGTGCCCGCCAGCCTGCGTCGTTTTAGTGAATCAGATTTATCGTGAATCGCCCGCAGCGAACTGCGGGCATTTTTGTTTTTAGGTTACAGTTAGGCAAAGCAAAATCCAAGGAGTAACTTTAGAGGGCCATGATAACTGAGAAGCTTCCCGAAGGACTTACTTTCGATGATGTGCTGTTGGTGCCCGCGCGTTCAGATGTGCTGCCGGCGGAAACCGACACCTCGACCCAATTTACGCGCGGCATCCGCTTGCAGATTCCGCTTTGCTCGTCGGCGATGGACACGGTCACCGAAGCGTCGCTGGCCATTGCCATCGCCCAACAAGGCGGCATCGGCGTCGTGCACAAAAACCTGAGCATCGAGCGCCAGGCCGAAGAAGTTGACAAGGTAAAGCGGTCTGAATCCGGCATGATCGTCGACCCGGTGACGATCTGGCAGGACCGCCCGGTGCGCGAAGCGCTGGCCGTAATGCAGCGCTATCACATCAGTGGCGTGCCCGTGGTCGACGAAGACGGACACCTGGTCGGGATCATCACCAATCGAGATCTGCGTTTTGAAGAGCGCTTTGACTTGCCGGTCTCGGAAGTAATGACCAAGCAGCCGCTGGTGACAGTTTCAGTGGGCACCACGTTGGATCAAGCCAAGCAGGTCCTGCAAAAGCATCGCATTGAGAAGCTACTGGTGATCGATGAAGACAAACATCTGAAGGGCTTGATTACAGTCAAAGATATTCAGAAGGCCATCAAATATCCGACTGCGGCGAAAGATGATCTCGGCCGCTTGCGCGTGGCGGCGGCGATCGGCGCCACGGGCGACTATAAGGAACGCGCGGATGCTCTGGTCAATTCCCGCGCCGATTGTTTGGTGATCGACACCGCGCATGGACATTCTTCGCGAGTGATCGAAGCCGCGAGAGAGATCAAACGCCGCCATCCGGACACGCAACTGATCGCGGGCAACGTGGGCACGGGCGACGGTGCGCGCGAGTTGATCGACGCCGGCGTTGACGGGGTGAAAGTCGGCATCGGCCCGGGATCGATTTGCACGACCCGCGTCGTGACCGGAGCCGGCGTGCCGCAAATCTCGGCGATTCAATCCTGTGTCGAGGCCGCGCGCGGCACCGGCGTCCCGATCATTTCGGACGGCGGCGTAAAATTTTCCGGCGATATGGCCAAAGCCATCGCCGCCGGCGCCGACGTGGTAATGGTCGGCTCGCTTTTCGCCGGCACCGAAGAAGCGCCCGGCGAAGTCATTCTCTACCAGGGCCGCAGCTTCAAGATGTATCGCGGCATGGGCTCGATTGGCGCGATGCGCGAAGGCTCGCGCGATCGTTATTCACAGGAAGAGATCGCCAACGAATCGAAACTGGTGCCCGAAGGAATTGAAGGCCGCGTCCCGTATCGCGGCACACTGGCCGAGATGGTGACCCAACTCGTCGGCGGTTTGCGCTCGGGCATGGGCTACACCGGATGCCGCACGATTAGCGAGTTTCAGGAAAAGACACGCTTTCTGCGGATCACGCCCGCCGGCCTGCGAGAGTCGCACGTGCACGACGTGGTGATTACCAAAGAAGCACCGAACTATAGGTTGGAATAGCAGCGAGTTTACTTGGCCCCAAAACAACGCCGAAGGTAGTGTTTGATCTTCGGATGCATAGCGCAGACTGCCAGATTCGCACGAGCTGGCAGCTTGCGCTATCCAAGTCTTCGGCCACCAACTCTCGCTGAAATTTTCTTCCGTGACTAATCCAGAAGCAAAACGCAATGCCGGCTTGATGAACTAATCCGGCAACTCAGGTATGAAGTAACGAGAGGAGGGAAGATCTTATGTTTAAGACGAGCAAGGTATTTTCCAGTTTTTCAGTCGGCGACTTGAAGAAAGCAAGAGAGTTCTATGGCCAAACCCTGGGACTAAATCTTTCTGAGTCGGATCATGGGCTAGAACTCCACCCTGGCGGCGATGCAGGTGTCTTTATTTATCCGAAGCCGAACCACACGCCGGCGACTTTTACGGTGCTGAATTTTTTGGTCGAGGACATCGATTCGGCGGTCGACGAGTTACACGATAAGGGCGTGAAGTTTGAGCGTTATGACGGCGACATCAAGACTGACGCGAAAGGGATTCACCGCAACGGCGGTCCGGTGATCGCCTGGTTCAAGGATCCGGCCGGCAACATTCTGTCGGTGCTCCAAAACGACAGTCACTAGAACCTCAACGCATCACCAGCAACACATCGGTCAAACGATTCACCACTCCCAGCATCGTTCGTCCTGCTTGATCGAAGTGACCCGCAGCGGCCTGGGCTTCGGCGTCGGCCGCGCCGGAGGCTGACCCGGCCAGCTTCAGATAGTAGTCCAACAGCCCGGGCGTCGCGCGAAAATAAATCTCCAGTTGGTCCAGGCCCTCACGCACATTCCGCAGACTGTTCTTCACGGTCGTTTTGTTCTGCTCGTTCTGCTGTAGCGCAGCGGGCGAAGCTTCATTCTTGCGCGCGGCGTCATCGACTTGCTCGATCCCCTTAGCTACGCCGCCGAGTAGATAGACAAACCTGGTCAGGTTCTTGATTTGATCCGCTACTTTGGTGGCGCCGGCTGTTTTCGCTTCCGCGCCGGCTTGCTCGGGTGCAGGTTTCGCGGCCGGCGTCCCGCGTCTAGTGGTGCGCGAGCGCGTCTGTGAAAGGGCAGTAGTCGATAACAACACGAGGCAAACCAGAACCAGAATATTCTTCATCATTGCTCCTTCAACTATTTTGTGACGATAAGCCTGAGGCATCTACCGTCTGCCAGTCAAGCGATTCCGAGAATTCTCGTATATCTTGATCTGTCTTTGCGCCTTTGCGTCCCCTTTGCGACTTTGCGTGAAATCGTTCTTGCGTCATCTTTGACGCAAAGGCGCAAAGCTAATGCAAAAGACGCCAAGAAAATCCAAAGCCCAGGACTTAGCGGCACAACATGAAGTCGGCCTGGATCGCGGGGCGCTGTTACAATTTCAAGGACCCAGTGGAGAAAGATCAACCGCCCGCCACCGCAGGCGGTTCTGACCAAATGCAACGAACCCTAAAAGTCGAACGATTGGGACGCGTTGAATACGGCGCGGCGCTCGACCTGCAAAAGCAAACCGAGCGCGCGGTTTTGACGGGCGCACAGCCTGACACGTCGCTTTTGCTCGAACATCCGCACACGCTGACCCTGGGGCGGCGCGCTACGGAAGTAGGTATCATTGCTCCTGATGCAGTCTTAAAAGCGCGCGGCGTGACGGTGTTTGAAACCAACCGGGGCGGGAAGATTACTTATCACGGCTTCGGTCAAATCGTCGGCTACCCCATTATTAATCTGAGTCCGAATCGGGAAGACGTGCATCGCTTTGTGCGCGATCTGGAAGAAGTCCTGATCCGCGCGATGAGCGACTTTGACATCGAAGCGTTTCGCGTCGAAGGTCTGACCGGCGTGCACACGCCGCGCGGCAAGTTGGCCGCCATCGGAGTCCACATCGCGCGCTGGGTGACGACGCACGGCTTTGCGCTGAACGTCAACGCCGACCTTAGTTACTTTGATTTGATTATTGCCTGCGAAGGCGAGCCCGTAACTTCGATGAAGGAACTGCTGGACCGCGAAGTTGAAATGAGCGCTGTTGAAGACCGCATCATCGACCGCTTTGCGGAAGTGTTTGAAATGTCGCTGGATGATCGCCGGGTCACAGCCTGATCGTTTTCACTCGACCTGCAATTGTGAAGAGACCCTGGGCTGGGTCCACTGCAATGTGTCTTCCTTTTGAAACACCGGCGGGAGCGGCGGCATCATGCGCGTCACGTCAACCTCTTCGTAAGCGTTTAGTTTGAAAGTTAAGTAGACCATCCGAGCAGCAGTTGCCAGCCGCCACATCAGAACCAGCGGAACGAACAGATTGAAACTCATGGCGCCCATGACCATCGCGAGCGCATTGATCGTCAAGCTCAGCAAGGTCAAGAGCAGAAGCAGACACGCAGCAACTCGGCTCTTGAACTTAAAAGCCAGGTAGCTCAAACCGAGATTGAAGATTCCATCGATTACCAGTAAGTTGCCGAGAAAGAACCAGGCCGCAACTTGCAATCCGCCGATGAAGTAGAAGAGAGCTGAGCATTTCCTGAGGGTGATGAGCATCCTTTCGGCATCAGCGTCGGACATCTGACTTGGCGGAGCCGGTTGCGCCTGAACCTCCGGCTCTGCGGTTGAAACTTCTTCGGGAGGACCGCAGCGTCGACAGTTTTCGCTGGTGCTCCAGTAAACGAGTCCGCACTGTGGACATTTGACACTGGTCATGGGTGTTTCCTTTTTCGATGATGTTCGAGGATTGAGGCAGAGCAGGCGGATGCGGGAACTCTATTGGTTCGGTGTTTGGGACTACCGAGCCACCCAAACCGATACTATAATCTGGCGGCACTACCTGACAAGAATTATTTGCTGGTTGCGCCCAACGTCCGGTGACAAAATGTGTCAGGCGCTAAAAGGGCTACTGCGCCGGGACCCCGGGAGATGATCGCGTAGATAACGAAAGGCCATTCATGCTGACCTTAGATCTTATCCGAGAAGCACAGGCGCGCATCGCTGGACGCGTTCACCACACGCCCGTCGTGACTTCCCGCTCCTTCAACCAGGTCGCCGGACGCGAGGTTTGGTTCAAGTGCGAAAACCTGCAACGCGCCGGCGCCTTCAAGATTCGCGGCGCCACCAACAAGATTCAGGCCCTCACCGATGAAGCGAAAAAGCGCGGCGTGATCGCCGTCTCTTCCGGCAATCATGCGCAGGCCGTGGCCCTCGCCTCGCGCGAAGCCGGCGTCCGCTCAGTCGTGGCGATCCCGGCTGACGCACCCAAGGCAAAGGTCGAAGCGACGCGGAACTATGGCGCCGACATTCGGTTTTTCGATCGCCACAAAGATGATCGCGACGCCTTCGGACGCGAGATATCCGAACGCGAGGGCCTGGTGATGGTGCCGGCATACGATGATTATCTAATCATGGCCGGCCAGGCCACCTGCGCTCTGGAGTTTCTTGAAGAGGTTCCCGATCTTGATTGTATGTTGACGCCTTGCAGCGGCGGTGGCTTGTTCGCCGGAGTGAGCACTGCGGCAAAGTCGATCAAACCGTCGATCCGATGCTATGCCGTCGAACCCGACACGGCAAACGACACTCAACAATCGATCATCAAGGGCGAGCGGGTCGCGATTCCACCGCCGCCGACGATCGCCGACGGCTTACGCGTGCAAACGCCGGGCGCGCTGACTTTTCCAATCACGCAGGCGAATGCCGACGATGTTCTGACAGTCACCGACGAAGAAATCATCGACACGATGCGGTTCATGTTGTTGCGGATGAAATTACTGATCGAGCCTTCGGGCGTCGCGGCCGGGGCCGCGGTGTTCTTCAAGAAGTTGCCGGACGGAATGAAGCGAGTCGGCGTGGTGCTCTCTGGCGGCAATATTGATAGTGACGTCCTGGCGCGACTACTACTTACTGAGGAAGGAACCACGTGATGACTCAATTAATCCTCTTTGACGTTCCGCCAGATCCTGCGGGAATGGGAATCGTGCCGGCGGTGGTGCTCCTGGTGTTGGGCTTCATCTTGCTGCTGGCCGCCGGCCTGGTCGTGTTTCTCTGGTATCGCAAGCGCAGCCTGCGCGGCGTTGAAATGATTCGTCATGACATGTCGCCAACTGGGCGTGCTCAACCCAGCAAACCGAACCAGCCATAAGCGTTCAATATCTCACCGCCGAGAAACGACGCGAGGTTCGCGAGCACAATCGCGCCAAAGTCCCGCCACATCGAAGCCTTGCCAAGTTGATCTGATTCTCCGTAAGCCAGCCAGAACAGAGTACACTCAGCCACCGGCGCGAATACTTCGGCCACAACCAAATAACCCGCGCGCGAAATGTTGGCGAGCGCGAGTGGCAACACGAGCACGACAATCGGATAAGTACACGCCGTCAGCCAGATGCCCGCGAACAGTCTGCGTCTGATTGGATGTCTGTTTGAAAGACCGATCAAGAGAACCGGCGTCTCGATCAGAATTGAGAAAAGAAAGCCGAATGGAAAGAAACGCCAGAGTTCGGTTGGGGACATTTTTTGGAGTGCGCCGACAACGGCGGCGCTTTGGATTCGTCTGAGCAATGAGGTCAGTACCGAGAGCGG
>Ga0137404_10000764_pt1 | contig 21242 bp, 14 predicted proteins | sample CZOMad2_1_16fung_FD_108285 | JGI IMG/M metagenome (GOLD analysis project Ga0137404, IMG submission 108285) | Vadose zone soil fungal communities from Angelo Coast Range Reserve, California, USA - CZOMad2_1_16fungal (Illumina Assembly) | ecosystem: Environmental > Terrestrial > Soil > Vadose... | reverse complement strand
CTTCTTTGATCCTGTTCGGGATGACCCCCGTTTTAAGGACTTGCTCCGCCGTATTGGCCTTCCGGAATGACCGAATTCGACGTGTCGCATTCTTGTCTCCAACGTGAACGCCGCTTCTCTTTTCGAACGGTGACAACACTAGAGCGTGACATTGTTTCGACCAGGACGAGGGCCCTCGCTCGCCGGAAACGTGGTTGCGGAAAGCGAAATACAAGGCTCTGGGCGTATTGTCGGCAACCCTTCCCTTACAGGATTATGTAAGGGTTGCCCGTCATCCGCTCGGAAGTGCGCGGATTCCGCTACTGTGTCCGCCAATTTCTTCGCAAAGTACAGTATCGCTCTTCTGCGACTCGACGGAGTCGTGCCATCCCTTTACGCGGGCGGATTTGGCGGGTTTCGGAGCTACATGATAGGATTGCCTTGGCGTAGAGGACGCATCCTGTCTGCGGAAAGGGTAGAAGCCCACCTTTCAGTTTCAAGTCTCAGCAACCTTCTTTCAGCCCGATTGTGCGGACGCCGGGCGCTTCGATGAAAGGAGGTCGCTATGTCGACTGATCCACACGGGGCGCCGCCCCCTCTTCCCGACCGTCCCAATCTCCGCCATCTGAAGGACCAAGCCAAGGACCTGCTTAAGGCCGGCGCGGCGGCGTCGATCACCGATGCGCAGTTCAAGATCGCGCGTCTCTACGGGTTCGCGAACTGGCCGAAGCTCAAGGCTCACATCGACTCCTTGGAGGAGATCGGGCAACTCAAGCAGGCTATCGACACCAACGACATCGTTAGCGTCAAGACCATGATGACGCGCAACCCGACGCTGCACAGTGCTTCACTTGGTTACGGAAAAGATGGGCCGCTCACGTGGGTTGCCGAATGCCGCGTGCCATGGGAATCACCGAGTCCTGTGAGACTGGCCATGGCGGAATGGATGCTCGGGCACGGGTCGGACGTGCACCAAGGGGGTGACGGACCTCTCATGCGAGCCGCGCTCAATGGATATCGCATCCCGATGATGGAGCTTCTCGTGTCCCACGGTGCCGATGTGAACGCTCTGTGGCACGGACATTTCCCCATCATCTTTGCCCCTTGCGAGTCATTGGATCCGGCCGCTCTTAAATGGCTTCTCGATCACGGCGCAAATCCGAACTGTCGCGACCATGGGCACGAGATAAGCGGCCATCCATATCCGGGCACGGCTCTCGACTACCTTATTGCAGGTTACGCGCGTTCCTTGGAACGGCTGAGCGCCTGCATCGACGTCCTTCTCGAGGCCGGAGGCGAGACCAAGTACAACACGCAGGCTGTGCTGGCACTGCTCCGCGGCCGGCTCGATAATCTGGCAGAACTGATTGACGCCGAGCCCGGACTCGTGACTAAACGTTTCTCAGAACTCGATTGCGGCCAGACCGGCGGACGTCTCCTCTTGCTTCAAGGAGGAACGCTTTTGCATGTGGCTGCGGAATACGGCAACCTCGCAGCGGCCGCTCTACTCCTCGATCGTGGGGCCGACGTCAATGCCCGCGCAACACTCGATGAGGCCGGCATCGGCGGGCAAACGGCAATCTTCCATGCGGTGACGCAGTTCGACGATAATGGCTTGCCGATAACGCAGTTACTGATAGAGCGCGATGCAGACCTCACGGTGCGCGCGAAGCTACCGGGGAACTACGAGCGGCCGGGCGAGATCGTGGAGTGCACGCCCTTGGGATATGCGCTGCTGTTTGGCGGCGCGAATCAGAGGAGAACGGTGACTCTGCTGCGGGAGCGAGGGGCGGTTGAGTAAGAGCAAAACGGCAGATCGATGGAACCACTCGAAATCGCGCCCTCCCAGAGCGCTTCAATGTCCAGATCGTCGGCAACTCTTACCTAATCGCGTTATGTCAGAGTTGCCCGTTATTCGCTCGAGATCGGCAAGCACCGCGCAACTTTTGAGTACTGATGTCGTCCCCGGATGCGGCTGGTCTTGCAAACCACGGTTTGACCGTGCCTTTGCAAGTAGCCGATACTAGGTACAGCGTGCGACAGGGCACCCCCGACCCGCGGCAAGGGAACAATCCCACCTGCTTCGATTCAGACAGCATGCTTTGAATCTTCTTTCAGCCTGTTCCAGCGGGTCACAGGCGCTCATGAAAGGAGATTCCTGTGAGCATATCGAAACTTCCTGTTCGTCCTTCCCTTGAATCCCTTCGCAAGCAAGCAAAGAAACTGGCGCGCGACATTCTTGCCGGTCATTCAGGCGCGATCGCCCGGGCGCGTGCGCAGCTGCCAAAAGCTGAGATGCCGTTGTCACAGCGTGATGCCCAGTTGGTGCTGGCGCGCGAATATGGGTTTCCAGGCTGGAAGGACCTGGTTCAAGAGGTAAAACAACTCCTGGGTCAGGGAGTTGAGTGGGCGGTATCTGAAGCCCGCCGCTTCATTCATGACAACAACGTCGAAGGTCTGCGGCAGTTGCTGGCGGAATATCCGGCCCTGCTGTTCTGGAAGGCGAATGAAAACGACGGTGGGCTGCTCGGGATGGCTACCGGTTCCTACGGCGATAGCTTCGACCCAATTAGCGAGCAGCACTTCACGCGCGCGGCATGCGCCGAGCTCCTGCTCGATGCCGGCGCGTTCGTTGCGCCGTCGATATGCGATGGGCTCATCGCCGCGCGCGCTAAGGTTCTGATCGATCTCTTCCACCGCCGAGGTCTTCTCCCCCGAACGCTCAAGTTCTTTGCCGCCCTCGGCGACGTCGAGAGCATTCGCGCACGTCTCGATACGAATGCGGACGATCTTGCCGCGGTGAAGGAGGCGTTGATGTATGCGTGCCATCTCCAGCACGCAAGCGAAGCCGAGCTGCTGTTGGATCGATCCATCGCGCTCGACGCCGAACTCGGAAGGAAGATCGATGGCGGCCCGGGACGTTCTGCATTTATCCAGTACTTCATCGCGAACAAGCCCGATGTTCACGGCGCCGATTCCTTCGCGCCCTGGCAATCTTTCGTCAAACAACAGATCTCGGGCGCGCTGCACGAGGGAGACCTGACGTCGTTTGTTGACGGACTGCGGCGCGAAGAGTGGCTACTATCGGACGAACAGGTAGAATTCCAGGTCTCGCTGATCGGAGCGGGGGTGCTCAGCGATCGAGGGGCTTTCATCGCCGCTCTTTTTGATCTCGAGCCCGCTCTGCTTCACCGTCGTATGCCGCCTCCATCGCAGGCCATTGAATTCGCCTTCACCTATGTGAAGACCCATTTGCTTCCGCTGCTGGTGCGGATCTGGCCACTGCCCGACGATCTGCCGCACGCCGCCGGCAGCGGGGACCTCGCACGCGTGAGACGCTGGTTCGACGCGGATGGCAAAGCTGCACTGGGCGACCTCGCGAATCATTTTCCCATTAACAATGCCCATTACTGCTCGGACTTCGTTACCTGGTTCGGCGAGCGCCCCAATGCGCAGCGGGTTCTCGACACCGCGCTCGCATGGGCCGTCCTCAACAACAACTTCGAGATCGCCGACTTTCTTCTCGCGCACGGTGCCGATATCAATACGAATTGGTGCTCGCATGAGCCGGCCAGCATCCTGCATGAATTGGTGTGGTACAAGAACTACCAAGCCATGCAATTCCTCATCGATCGCGGCATCGACATGACGATCCGGGATTATCGGTGGGGCGCCACCGCCGAAGGTTGGGCTCGTGTCGCCGCGAAAGACGAGAAGCTCAGGCAGTTCCTGAAGGATGCGCGACAACGGCGGGACCAGACATCGCACTGAAGCGACCAGGGGATCAATAACAGGCGTCCCGGCAAGTGTGACCTTCACTGCGAGACCGGCGCCTTTTTGCAACAGATCAATCGGTGACGATCAAGCAATGATTCGCGATGAACGGCGTATGTAGACCGATGGCGCCACCTCCGTCCGGATTGTCGGCAACCCTTACCTAATCGCGTTACGTCAGAGTTGCCCGTCACTCGGGCGGTGATAGAGGCTCCGCGTTTGCCTGATTCACTTGGCTCCCGGCATGGCGGCGTCGAGGAACGGCGTTACAGTGGCCGGCAGCGCCGGTGACGAACAGATGCTGTAGTGGGTCAGGCCAGGCAAAATGGCGAGCCGCGTATTGGACATTCCCGATCCGTCCCATCCACCGTCCTTCTTACCGCCCCCGAGGAGTTCAAAGAACTGCACAGCATGCGCGGTACGGACGGCGTCCGCGTCACCGAACACGAGAAGCGTGGGCACCTTAATCGTCGCAACCTCTTTCGACCAGTCATAGTCCTTCTTTAGCATCTCGTTGAGTTTGGTGAGTAGCACCGGCCAATCTGCCGGCTTCGGCGCAACGCGCGCATAGAGTTCGTACATCGGGGTCTGTTTCATCGACTCAGCCGCTCCTGCTGCTCCCATCTGCGCCATTCCCGCCAGGATTTCGGGGTACCATCCATCGCGCCGGAACGCGGTCGAGACGAGCACCAGCTTCCTCACGACTTCGGGATGGCGGACGGCAGTGCACACGGCGACGCCGCCGCCGACCGAGTAGCCCATAACGTCGGCCTTCGCGAACCCAAGATGCTTGACCAACGCGGCGATGTCGTCGGCCATCGCTTCGTAACTCAGTGGGCGGTCGATATCGGCGGTGCGCCCGTGAGCTTGCAAATCGACGGCAATCACTTTCCGGTTCTTCGAAAGCGACGGCATGATGTCGCTGAATATTTCGGTAGCGGCCAGCCCGCCGTGCAACAAGATCAGCGGCTCTCCCGTACCGTGGATTTCGTAATACAGATTGAGGCCGTTTACGGGAGCGTACCCGGTTTTGAGGGCAGTCGTCGTGCGTGTCTGAGCGAATGCGAGGCCCGATGCTGCCAGGATGATCCCGGCGGCGAAGGTTGCGATGAAACTTCTTATCGGTAGCATGGTTAATGTCTCCTCCTACTTACACGTCGAACAAAGGGCCGCGAAATCGACAGGCTGAGTATTTTATTTTGCGCGTCGATTAAGTGGCAGCTTGATTTTATCCGTCTAGCGGTCGTATACCGGATGAATTGTCGGCAAGAACGAAGCCGCTACCCGGAACTAATCCAGATTGCGACATGGGGATCGGTACCGACAAGCTGCTCGGAAGTTATCCAGAAACGGGGTTCGAGGAAATATAGATTGAAGGGCTGAAATTGACGCGTCCGGTTGTCACCCGTGCCGCTGAAAAGAAACACAGAACCGGATCATTGGCCTAATCTGCCCCTTTTTGCCCCCGCGTGTTTTTGTTAAATGTCCATCTATCAGATAGATGGTAGGGGCGGTGGGGATCGAACCCACGACCTTCGGCTTAAAAGGCCGCTGCTCTACCACTGAGCTACGCCCCTAAACTCTTTATTGCACAGCAACTTGTGGGACAGTCGCTGTTTCACCAGTTTGGCTGGTGTCACTTATGGGGTCACTTGCTCCAAGCAGTGACACCACCCGATGCAACTTGTTCGGACCGAGATGTGCGTACCTTCTCGTCATCGTCAAACTCTTGTGCCCCAACAAATCCGCGATATCTTCAAGCGGCGCTCCCTTCATTCGCAACCGGCTCGCAAACGTGTGCCGCAAGTCGTGCCAATGAAAGTTCTTGAGCTTCGCTTCTACCACCGCGTCATCAAACCAGTGACGCCCGTTTTCGAGCGGATCACCCGTTTTTGCAGAGTTAAAGACGCGCCCTTTTCCGTCCCCACTCTCGAATACCGTCTTGAGCGCACTGATAGCCGCGTCGTTTAACGGCACGTGCAACGGCTCCTCATTCTTTGTAAGCGGAATGTGAAGCTCTCGGGACTTCCAGTCTACCATGTCCCACGTTAATCCGTATTGGCTCCCCTTCCGCAATCCGGTATTGATCGCGAGATCCAGTTCCGGCAGGTGCGTAGCCCACTTCTCCTCGACGACCTTCCGAAGATTTTTTTCCTCTTCTTCCGTAAGGAATCGAACGCGATTATTATCTTCCCGACGATGCGTTACGGACCGAGCCGGATTCATCGTTACCTTACGGTTCAGGATTCCCAAGCGATAGCTAAGCGACACCAGAGAACGGTAGTGGTTGAACGTCGAGGGAGCCCATTTTTCCTTCTCTGCCACGCTCGCAAGTTTGTTCTCGATTTCCTTCGGGGTCAGCTCTTCCGCGGGATGCTTTCCAAACCAATCCTTTAGATTCGCCAAGCGTGGAACGTCCGTCTTGTAGGAGCGCTTGTTTCGCTTCGAGTACGCGAGCGCATCGTCGCTGAGCTGACCGAAATTAATGGAGGGCTTGCGGAATAGTTCGGGGAGCTTCTTGCCTTCGAGTACCTGCTGCTTTCGCTTGCCGTAGAGCTTGATCGCTACACTCTTTGAGCCTGCCTTCTCGCGCCGCTTCTTCCCGAACTGGTCGAAATACCGGATCCACCAAACACCAGAACCAGGTATCTTCTCGAATACTCCGCGCCGCTTTGACTCTTCCCGTTCCCTCATTGGCCCTCCTTCTTGTGCTTTGGAGGCCGGCCCGCTCCCGACTCTTTCGCCCATTTCCGAAAGGTCTTCGTATCGTATTTCTTGGCCCGAGCCTTTCCGCCCTTGCTCCCGATCTTGCGGAGAAACTCGCGCACTTCGTCACCCGGCGTGTCTTTCCTAGGCACACCCAGACTATAGAATCTAGCTGCTAGATTAATCAAGCGGCTTTTGTCGAATGATCGCCGCGCAGCAGATTTTGCAGGCCGTTCCGCGGAATTACGACACGCCGGCCGAGACGCCTGACCGGAAGATGCTTCAAGGCGATCAGCCGGTCAACCGTCCTGATGCTCACTGCTAACATCCGAGCCGCTTCTAACTTGCTCATTGCCAGAGATTCACTCGCTCGTTCCATTCCAGAAGTTTCTGTGGCCATCGGTAGCCTCCTTTTCGCCATGCATCCCGGTACGTCCTCGCTATCTGGGTCCGCTAGAGTCCCCTGTGGACGAAGAACCATCCTGAACCTAGCCGCCTTCGGCCCTCTCGTCCAATACCTCCTTCTTGCTTCGATATATCCCTCCGATATGCCACTTCGGAATTTCACACGGTCTCCGCTAGCGCCGAGGTCCCGCCACCGATAACTCACAGTGGCAAGCCTCGCGCCATCCGCTCCGACCGCCCTCCTCAAGAAAGGCCTTGTCCTCCGATGAATGCGTTGGCCCTGCGTCCCTGATGCCCGGTGAAGGGACGCAGTCCCAATTCACCGAAAGGACAAAAATAAATGAAAGTAGAAGAGGTAAAACAAATTACAAACAAGGCGTTGGAGGAACTAGCCACTTCTCTCGAAAGCGGCCACAGTGATGCTCTGACGACCTATCTCAAAACGATGGCGTTGTTCTCGAGGTATTCGCTGAATAATCTTTTTCTCATCGCAAGGCAGCGCCCGGACGCGCGGTGTGTCGCTGGATATCAGACTTGGCGGAAATTAGGTCGCTTCGTCCGCAAGGGCGAAAAAGGAATCGCGATTATCGCTCCGCTCGTTCGTCGAAAGCCTGAAATCGAGAGTCCCGAAACAGCGGACCAGGAATCGATCATCCGTGGTTTCAAGCTCACGCATGTCTTTTCAGAACAGCAAACCGAAGGTGAACCGTTGCCCGAAATTGGTTGTGTAACGGGCGACCCCGGATACTATCTTTCCCGCCTCGAACAGTTTGTTCGAGACAATGCCATCGAACTCCGCTATTCGGATGAGATCGCACCTGCGCGTGGAATGGCGGAGAAGGGCAAAATCACTTTGCTTCCAGACCAGACTGCGGCAGAAACATTCGCGACATTGGTGCATGAGGTCGCGCACTCGGAGTTGCATTTCGGAGGCCGCCGCCTCGAAACGACGAAACGCATTCGTGAGACCGAAGCAGAGTCTGTGGCGTTTGTTGTTTGCTCTGCGATTGGTCTTGAAACCGGTACTGCCGCACAGGACTACGTCGGCCTCTACGGTGGAGATTCGAAGCTCCTTTTGCAGAGCCTGCAATACATCCAGCAGACCGCCAATCGCATCCTGACCGCCATCACTCCGTCAGACAGCTAGTAAATCAGGAAGCGCCGCGTCCGAGCCATCACTTCCGAGTCGCCGACCAAACCGGGAACTACCCATTCCTGGACACAAGGCCGTTTGTGAGCGAGATCCTGCGGCCGCACTGCCCTTTGCCGCGCTAGGCGGTGGCGAGTAGGCAGTATCGCAATCAAAGGCTCCTTACTCAGAAACTTAAAAGCCAGGCCTGCGGTGTGCGCCTCGCGTCGCTTCCTGTCCCAGCAAAAAGCCAATGACAAATCCCGGCTTTTCGGGCCGCTCTGTAGCACGCGCAGCATCGCAGGCCACTTCGATCTGCATCAACGCCAGCCGCGCATGATTGAGAAATACCCGCGAGACTGGCCGCCACGGGCATGGCGCGACGCCCATTGAAGTGCCCACGCATTTCGAGCATATCCGCATGTGGATTATCTGGACCAGGCCGAGGAACAACCGTTAGCCTACCAAAACGCGCGTTTGTATAAACGCGCGGAATTTTGTTCGGCCGCGCTCGAATTCCGCGTCAAAGAAATCGAGGAACCTCGAAACTAGGGAAGTTCACTGGGGTAGTGAAGCCGCCGCTGCGGATCGAACTTTGTTTTTTCATTCCATGTGCAAGAAAAAGTCGTAGTCCGGTCCAAGCTTTCTAACGCGCACGAGCGATTCGGGACCGCGCCCTGTTCTCCATAAATGAAGCCGATTGCTTGGTGGTAAGGATAAAGGTAGCCAAGCTCTTTCTGCATTGGATCGCAGCCAACCACCGCATCATTTCAGGAACGTCCGGTAGTACCAGTCTCCCAACGCGCCTGAGCCAGGCGCAGCTTTGTCTATTAAAGGTTCGACCGCATAAGTATTGATAAGAGTTCCTACCCCGTAACCCACGGCGAACGCTCCAGTGACGGCGGCGGCCGACCCTGCACCCACAAGCATCAACGCCCCGGTCAGCGTTCCGGCAAAGTCGCCAACACCTCTCGTTACGTCGCCCGTCCGGATATCCTGCGCCAAGAAATAACTCGACACGGCGGTAAGGCCTACACCACCGCCGAACCGCATCATGGAAGCACCGGTAGACATTAATGCTGAGCTCGGAACTAGAGCACCAAAACCGTACAAACCGGCTCCGGTTGTTTCAACGCTGGCACCAATCATCGCGGCGGTTTTGAGAAGTTCGTCGTCCATCTGCGATGTCTGGTAAGCAACGATTCCTGCGCCGAGAAACGACAGACCTGCAGAGAGTGCTCCATAGCCGGCGACTCTGGGAAGTTCGTGGTTGGTCTTCACCCATCCCCTAATCCGGGGAGTTACGTCCGTTACCGGGGCATTACTCAAAGCGGCTTTCGTGGCCAATCGGGCTGATGTCTTTATCCAAATCTCTTCAAAATCCTGCCGCGAGAGCAGCGAGGGATCATCGAGTGCCGCTGGCGGATACTTACCCTGTTTTATCAATTCTTCGACTTTCGCCCGGGCTAATGCACCTTCCGCTGTGTCAGCCTCCACGTAGCCTGGCGCCGCTGCGGCTTGTGCCTGTCCCTTCGAGCCGCCGGACCATAGATTGTACGTGCCTTCGAGTTCGTTCCCCGACGGATCGGTAATCTGTGCACCTCCCCTAATCGACTGGTTCAGTTCAGACGCTACATTCTGGCGCAGCACTTCACTTGAAGGATCAGCCGCCTGGCTTTGTTTTTTCTCGGTTCCCAGGATGTCAAGATACGTAACGGGGTTATTCCCGGCGTACGCAAATGCATTCGGCCCATCTACGAGTCCTTTCGGATCGCGTTGTAAAAACCTCCCCAGGGACGCCGAATACTGTCGCGCACGCGAATCGTAAACATCGATCGTTTTGAATAGACGCTTGCCTGTAAACAGATAACGGTTGTTACCGGCTGGGTTGGTCGTCAACAGGCCAAACGGTTCGTAGGCGTAACGAGTTCCAAGTTGTTGGCCGCTTGAATCGCTCAACACTCGCGTCGTCAATAACACGTCTCGGTGATACCACCACTCTTCGCCGCCACTAGCCATCTGGCAGCGTCGATCGACGCCGCTTTCGTAGACGTACTGGTTGGTCAATCCGGTCGCGTCATATTCTTCGACGACGTTCAACCCGTCGTTGACCAAAAACGAAGTTGTCCCGGACTCTCGTACCGCAATCGGTCTGCCACCAGAATCATAGAGCAGGCTCAACAACTCGATATTCGTCGACCTGCGGCGGACGCGAACCAGTTGGTTTCGGTAGTTATAGGAGTAGAGAAATTGCCCGTCGTCTATCAAATTGCCGTTGAGATCGTACTGAAATTGCGTACCTCCGACGGCGGTGTATTGGTTAAGACTATTCGCTGAATAGACCACCGGAGGTTGTCCCGGGAGTCGTTCCCTTTCGCGATTGCCCGAGGCATCATATCTGTACGTTTGATTCTGTGCGCTCTGTGACAAGGATCCGATGATGACGTTAATGGCTTGTTGGCCATTTAGGGCGCTACTCGCAACCGGCGCGTTCGGTGGACCGAATTGAGAGGGATTGATCGAGACGAGATTCTTGCGAACAAACTTCGTCAGCCGGTATAAAGAATCAAAGCTGTAGGCTTCCCCATTCGGTCGTCCAGGAGACGCGGGACTCTCCATCTGAAAACGCCGGTTTCCCACGCCGTCAAATGCCTGCTGAATTTCAAGAAATGGTCCGCCGGGTCCACTATGTCGCGTGCTGAGGAGTCTTGCTGCGCCGTCATAGGAAAACTCCGAGGTCGTTTGATTCCCAAAAGTCGCCTTGCTGACGCGCAAACCCCGAAACTCATATTTCGCTATGTCGTATTGAGCCGGAAATGCTCCCGAGCCCGGGTAGCCGGTGCCTTGCGCTGCGTTTGAGACCCGTTGTACTCGATTCAATCCGTCGTAGACGTAACGCACCAATCGGCCGCTCGGATAGGTGATATCGGTGCGATTAGACGATTCATCAAACTTGCGTTCGAGCACCATCGCTCCCGCCGGTCCAGGATAAGGCGTCGCGAACGCAATACTCTCGTTGTAAGGGCGGCCCAAAGAATCGAATTTTGTCTTGATCCCGCAAAAGTCATTGGTTTGCCGCAATGGCTGACCCAGACCATCGTACTCGTACGCTTCAAACGACTCCGCACCCTGGGGATAAAGAAAGCCTGGGTTGAGCAATGTCTGATCAAGGTCCAATCGCGTGCAGCGCCCCAACGGGTCGATTTCCGACACCATCTGCAAACCGTTGTTGTCCGTGCGCCGAACCACGTGATCATCTGGGTCGTAAGACAACTTCACCGTAGACCCATCCATATAGGTAGTCTGGAATTTGCGGTCGAGGTCGTCGTAGGAGAACTCGGTTACGTTACCCTTCGCGTCCACGAGCGAGATCAAGCGATCGTTGTCGTCATATACGCTTTGGACCTCGATGTCCGGCAAGCGTGCGCCGCCACCGATTCCTGTGCGCGTCATTTCCGCAATATCGAATGTCCTTCTGTTGTAGATATCGTGCTTCCAGACCCTGACGTTTCCCAACGGATCCGTGACAGAAGCTGGGTTGTTACGACTGTCATAACTGGTCACCGTGCGGTTTCCGAGACCATCAGTAGTGGCGATGCGTCGGTCGAGCGCGTCGTACTCGTGAAGTATTGAAAATACCTCCTCTCCCAGAGGTGCGAGAGTCGTTTGGTCGAGAATTACCTCATGCCGATCGATGCGATTGACATTCGAATTCTCGTCGTAGAAGGTACGCGTATAGTTACTGAGGTTGTCGCGTTCGACAGCTGTGCGGTTCACTCCGTCGAATTCCCAGTTCGTTTCTTGGCCGCGGCGATTCACCTGTCGGAAGAGGCGTTTATTCCTGTCGTAGAACCGCTGTGTGACAAGGGCGGTTACCGCATTCTGATTTTGCGCCGTGGTGAATTCGAGGTCGGGAGATTGAGTAATGTTTACGGTTAGAATCGGAGCGTCGAACCGGAAATCGGTCTGCGCGATGTTACTTCCCCGTTCGTCATAGGTGAATTCGGAGCGTCTTAAAAGGTAGTACTGTCCATTCGATCTTCTTTCGAAAAAGCGAGTGATGGAAACGCTGCCCAGCTTGTCATATTGACTCTGCTGCACGTTCCCCAGGCTGTCTGTCATCGCCGTGATGCGGCTAAAAGTATCATAGGCGTATCGCGTGTAGTTTCCGCGGCCATCTATAAAGACAATTTTTCGGCCGTCATCGTCATAGAGAACCTTCGTGGTCGATGCGAGATCACTGAACGCGCCGCGAGTCGTGGAGTGGAGGAGCATGCGCTCCTCGTAATCGAACTGAACTCTGTTGCCCTCAGGGAATATCGTTTCAATCCTGCAATCGGCACAGTCGTAGCGATGTCGACGCGCATGGTGCTGAGTCAAGTCTTGTCCGCCGTGTGTTTCCCGCAGCAAATTGTCCTGTTCATCGTATTTGAACGTGCTCACCTCGGGCCCGTCGGGCAGCGAGTTTCCCTGGTCGTCCAGTGCGTCTCGCTCTTGACGTTCCAGGAGGCCATTTTTGTTGTAGAACGATCGCATCCGAAAGCCGGGCCCACCGGAGATTGTCACTACCTTCTGATCCAGCGCGTTCACCACAAACTTCGTCTCGACGCCACGCGGATTCGTGATGCTCGTTGTGATACCCACGTCGTTGTAATCAAAGGTTGAGGTTAAGGCGAGGCCGCCGACGTCCGTAGTGACAGACTTGAGGTATCCGTCTTTGACAAAGGTGGGTCCACCCTGAAAATACCGGCTTTCCGTGATATTCCCTTCGGGATCTTGCACCCGCAGCAGACGACCTCGGGCATCGTACTGAAGATATTCTTCGCTTGTACTTGTTAGTCCGGTTGTTCCGTTCGGAAGTGGCGATGGGAACGTTGTGTCGGGATAGGTGATCCGCTTCAGAATCTTCAACGGGAGAGCGGAATATCCATAACGGATCAAGTGAGAGTTGTAGGCTGGAGCCTCCGCAAAACGCGGATCCGCGCTTCGGGTGAAACGCGGGTCGGATGTGGTCAGGAGTTGCTGAAAATCCGGTTCGTAGGTGTTCTTGATGACGATGTCGTTCGGGTCTGTCGCGCCCAGCACATCCGGAAAGAAATCTCCCCAAACTCCCAGAGACAAGTCCATCGTCGAAAACGTGTACTTGGTGGCCCGACGAACGACGGCCAAGAGGTTTCCGAAGCTCATCCTGAGCGAGGCAGTGAGGTTATCGTCGGTCGCGACCTCGTCGTCGGTGACGCTGTAAACGGACAGGTAGTCCTCGCGCCCGTAGTAGTACTGCGTGATACAGCCCTCCGGTGTGATCGTCCCTAGCAGCGACCCGTCTCGGTTGTAGCGGTATCGCCATTGCACCAAATTCTCGAGGCCGCCCTGCAGCAGGTATTCCTCGCGCAGCAACATGTTGCCAAACCGGTTGTAGATGAAATGAACCATCTGACCATTTCGCAACATTTGGTCGACCTGAATCGCCGGTTTCTCCGAATCGTCGTAGTTGAACTCAAAGTCGTCTACGACCACCTGGTACGCAAAAAAACACTCGCTGCTGCCCTGACGCTGCCTTATGACGCGGTTGAAGTTAAGAAGACCGGGGTCACCTCCGTAGTCGTTTTCAAGGTAGAGCTGCCCAGCCGGATCAATGATTCGAAGAAGGTTGTGCTGAAGAGGGGGTGAATAGGCGTCCGAGCTGTATTCATAACTGGTCGAAAGCCCAAGTGGGTAGCGATCGGTGGATGGAGAAGTGACGATGACCAGGTCACCGTAGTCGTCGTACTCGTATGTCCATTTCCTTCCTGTATGATCTCTAACGACGATGATGCGATCCATCGTGTCGTACTCGAACTGGACAAAACGGGCGTGGTGATTGATGTCTATCCGTGCGAGGTTTGCGTTTGAATAGGTGAAAGACAAATAATTCCCGAACCGGTCTTCCAAACGAGCGATTCGGTGAAAAGTCGGATCCGACACATCCGGTTGGTAGACAAAGCGAACTCCATTCGGAGATCGCCACTGGTAGGATGTTCCAGTCTCCTCGATGACACCGTGACGCCCGTCCGGCGGGACCCAGTAGTTGAAGCCTGCCTGTCCGAACAACGGGTGTTGTGTATACAGGTCTTCGCGAAGTTCGCCGGTGGATCGAATGAGATTGATACCCCATTCCCGGATATACAAGTTGTAGCAGTGATCCCAATTGGCGCCGAGGGGACCGAAATAAACTGCTTGGTTTTTGTAAACGCGCCGAAAAGCGAAATTCATTCCTGCGCCGACGATCGAGAGATCGGTAACGTCCTGTTGAAATTGACCGCTGAACATCTCGATGGGATCGGCGCCCGTCGATACATTCCTGGTGGAAGGTGTGCTGCTGACCGCCTTTTGACCTGCGGCGAAGGCTTCAATGTCTTGCGCGATGAGCGGGCCGAGTACCGTATCGTCTCCGGCCAGGCCTAATTCCCGCTCGATCTCCGCGACCAGGCCGGAGTTGTCGGAACTCACCGGCGGCAATTCCACACCCTGCTGCTGCAGGTAGATGTCGACATACTCTTTGAGGAGGCCGATTGTCTTGGGTGATGCCCCACTCTGGACGGCACTATCCTGCGCGTAACTGTCCTGCAACTCAGCCGCGCGCGCGCTTCTGTCAACTGCCAAAGTGTCGACGGAGACGTCGTTTGCCGAATCGTCAGCCATGGGATTTAGTCGACCGTTTTATTTGCGCTTCTTGTTTTGCTTCTTGGCCGTCGTCCGCCTTGCAGCTCTGAGTTGCTCTACGTGTTTGGAGACCGCCTTTGGTGCAGCCGACTTCCTCAACATGGCTGTCTTCAATTCATGGATCGCATCGTCGTCAAGACCGGTCGCGCCCGACAGAAGTGACGCGTGCGTGCCCAGCAATTGGAGCCGTGAAACATGCTTCAGCGCCTCACGAAACCCCTTCGTTGCGCGCTTTCCCAGGCTCTCGGGAAGAACGTGGGCGGCAGACTCCGTTAGAGTGGCCCGAGCGGCAGTATCTTTGAGAAGAATTGGCAACACCAAGTCAAACGCGAGTTGCGTTTTGGGAAACGACTTGGGTGTGGTACGACGAGACGAAACGAGGCTGCCGATCATTTCTTGGCGCATTGCACTCCTGATCTTGTGTTCGTCTGCGATTGTCCCAACCGTCCCGGGAATGGTCTGTATCGGTTCGTATACGACACCTTCGCTCTGTTTGTCTTTGCGTTCCTTACAGCAACACAAACTCCTCGTCGTTATGAAGAATCTCTTTTCAATTTGTCCAGTATCCACAATCGCGTCTTTCGATCTCAGAAATATCTCCACCGCGACACTGGCCGAAGCCGGTTTCTGATTTATGGTGCTCGCCGCGGCGGCGTAATTGGCTGCTGTGGCAATTTCCTCGATCGCAAGCGCTGTGGCCGTCCCGCCGACAGCCAGCGATATCGCTGTCGGATCACCGAAGGCGGCGGCCGGTCCAATCAGGCCCCAATTCATATTGACGGTTTCTTGAACATCACCGATCCCCGCTTTGAAGCAAGCCCGAGATGTCGCGCTGATCGAAATAGAGAGAGACGACCCGTCGGCAGCGGGGTCAACCGTGTAACTTGCGTCGTTGGTCGTTTGCGTACCGGATGTAATGATGCGGTACCCCTTGAGGTGAAGTGGATCGCCGTCGCCCACGTTTGCAGCATTACCCTCAGAGTTGTTGACGTCGATTGCGTATTCCACACCGTCGACGGTAGCGGGCGTGTAGGCCGGCTCGCTGTTCGTGCTCGTTCGCTTCTTGCAGTCGTATTTTAGCGACGCATCGTAAGTGAAGAAGAAAGCATCATCATGTCTCAGAGGGTTCCTCGTAGTCCCGTCGTTGACGAGATCGGTATCTTCCGGCAGAAGGGTAGGGTTAGCGAACGTTACGGGTGGGGGAGTATCCGTTCGGAATTTATAGGCCATAACAGGCTTTTCGATTAAATGACCGGTGTCGAGCCTCACGTCGACGCAAAAATCTCTCGTGTGCTTTGGCTGATTGACAATCAAGAAAAACTCCTGAATTCCTTCAATATAACGCGGGGAGTCTCCGACAATGCCGCTCGGCGCCTGTAAAACATTCGGACGAGGTTGTATGAAGAATACGGCTCGATTCGTACCTAAGTGATAGCTGTCCAACAGGTGGCGAAGTTGCGTGGTTTGCGTGGTGTGTGATTGGGTTTCTCGACGCTCATGAGACTCATCAGAAGTTCGCACAAGTGCGGATTGGTTTCCACCGAGCTGCTTGGTTCCCCATTGCCCTTGCTTGGCGTAGTTGAAACTCCCTCCCCCACCGGTTCCTGCATATTGGAAGTTGGAACTGGCGCCAACGTTGAATCCTTGATCGATATCCAGCACTTCTTGCGACTGAGTCGAACCCCCTGACTTGTTGATGTTCAACGAGTCGAGGGAGCGCGACATGAATTCGCTCGTATCGGTTGCCGTTTCGATCATTTCGCGCTTTTTGGGTTGGAAATCCATGAAGTACGGGTAGTCCTCGAGTGAAATCTTCGCTCCTTCCAGAGGGCCGACAGACACTTGCACCAGCGCTTCATTGCAAGGAACGTAAGAAGAGAGGCGTCGATCCAATTCCTCTTGGGTGAAAGGTGTGATCGTCAGGGCCGCCAGAGTTGAGAGTATTCCTTGTACCTCGTCTGCCTTGGGCTGAAAGCCGGATACTGTACACACGACTTTGATGTACGTGATTTTTTTGTTTGCATAGATCTGATAGTCATCGTCGGGTACGTACCTGAACACAGCAATCGACGATTGCCACTTGGCGGGTCGGTCTGAGTCGCAGACCTTTTTATCTATCATGTCTTCGGAGACGCACCAACGTTCCCAAGGAATGTCTACAGGAAGCGCCATACTGGTGACAGTCATACATTACCCCTTCCTCTGGGATGGCTAATTTGTCGCGAGGTCGATGAGCATAATTTCCCGCTCACGGATGTTGAATTGCCGTCAGGTCGAGGTCGTTATAATGTGGTAACCCGGCCCGGGAAGAGTGGCTTATACTACCACCGCGACTTTGGATGTCCAGTAAAAAACTATTGATAAAGCGAGTTTGTCCGGGGACACCTATGCGCTTTACGCTCCTCTACGGCCCAAACCGCATTCCGATTGGACAGGGTTTGGAGTCAGAGTCCGGATGCGTGCCTTTTCACCAGGTCATAAGCAGAGGACTGCTTCAAAGTGCCGAAGATCGTGGTCTGGCAGCTGAGGATTGGCAAGCGGTGGCTCCGTTTGTCGACCGCGCACTTTGTGGTTCCGGCGATACCCAGGACCAACTAGGAGTATGGTTCGATCTCGCTCGACAAAACCTGGTGTTGTCGTACGAATCGAGTGCGCGGTGCGCAATGGAATTCATAAGTGGAAATTCGTCGCAGCTCTATCAGCAGCTTGCAGGAAAAACGATTGAACCGGGGTCAATCAGATTGTGTGAACTATGGGGTATCAAGGAAGGGCATACCTCGAGTATATGGATCGTAACTCTCCACCTGGCTCAAACGCATCCTTCGGCCCGTTTCGTCGTGAATGTGGCGCGTGACATGGAAGCCGGCGAGGAACTAACGGCCATGGATACAGAACTATCAGCTTTGCACCTTCGGGATCATTTATCTGCCGTCAAAGTATTAGGTTCCGGTACCGTTGCGGATGAATGGGATGTGCCCGTCCTTGCAACCAGCTGGATCCCAAATGGCTTAGAACTACATGTGCTGCCAAGCGGTCGAGCAGTAGCGATCGATCGATTCAATCCGGATCCTAGCGATCCGAGGCGAGTGGCTTCGGTAACGGTTAGGTCGGATCTAGACAGCGACGAACTTTGGGGTGCCATCCTTCGCAGTTGGGTTGCTCTTGGGAATTGGAGCCAGCCGGATGGACCAGTCCGGCTTCCAAGGACCGAGATCAATGAGGGCGACTGGGTTTATTCGGACGGACGCGCTGTTCTGTGTGGGCTGACCCCGGGTGAATTCATTATGAGTCCGGCTGAAGCCCTCGATGCCTGTTTCTCCTTGCGCGCAACTCTTGGACATCGTGGTGCAACCGTCGAGTGGAGCAATCGGGAGGCGATCCTCGCGATTCTTTGCGAGGCTGCCGTCGTGAAAAGGTACCCAGCGCTAGCCCGGGCATTACGCACGATGCACTAGGATGTGCCCACTTGTGGTTTCCCAAGTCGCTGGAAGCAAGCCGCTGTCGAATAAATTCGCTCGTCCCTTCATAGCCGTTCGAACCCGCGTCCCTCAAGCGTTTTGGCCTACTGGTCTCTCGCCGGCCCTCCAACGCCGCGCGAACTCTTGCCCGCTGACCCAGGTTGTACACCGGCCGCACATTCCCTTTTTCCGCCACTCACTTTCCTGGGCACCGCTTCGGGCCAATTGCTGCGCGCGGCAGCTTTACGGCTTCCGCTTTCCCGGTTCCTCGCTCGAAGACCTTGGTTCCCTCCCGGAATGCAGCCGCTCGCTTTGGGAGCAGCGGCCTCTCGCTTCTGGGTGCCCCAAGAAAATGGGGCAAGAAAAAGGAGAAAAATTCTCATGTATCTATATGTTAAGTGGAATAGGTTCGGGCTGAGGTTAGCCGCCGACGATTCCGTCATTAGACCATGGTTTGAGTCTGGCCAGGGAGCGCAAGGCTCGACAGTACGGATCTCACCCGCAACAAGAGAAAGACATCTGTTGTGACCTCGTTCGATCTTAGCAACTTCCCATACGACGTTTTATGCATGGGATTCGTCTAGAGTACGTCCAACCGTTTGGGCCGTTTTAAAGGTGTCTCCTGCGTCAAAAAGGAGCGGAGTGTGAAATCATCCTGTTTTTCCATCCTCTACTTATGCATGTTCCCCGCATTGTGCGGGCAAGCTCTGACGGGTCAAAACAGTTCCGCCTTGGTTTTAGAGCACGTCACGGTGATAGATTCGACCGGTTCGCCTCCGAGACAGGACGTCTCCGTTCTCATCGTAGGCGACAAGATCAAATCGATATTTCCCTCCAGTCAGACCAAGCCCGTTCCCGATGTAATTGCCATTGATGCGAAGGGGAAATTCCTAATCGCAGGCCTTTGGGACATGCATGTCCACGCGCTCAGCAAGAATCAACCGGACAGGTTTTTACCATTGTTCATTGTGAACGGCGTTACGGGAGTTCGGGATATGGGCGGGGACATTCCACTGTCGCAAATTGCTCAGCTCAAGAAGGAGATTGCTAGCGGCGCTCGCCTTGGGCCCGAGATCTTTGCCGCAGGTCCGATCCTTGAAGGGGAGCATCCGTTCTGGCCCTTCTCGATTGCGGTGAAGAGCCCGGACGACGCTCGTCGAGCTGTTGTCGCTTTAGTTGCACAGGGGGCGGACTTCCTTAAGGTCTACAACACGCTATCTCGCAACGAGTATTTGGCCATTGCTTCGCAAGCCAAAGAAAGCCGGATTTCTTTTGCGGGACATATTCCAGACAGCCTGACTCCAGCAGAAGCCTCGCAGTTTGGACAGAAAAGCATTGAGCACCTGTGGGGTATTCCAAATTTTGTGAGCTCTGACAGTGAACAACTTCAAAAAATGCGGGCCAAGGCGGATGATACGGAGGACCCAAAGCTCGCACGCGATCTCTACTACAAGATTAACGAAATGATCTTGGCAACTTATGATTCCAGGAAGGCGAAAAGTCTGTTCGAGGAATTTGCCCGCAATCACACCTGGCAAACGCCGACCCTCGCGGTCCTCCGTTCCTGCGCGTCGATTCACGATCCCTTACTTCGGAAGGATCCCCGCACCGCATACATTCCTGATGACCTCTTAGGTTTCTGGAATTCGATGGGAGGCCAGCCCGATCCACGTAACGACGAGATTCAGTTGCGTCTGTTCCAGCACAACATCGCTATTGTAAAGGCTCTGCACCCTGCCAATGTGCAGCTGCTTGCGGGCACAGATACGCCGAACCCTTATACGTATCCCGGATTCAGCCTGCACGAAGAACTGGAACTTCTCGTATCGGCTGGTCTTTCTCCCATGGAAGCACTGCAAACGGCAACATTGCGCGCAGCGGAGTTTCTTGGTACCGAGCGGTCTTTTGGCTCTGTCGAAGAAGGCAAGATTGCGAATCTGGTTCTTCTAGACGCAAATCCGCTGGAAGATATCAGGAACACCGAGAAGATTCGCGGAGTGGTCTTTCATGGCAATTTTCTGATCGCGCAAAGTTGGACCACTTGCTTGCGAGCCAGAAGTTATCACGTGGGCAGCGGTAACTATTCGCTGAACCAATTGCCCATAGACGACCTCGAGGCGCTCGCGTGACCATGTTCGCCGTCGCTATGCGGCGCCGACTGTTGCGGGCCATTCTCAACGAGTCCTCCATCCTTCCGACTTGAGCAAGCTTCGATGACATTTGGCCTACAGAAAGTTTTTCGGCGGCTACCTCGAATCGAACGAAATAAGATCTACGGCTGCTCCTAGTCAGTGAGCGAGAAACACCGTGGGGGCGGCGGGGATCGAATCGAATCCGTAGCATGTTGAGCTCCCGGTTCAGACGCTAAGCGGCTCCAACCCGGGCGCGGCTGTTCTTTCCCACAGGCTGAGAAGCATGGTCGTCAGCCCAAGCAGTGAATATGTCGTTTCCCGTAGAATTCAATTAGGAACTCAGATAGTCGCCCGGGTGCACGATTGTGCCTTCATCTAGAAAGCCCGGCATGTAACAGAGAATAAACATAATGGCAGCGCATTGTCATTCAGTTGGCTGACCTTATCACGAAGGAGTTAATCTTGCGTTTGTTGAAGCGAGCAGTCTGCTCTTTTTTCACTGCGTTACGGTAAGTTCGAGCGACAGTTACGGTCCAGCCAGACTATTGCGCAAGAGAGTAATTGAAACGCTTGAAAGTATTCGCAGGCTGAGGATTATGCTCAATCTCGAAGTGAACGACAGCAACAAACGGAGTTCCGCGACTTATGAGGGGCCAATCGGCGAAGGATGGGGAACGCTGGATGCATTCCTCAGTGTGCTCATGCCGCAAAAAGTTGACGCGCCGGTTACCGGGGACTGGCGGATCAGGAAACTAAAAGAATTCATCGACACGCATCCGCAGGAAGCTCGCCGGAGTCTGGACGATGTATGTAAACTGCTCGACCTACCTATGTCTGGCCGTCAAGCTCGCCGGTTGTTCAAGTTATGGACTGGAGTTGGCGTGAGAGTGTACGCAAGAAACAACCGGCTCACTATTGCAATAAAACAACTGCAACGAGCGAGCACGCCGATCAAGG
>Ga0137404_10000761_pt1 | contig 21258 bp, 24 predicted proteins | sample CZOMad2_1_16fung_FD_108285 | JGI IMG/M metagenome (GOLD analysis project Ga0137404, IMG submission 108285) | Vadose zone soil fungal communities from Angelo Coast Range Reserve, California, USA - CZOMad2_1_16fungal (Illumina Assembly) | ecosystem: Environmental > Terrestrial > Soil > Vadose... | reverse complement strand
CGTGACGACGGTGAGGGCTTCAAAGTGAAAGAGCGACACGACGGTGTGGGTCTTACCGGCATGCGCGAGCGGGTCGAACAGATGGGCGGCGAATTGAAAATCATTAGTTCACGCGGCAAAGGCACGAAAATCACCGTGGTATTGCCCTGTAACGGAGAATCGATGTCATGACATCCAAAAAGAAAGCTGCAACGAAGCCTGAGAAGTCCGTGAAGTCTGCGGTGAAAAAGGCGCCGAAAATTGAAGCCACAACAAAGCCCCGCATCGGCGTCCTCATCGCCGACGATCACAGCGTTGTGCGCGAAGGCCTGGCTTCGCTCATAGGTCGAAAAGCGGACATGACCGTTATCGCCGAGGCGGTTAACGGACGCGAAGCAGTCGAGCTTTGGGAGCAGCATCACCCCGATGTGACGCTACTCGACTTACGAATGCCCGAGCTCGACGGCGTCGGTGCGATCAAAGAAATCCGCGAGCATGATGAGCACGCGCGGATCATCGTGCTGACAACATTCGACGGCGATGAAGACATCTACCGGGCGATTCAGGCTGGCGCCAAAGGTTACCTGCTGAAGGATGTGCCTCGCGAGGCATTAATGGATTGCATCCGCCGGGTACACGCCGGCGAGACGTGTGTTCCTGTGCACCTCGCTGCGAAGCTGGCCGAACGCGTAAGCGGCGAAACCTTGAGCGCGCGTGAGATCGACGTGCTTAAGCTGATGGCCCAGGGAAAAAGCAACAAGGAGATTGGCTCGGCACTTTTCATCAGTGAAGGCACGGTGAAATCCCACGTGAAAGCCATCTTTGCCAAGATGAATGTCATTAGCCGCACTGAAGCCGTTGCCACCGCTACACGACGCGGCTTGATTCAGCTGTAGAGCAGCTTTCGTAGCCACAGTAGCGCTGCGGATTCGCTTCAGGTCGAGCCTGCTTCTTTGGATTTAATTCACTCCCTCGAAAGAGAGACTGCAAATCACCTCCGAAGTGTGATTGGAAAATCCTGCGAACGCGAAATCGCGGCGCTTCGATCACCGCCGATGTTTCGAGTGATGAAAACAAACGCTGTTTCGAAGATGACGGACGAGATCCGCTCTTACGCGCAACTTCAGCGACAGGTACATGACGCGTTGCGCGTCGAACATCCCGAATGGGTCGAGCCCAACGGTGATTGTCCGACGTGCGAATCGTACGAATTGCGCCTTGCTGAGTTGCTCGGACTCTCTTCACCGCACAAAAATCAAAAGGCAGCCTAGTTAAGGCACCGAAAAAACAACGAACGAATTATGAATACGAACGCAGGAAGACACGAGCGCTGGCGTTTGCGAAGACATGATTCGCTCCCCTTACGAGAGGCGATTCCACTCTGGTTCGCGATTTCCAGTCCGTTGATCGGCTTGGTACTCGGATTCCTTGGCGCCTGGTTCGTTACCTGGCTGACAGCCTAGGGAGGCCAAAAAAACAACGTGATCGAAAAGACATGAACAAGATAATCGAAGCAGACTTTCTTCCCCGGGAACCCAGCGCCGCTTTTTCCTGGCCAGGTTCAATCGGCCGTTCGGGGACGAGAAAAACGTGCATCCTGATTGTCGATGACGACCGTGATACCACTCACCTGGTAAAGGTTCTTCTCGAAAAGACCGGTCACTATCTGGTGCTGGAAGAAAACGAGGCTACCAGGGCTCATTGGAGCGCCCTGAATTTCCGGCCGGATGTAATCTTGCTCGATATCATGATGCCAGGGAAGGACGGAGGCGAAGTAGCAGCGCGAATTCACGCTGACCTTAAATTGAAAAACACGCCGATCATATTTCTTACCGCGCTGGCAACAAGAGCCGAGGCAAAGAGTGGCCTCAATATCCAAGGACATTCATTTCTCGCGAAGCCGGTGAGCATTCCCGAGTTGATCAACGCGATCAACGAACATCTTCCCGTGCGGGCAGAGTCTCGCGTTTCTCTCCAGAAGGAGGGAGTGCAGATTACCTCGCGAGCGGGATTGAAAAACCCTTCTCACGCGCAGTAGCGACGGAGACGCTGCATGAATACGTCTTGATCATGAATGAAAACGATTCCGGACTCAACAGGTACCTGCGAGAGATCGGACGGATTCCTCTCTTGACACCGGGAGAGGAGATCGAACTCGCTGGGAAGGTCAAAAAAGGAAATACCGAAGCCCGCGAGCGGATGATTAACTCGAACTTACGCCTCGTTGTTACGATTGCGCACGATTACGTCAATCTCGGTTTGCCGCTGCTTGACCTTATCTCAGAGGGAAATATCGGATTGACCAAAGCAGTTGAGCGCTTCGATCCGGGGAAAGGCGCAAAGCTGAGCACGTATGCGATGTGGTGGATCAAACAAGCAATCAAGCGCGCCTTGGCCAATCAAAGTAAAACGATCCGGCTGCCGGTGCATCTCGTCGACAAAATCTCGAAAGTGCGCCGCGTTTCGCTCCAGATGAGCGACGAACTCGGTCGCGAACCGACCAACGAAGAACTGGGCGAAGAGCTTGGTATCGCCAGCGAAAAAGTTGAACGATTACGAAGTATCGCTATCCGCCCGGCCTCTCTCGACGCTCCAATTGGGGACGATGATATGACCGAATTTGGCGAAACCGTCGGGGACGAAGAGGCGCAAACACCTTTTGAATTGTTACGCAACAAGAACTTGCACCACGAACTGGGCGGGCTAATCGAAGTGCTCGACGATCGGGAGAAAAAAATCATCTTTGAGCGTTTCGGTCTCAACGGCGGAAAGCCGAAGACGCTCGAGGACGTCAGTAAGGATTTCGGCGTCACACGCGAGCGTATTCGCCAATTGCAAAACATTGCGCTGGCGAAGCTGCGCCGCGCGCTCAGCAAGAGAGACGCTCCAGTCCAGGCACGGCTCTTGGTTGAAAGTTAACAGAGCAATTCATCAAAGCCTTCTGTCCATTCCAAGCCGGGTCTGTTTCGAAAGGGAGCGAGTGAGATGAGCAATTTCGAATCAGCAAAACAAACCGGATGCCAAGCATTGTCCAGAGTGATCTCCCTCTAAGGAGATAGCCGCAATCCGTCCTTCAGCCGCAAAGAAGAATCCTACGAATGCCGAATGGCCGGCAGAGGATTTTGGTTCGAAGGAATATCATGAAAATATTACGTTACGTTTGCACTAAACTAGTCATCGTTGCCATTGCGTGGAGCTTTGCTGCTGCCGCGTCAATTCAAGCGCGCCAGCCCAGATCCAGTTCTGGGTCGACCGGTTCCGATAACGCTTACTTAATTGTGAACAGGGCGGCGAACTTTGGCACACGCGAGTCCATCAACTTGTCTATCGATGGCGTCCAAGTTGCGGTTATCGGCCTTAATGGAAGTTACGAGGGGGTATTGCGTCCTGGAAAACATGTGTTGTCGATGACCACGAATCCACAAACCCAGGGACTGACAAGGCTGACTCAACGCACTCTGGATGCACAGCCAGGTAAGACCTATGCATTTACAGCCCTGTGGGACGATTCTTACAATGCTTCCCTCGAAAACCACGCTCCGCTGTGGCAGAAGGTCCTCTGATCTCCTGTCAGAAGTTAACGGCGAATTCTCTTTATCCAAAGCATGGAACCTCACGACTACGCAGTCGCCGCACGCCGAAGCTGAACGCAGTTTTTATTATGAAAGAATTTGATCGGTCGTTTGTTTCACGAGTTTGCAGTGACATTGAGCATCGCCATTCTCGTTTCGCTCGTCGTCTCGTTGACACTTACCCCAATGCTCTGCGGTCAATTCCTGCGAGCCGAAGATCGCAATCGCCGGCGCGGATTGATCGATCGACTGAGCGAACGCGGTTTCAATGCGATGCATAATTTTTACGAGCGGACGTTGAAGTGGGTGCTCGAACATGAATACACGATGCTGCTCGTGACTGCGGCGGTGATCGTCGCCACTGTGTACCTTTACTTCGTCGTGCCGAAAGGATTTTTCCCGCGACAAGACACGGGGCAAATGATCGGTACAACTGAAGCCGGGCAAGACATCTCCTTTGAGGCGATGAGAGAAAAGCAGGGGCAGGTCGTTGGGATTGTCCTTGCGGATCCTGCCGTGCAGGCGGTCGGCTCATTTTTCGGGGGCGGTACCGGTCAGGCGTTGAACAACGGACGCATGTTTATCAGCCTGAAGCCGAAGGGATGGGGCAAGGACAAACGCGCGGATGACGTCGACACAATAATCGCGCGACTACGGAAGAAGCTCTCCAAGGTTACCGGTGCAAATCTCTTCCTTCAGCCAAGCCAGGATATTCGCGTTGGTGGCCGCTCCTCGAAGGCGCTCTATCAATACGCGCTGACCGATCAAAACATCGACGAGCTCAATTCATGGGCACCCAAACTCGTGAGGAAATTGCAAGGCTATCCCCAGATCAAGGATGCGACCAGCGACCAGCAATTTCGCGGCTTGCAAGAGAACGTCGTGATCGATCGCGATGCTGCCGCGCGCCTCGGGATTCAGCCGCAAGCGGTCGATAGCACGCTCTACAGCGCATTCGGCCAGCGCCAGGTCTCAATCATTTATACCCAGCAAAACCAGTATCACGTCGTGCTCGAGGTCGATCCGAAATTCCAGCTCGAACCAAGTTCGCTGGACAAGATTTACGTCAAGTCGGCTTCGGGAAATCAGGTGCCACTCAGCACCATCGCGCATTTTCAGGCGTCGAATACGCCACTCTCGGTCAATCACCAGGGCCAGTTTCCCTGCGTGACAATTTCATTTAACACCGCACCCGGCGTTTCGTTAGGCCAAGCCACGCAGATCATCCAGCGCGCGGCGAAGGAACTCGGAATGCCATCAACGATTCGCGGAAATTTCGCGGGCACTGCGCAAGTGTTCCAGTCGTCGCTTGCTACCGAGCCGTTGCTGATTCTCACCGCGCTGATCGCTAGCGATCGGAATGGGCGTCGGCAGCGAACTGCGGCAACCCCTCGGTATCGCCATTGTCGGCGGCCTGATCGTCTCGCAAATGCTAACGCTCTACACTACGCCGGTTATCTATCTCTTTCTCGATCAGCTCCGGCAGCGTGGGAAAAAACGCCGGACTGAACCCGTCGAAATTCGTCCACTCGGTTGGACACACGCTGTCGATTCTTCCGCGAGTTAGAATCTCGTGCCGAAGTCGAATCGATTGTTACGGCCCGACGAGCATCCGAAAGTAACAATGCAGGACCACATCGGGGCATGGTGTTGAGCAGTCACTCCAAAGAGGGATTCTAAAATCTAACTGACTCGCAATGGTAAGGACATGCAGCAGACGCGAGCGTGGAGTTATGAAAACAAACAGAATACTTGGTATAATTGGCTCCGCGCTGCTTATGCTCAGTCCGACCACATGGGCGTTTGGGCACGGCGGTGGCGGTGGCGGATTTGGTGGCGGCGGCCACGGCGGCGGTGGTGGTGGAGGTTTCCACGGCGGTGGTGGCGGTTTCCACGGCGGCGGTGGCGGTCACTTTGGTGGTGGCGGCTTTCGTGGCGGCGGCTTTAGGGGCGGTGGTTTCCGAGGTGGCGCCTTCGCCGGCCATGGCTTTCGCAACGGAGGGTTTCGTAGTGGCTTTAACGGTGGTCGTTTTCGCGGCGGCGACTTTCGTGGCAATCGGTTTCACAATCGCAACTTCAACGACCGGTTCTTCTTCTTCGGAGGAGACCCGTTCTTTTACGATCCCTACTCATACTACGGATATTATCCCTACGACGACTATTACCCATACGGTTATTATCCTTATAGTTACTATCCCTATGGCTACGGCTATGGATACGGTGGCTTTGGCGGTGGTGGCTTTCGCAACGGTAATTTCCACGGGCGGGGCTTTCACAGCGGTGGTTTTCACGGCCATAGCTCTCATAATGGTGGCTCTCACAGCCGTGCCTCGCACGGGGGTAGACGATGAACCGGTTTACCAAAGCATCAGCTGGCTCGGTCGTTACTCTCGTTATGTTGACGATTGCCACTCTCGCTCCCGCGGCTTCGTGGAACGACGATTCCCGCTATGTTTCGGTGGGGCCGAACACCGGTTACTATATTGTTAGGCCTGACTCACCGTTAAGCTATCAACTCGGCGTTGAAGCCGCTCCTACAAGCGACACCTCCGATCCTTTCCGTCACGGATATGGCGCCGATGCGATGGCCTTCCACTTCAATCGCGCTGGCGTTTTATCCGCGCCGCCAGCTTACATCGTGCAAGCCACACCGAACGAGTTCTACACTCTGCGACTCGGTTCCTTAATCCGCGGCCGCACGACTTCACGCGACGTAGAAGCAATCTTTGGCCGACCACAAAGCACGGAACGCCGATCCGACGGTGTCGTCAACTATTACGCAATCCAGGTCTACAACCCGTTCGAGGATCTTGGAGGAAGGCGATGACAAATTCTGAGCCGGGTCCTTGGGTTGTGAACCCGGTTCCAATTTCGCATCGTCAGGGATGTCGGCGCAGGTGTTAAGGCCAACGTGGCGCCATTGGCAATCGTGCAGTTGTTATTTACCGTGAATTTCGTGCCGTCGGTATTGATGCCGCTGATCGTTGTATTCGCCGGAACACCAGTGCCAGAAACGCCCAGTGGCAGCCGGGCCGAAGTGTCGTAAAGCAGACATAGTGTTTCGTTGCGATTGAGTCGTGCGTTGGCTGCGCTAGCCGTCGAAGCGAGGCTTTATGGCAGGCACTCGAACAAGCCAATCCTCTCGATCTCGAAGGAGGGAGTGACCAACGACTCTTAAGAAGCATCGCAAAACCCTACAGACGAGCAGTGGCTGCAAGCGAAGGCGCGACGGAGCGTGAAGTATGAAAATTAAGCAAACAATTACTTTGATAGTTGGCATCACATCCCTGGCGGTCACTCCCCTAACGTGGGCGGCCGGACACGGTGGTGGTGGGTTTGGTGGTGGTGGCGGCGGTCACTTTAGCGGGGGCGGCTTCCAGGGCGGGGGTGGGCTCCGTGGCGGCGGACAAGTCGCAGGCGGTGTTAGCACCCGAGGAGGTGGCGTCGGCTTCGGTGGCATGCGTGGCGTAGGTGGCGCTCGAAACTTTGAGGGCGCAGGACCTCGCTTTTCTTCGTTTGGCCATCCATCGCACGTGCTGCCTCAGCTCAATCATCCTCGAGCCCAAGGTCCGGGTTCGGCAGTGGCAAGGCAACCGGATCAGCGCGGCCTGGGTGTGCGTAACCACATCGTTACGCGGCATGATGCAAACTGGCACAACGACTGGGACCGGCGGCATGCCCACTTTGACCATGGTCGCTTCTTTGTCTTTATCGATGGCTTCTGGTGCGGCCTGGATGCCGGGTATCCCTGGGATTATCTTCCCTACTATTCTAACGACTACTATCCGTACGATTATTACGCGGACACCGATCCATATGATAACAGTGGCGCGACGTATAACATTGGCGCTGCTGATAGTGCAACGGTCCAGACTGTACAGGCGCGACTGTTAAACCTTGGCTATTACAATGGCTCTATCGACGGCATTTTTGGTCCGTCAACCCGCGACGCGGTGGCAAGATTTCAAATTGCCAATCAACTCAATGTAACCGGAAGTTTATCGCCCGACACGCTTCAGTCGCTTGGCCTGCCTCAGGCAACAGCTAGCTAAAGAATCAGGAGATCGTCAGCGGCGTGACCAAGTGCGCGCTGACGAACCTTGCCGCCCCGTATCTCTAAAGAGGGAGGAATGATCACCTCATAGGGGACATCACAAAATCCTGCGGACGCGCGATGGCTGCAATCTCAGGCATCGAGACCTTACGGCAACAAATAAACCAAAGGATACGGCTGTGAGTAATCAACTAGTTCGCGAACGGAAAGCAGAAGGAGAAAGCGCCGCGCGCCCTCCCCTGCCGCCGTTTACTCGCGAGACTGCCATTCAGAAGGTTCGCCTGGCAGAAGATGCCTGGAATTCGCGCGATCCCGAAAAGGTCGCACTGGCTTACACCATCGACTCCCAGTGGAGAAATCGCGCTGAGTTTCCAAAAGGACGACCAGAGATCGTCCGGTTTCTGACGCGCAAATGGGCCAAAGAGCTGGATTACCGGCTAATCAAAGAACTCTGGGCTTACACCGAAAATCGCATTGCTGTGCGCTTCGCTTATGAATGTCACGATCGCTCGGGGAATTGGTTCCGCTCATACGGTAATGAGAATTGGGAGTTTGATGATCATGGTCTGATGCGGTTTCGCTACGCCAGCATCAACGATCTGCCGATCAAGGAGTCGGAGAGAAAATATCATTGGCCGCTTGGGCGCCGCCCGGATGGGCACCCTGGGTTGAGCGACCTCGGCTTATAACATGATCAAGGTCTGCGAAGCACTAAGATAACATCGTGATCTCATATAATACGATCGTCGGTCTTTACCGCGATGGATTACTTCACCCACATCGGTCTGCTTATGAACACTCTTTATTCCCTCTAGAAAAATGAAAGGAACAAAAATGAAAAATGGAAAACTAAACGGAAAAGTCGCAGTAGTAACCGGAGCATCGAAAGGAATTGGCGCGGGCATCGCCAAACAGTTCGCGGCGGAAGGCGCCACAGTCATCGTTAACTACGCGAGCTCAAAGGAAGGCGCACATCGCGTGGTCGACGAGATTTCAAAACGTGGCGGTAAGGCTGTTGCGATCCAGGCTCATGTGGCGAAGAAGACGGATGTCGAACGTCTGTTTGCCGAGACGAAGAAGACCTTCGGGCAACTCGACATCCTGGTGAACAACGCTGGGGTTTACGAATTCCTGCCAATTGAAGAAATCAGTGAGCAGCATTTTCATAGACATTTCGATACGAATGTTCTCGGGATGCTTCTCGTAACTCAGGAGGCACTGAAACATTTCAATGCATCCGGAGGCAGCATTATCAACGTCAGTTCGCTCGCCAGTTCTCTGACTCCTCCGACAGCGGTTGTTTACAACGCCACAAAGGCCGCGGTGGATGCAATTACGCGGACGCTGGCGAAAGAGCTTGGGCCGCGCAAGATCCGCGTGAACTCCGTCAATCCCGGCATGGTGATAACGGACGGCGTTATTTCCGGGGGATTCCACGAAAGCGACTTCCGCAAAATGCTTGAATCGCAGACGCCGCTAGGCCGGGTGGGACAAACCGATGACATCGCGCCCGCCGTGGTCTTTTTCGCTTCAGACGATTCGAAATGGATCACTGGTGAAACGCTGCTGATCGCGGGAGGCCTTCGTTAGTCTGAGCTAACCATCAAGCCTTTTGATTATGAGTGCTTCAACAATCAAGGGCACCACCACGAAAGAAATATGAATATTGGCTCGCCGGAATTGAAAGCGTTCAAACGAGCTCCGTGTCTGGAGTTATCCAAGTGGGAACACGGGAATTTGGTGACCAACCTCGCGGAAACCAGGCGAGGGCGAGAAGTTCGACATCGCGGCGCTCATCTGACATGGAAAGTCCAAGGTGAGGACTGTGGAATCCAGTTCGGTTGACCGGATCCAACCGTGTCCGGGCAAAGAAGATCTGGTTCATGACAACTGACGAGAAATAAGTGGGTGACCTGGTCAACACTTTTTTGGGAGGCAACCATCAGCTGTGGTGGGAAAGAATGAACGCGCGCAACTTTTTCGCCGAGCTGAAGCGGCGCCACGTCTACAGGGTCGCCATCGCCTACGGAGTTGTCACCTGGCTTTTCATCCAGGTGGCCACACAGGTCTTTCCATTCTTCGAGATTCCGAATTGGATCGTCAGGCTTGTCGTGCTGGTCACGATCCTTGGTTTTCCGATTGCCCTGATCATTGCCTGGGCTTTTGAAATGACTCCGGAAGGCCTCAAGCTCGATGATGACGTCGCGCCCAACGAACATATCCCTCGGTGGAGCAGGCGGAAGTTCGCGGCGCTCGTTATGAGCGTCGCGATACTGGCAGCAGGTGTGCCGCTGGTTCATCTTAGTCGTAGCAAACCAGCCTTTCTGTCGCGGGTTACTGCCGCGTCAGCACTCTCTCAAAAATCGGTGGCGGTCCTCCCGTTGCTTAACGAAAGCGGTGGCCCAGATGACGAGTATTTCTCTGACGGCCTGTCCGAGGAGTTAATCGCTGCCCTGGCTCAAATCAAAGGCCTTAAGGTAATCGGTCGCAGCTCTTCTTTCCGTTTTAAGGGCCAGAAGGAGGATGGCAAAACCATTGGTGAGAAGCTAGGCGTCAGCACACTGCTGGAAGGCACAGTACGGAAAAGTGGCGATCGGGTGCGAATCGTTGCCGAGCTTGTTAGTGCGGCAGATGGAAGCGAGCTGTGGTCACAGACCTTCGACGGTGACTTTAAAGACATCTTTTCTGTTCAAGCCGAAATTGCGAAGGCCGTTGCGACATCATTGGAGCTGACCGTGCTCGGCACAGAGGACGGCTCAGCGAAAAACACAGCGACCAAAAGTGTGGAAGCACACAATGCGTATCTCCAGGGTCACTTTTACTTCCAGCGTCGGAACCTTGAAGGCTATCTCAAGGCGGTCAATTTCTTCGATCAAGCAATCCGGCTCGATCCTGGCTATGCGCTGGCTTATGCCGAGCGCTCGGAAACGTGGACGTGGATTGGCGATCTCAGCAGCGAGAAGCAAAAGGACGCATGGTCAAAGGCGGCCGGCGATGCTGAGAGGGCTGTCGCCGTTCAGCCAAAGCTTGCGGAGGCGCATGCAGCGCTCGGCTGGGCTCTTTTCTTTGCCGAATGGAAATTCGGCGAGGGATTGGCTGAACTCCGTTGTGCACAGGAGCTTGCACCGTGGAATCCAAAGGCGAACGATCTGCTGACGCCCGTGGTTGTTTATCTTGGACAATTTGAAGAAGCGGAGAAACTCGCACGCCAAGCGATTGAGCGAGACCCACTGGCCTATCAAGCCAGGCAGAGCCTGGCTCGCCTCCTTTTTGTCCAAGGAAAGCTGAATGACGCCGAAGCTGCCGCGCAGAAGGCGGCGGAACTGCAGCCAACGGCTGCCGGATGCCACCGATGGCAGGTATTTGTGGCGATCCAGCGGAGCGATGGCGAGGCGGCGCTGCGCGAAGCTGAGCGTGAGCCTAACGAACGCTACCAACGTTTCGAACTTGCGCTCGCGCATTATACACGCAGGGACCACCCGGCGGCAGACGCGGCTCTCACCGAGTTGATCGCCAGGGACAGAAACGTGATGGCTTATCAGGTTGCTGAGGTCTACGCCTGGCGAGGCGAAAAGGACAAGGCTTTTGAGTGGTTACAAGTCTCCCTGGATAATCATGACACCGGGTTGCTGAGCTTGATGATCGACCCGTTAATGCGGGGTCTACACGAAGACGGTCGCTATAGGGGCCTGCTTGCGAAAATTGGTTTGTCACTGGCAAAGCCGCCTCAAATCTGACGAATGCCCGACAAAGAACGATATCGGTAAGCGGCCGCCATGAAATTTATCAAACACAACAAAATGAAAGGAACACAATGAACAACAACAATGGATTCGCTGGGAAAGTAGTACTAATAACCGGAGGAACTTCCGGTATCGGCAAATCGACGGCGATCGCGTTTGCCCGCGCCGGCGCAAAAGTGGTCTTGACAGGCCGCCGCGAAAAAGAGGGCGCGCAAGTTGTCGCCGAGATCAAAAAACTTGGCGGCGAAGCTGCATTCGTCCGGGCGGACATCTCAAAAGATGCAGACGTCAAAAAGATGGTCGATTTCACAGTCGACAAATTCGGCCGGCTTGACGTGGCGTTTAACAATGCAGGCGTTGAGTGGAAAGGCCCTCTCAATCATGCGACTGAAGCCGAATATCGACGGATTTTCGATATCAACGTGTGGGGAGTGCTCAATTCGATGCGGCACGAAATCCCCGTCATGCTCAAGAACGGCGGTGGCGCAATCGTCAACACTTCCAGCGTCGCCGGACATGTGGGCCTCGCGCAAGTGAGCGTTTACATTGCGTCGAAGCACGCCGTTGAAGGATTGACTAAATCCGTCGCGCTCGAATTCGCGAAGCAAAACATCCGCATCAACGCGATTGCTCCAGGAGTGATCGCCACTGAAATGCTCGATCGTTTCGCCGGGGATGAATTGCGCGATCAAATAACTTCGACCGTTCCGGTTGCGCGAGTTGGCGTGGCCGATGAAATCGCCGCCGCGGTGCTGTATCTCGCGTCTGATGCTGCGAAATTCACTACTGGTACATCGCTCATCGTCGATGGCGGATTCGTCGCGGGATAAGAATGAATATCTCTAACGAAATTCAGGCGCTCGGCGGCAGCTTCACGTTTCCCGCTACTTCAATGACCGTGCACCGCATGGGCTACGGTGCGATGCAACTCGCTGGTCCCGGCGTGTTCGGGCCGCCGCGCGATCCCGACGCGGCAGTCGCTGTGCTGCGCGAAGCGGTTGCGGCTGGCGTGAATCACATCGACACCAGCGATTTCTATGGACCGCACGTTACCAATCAAATTATTCGCCGCGCGTTGCACCCTTACCCGAAGGAATTGGTGATCGTCACGAAAGTGGGCGCGCGGCGCGGCGCGGACAAATCGTGGATCCACGATGTTTCACGCCAGGCGCTGATCGATTCTGTGCAAGACAACCTGCGCAACCTTGGACTCGAGGCGTTGGATGTCGTCAATCTCCGCGCGTGGGGCGATAATGGCCAGGCGCCAGGCAAGGAGCCGCTCACTGAACCGATGTCGGTGTTGGCGGAACTTAAAAAACAAGGGCTGATTCGTCATGTTGGCTTGAGCAATGTCACACCGATGCAACTGAAGGAGGCTCAGGCAATCGCAGAGATCGTGTGCGTGCAAAACCTCTACAACGTTGTGCATCGAGATGATGATGCCTTCATCGACGATCTCGCGCGACAAGGCATCGTTTACGTACCGTTCTTTCCGCTGGGCGGCTTTAATCCGTTGCAATCAGCCACGCTTGACGATGTTGCCGAGTCGTTAGGCGCGACGCCGATGCAGGTGGCGCTGGCGTGGTTGCTTCAGCGCTCACCGAATATTCTGCTGATTCCGGGAACATCGTCGGTGCAGCATCTGCGCGAAAATCTGAAAGCTGCCGGATTGACCTTGCCATCGGACGCGCTCGCCAAACTCGAGTCAGTCGCCGCTCGGCCGGGTGGGACAAATGGATGATGTCGCGCCCGCTACTGTGTTTTTCGCCTCAGACGACTCAAAATAGATTAGTGGGAAACGCTTCTCATCGCGGGCGGTTTGCGTTAATATAGAGGAAAATTATTCAGCAACACGGAAGGAGACGGACATCATGAAGACGAAATTCTTATTCGCAGCACTTCTCGGGAGCGCGGCAATGACTGTTCAAGCAAACCCAGGAGGCCACCATGGCGGAGGAGGAGGTTTTCACGGCGGCGCAGTTGCGCACGCCGCGCCGGTCGCTCGCGCCCCGGCGCGTGCCGGGGGCATTTCATCCTTCCACTCAATGCCGCGCAACTTCGGCGGACGAATGACGCATCCACAGCAACGCTATTCGTCATTTGGAATGCGTTCGTACCGGCCGAATGGGTTTCGCCAGTCTTCGATTTACCGAAATCGGGCAACCTTTACCCGTTCGGGCCGATTCACGGCTGCAAATATCAACCACACTAATCGTTTCGCGCGATTCACGAATCACAGAAATCCAGCCGTCACAGGCGTGTGGAACCAGCGAAATATCAGAAACAACTTCCGGAATGGAAATAATTTCCGGAGCGCAAACAATTTCCGGAACGGAAACAATCGTCTTCGTCATGACTGGCAAAAACACGTTTTCGCGCGGCAGTCGGGGGATTGGCACCGCGATTGGGACCGTAACTGCGACCACTGGTGGAATGGTCACCAATGCTCGTTTGTTAACGGATCGTGGGTGATCTTTGGTCTCGGATATGATCCATGGTGGCCGTGGGCGTGGACCCCTCCGGACTACTTCGCCTACGGGTCGCCAAACTCGGGCTACAATTATCCGTCCTACGGATACGACGACCCGTATTCGTACAATTATGACCCGGGCTACTACAATTCCGGCTCATACAATAATGATCCGGGTTACAACAACTCCGGCGATTACCAGGGTCAGATGTATTACGATCAAAACAGCTATCCCGATCAATCTCAGGGTTACTATAATTCCGGCGTTTACCAAACCGAATCGTACTACGATCAGCGCAGCGATTCTGATGAATCGAATAATTCGACGATTGTCGCAGCGCAGGAGCGACTCGCGCGAGAAGGTTACTATCGCGGCGAATCAGACGGCGTCCTCAGCCCTGAGACGCAGAAAGCGGTTAAGAATTATCAAATCACCAACGGCTTGCGTGCTACTGGCTACCTGGACACACAGACCCTGGCGGTAATGGGGTTGCGAAAATCGGCGAGCTACTAACACAAACAGGAAACCAAGAGTTCAAAATAAAAATCAACAATCCCGCAGCAGTAGCGATACTATGAATAAACCTAATTCGAAGAAAAGATTGGAGCTCGCGAAGAGACGCGATGCGCCGCTTGAAACGCGTACGGACCTCGAACCATCCGCAACCCGAGATATCTCGGCGGCGATGAACGCGATCCTCGCCGACGTGTTCGCGCTTTACCTGAAAACCAAAAATTTCCACTGGCATATGAGTGGTCCGCACTTCCGCGATTATCACCTGCTTCTCGACGAACATGCCGACCAGCTTTTTGCCATGACTGACCCAATCGCCGAGCGAGTTAGAAAAATTGGCGGGCTCACGTTGAGATCGATCGGTCAAATTTCTCGAATGCAGCGTGTGCTCGATAATGATGCGGAATATGTCGAACCCTTGGACATGCTCGCAGAGTTAGCCGACGACAATAAGACAATGACCGCTCGTCTGCGAGAGGCGCACAACGTCTGCGACGAGCATCGTGACGTCGCCACCGCGAGCTTGATTGAAGTGTGGATCGACGAAACCGAGCGTCGGACGTGGTTTTTGTTCGAGGCCACGCGACGCACCAATTGATAGAATAAATTTCTACGCCTCTTTTTCGGCAAACATCCGCCGAGTTCGTCCCTATTCTTTGTTGAGAAGACAGACTGCGGACCATGGGCGCTTGGGCTGGAAGCGAGTTGAGGAAATTTTGGCTATGAGGCGCAAAAAGAAGGAGAGACGGTTCAACTTGGCAGCGGCGTGCATGGTGGAGTGGACCTCGTCTGGCTTCCAGTCGCAGCGGGTGAAGAACTCAGGACCTTGCTCTGGCGCGAACCGCAACGGGGCGCCGGCCTGGTCGAGGGGGTGCCCATCTTCCTGGCCAACATCCGCAACAGCGCGGGCGAAGCCAAATCAATGATCCAGTGTTGAAAGGCCGCTGGGGCGGCGAGATCCTTGCCAAGCGCCGCGACTTCGTCCTCGGTCAGGTAAACCAGCAATCCCTCGGCCACGACTAACACGCGGTTTGCTCGGCGGCCCAGCTCTGAGAACAACTCGCGGCGAGCGCTCTCATTCGACAGATCCAACCGAACCCGCTCCAGCACGCACACCGGCTTCTCGTTTCGAAGTATCTCTTCCTTGTGCGCGAGTATTTCCGGCAAATCCACTTCAATCCATTGTAGAGAGCCCGGCAGCTCCATGCGGTAAGGACGAGCGTCGAGTCCCGCGGCGAGATTGATCACCATATCCGCACCCTGACGCACTTGGTCAGAGATAATATGGTCGGTCAACCATGTGCGGGCGACGAAAGGCCACGAGTTCTTCTCCATGAACGCGATGGAGGCGGCAATTTGCTCCCCGCGTTCGCCGGCGAGCCGTCGCGCAAACGGATCGCGAAATACTGCGTCAGGCCGTTCGCTCTCGCGCGCTCGATAGACGGCCACCCAGCGTGCCGTGTCGGAAATATTGCGAATTTGCGATTCCGGCTGGTTCACATCTACTCCATCTATCACGGAGCTTTTTGAATGAGTTCTGCGGCGTCACTCTCTGCCGGAGTAACCAATAAGAATCGTTGCTGAGTCGCCTCGGCTGCGTTTTCGCTCTCAGAAGTCAGAACCTGACGGAATGGTCCGACCGTCTGCACGACTTGCGCGCCAGCCAGATTTTGTTTTGAACATGGCGAGTTCTTCCTTTTTTCCGTATGGGGCGGTTCGATCAGTCACCAGCGAGAGGCGATACATTTCTCCCGGTTTCAAACCAGAAACTGCCATCTGCAACAAGTCGAGCGAGCCTAATGAATTCACGGAAACGGTGGCATGCGCAGAAAATCCACTGCCTTCAGGCGCGATCAAAGTGAGATGCGCAGCTTTGCCCGCGTTGGCAAGTGGCACCAGGTTGCTCGTGCCGTCGCCTGTGGGCACGGCTTCGGGAACATAGACGAGCGCCTGCGGCTGCTGTCCTATCGGAATTGTCGCGAGAATTTTGTTACTGAGTGTGTCGATCGCAATAACCGCATCCTGATTCTCGAGTCCGACGTAAACACGCGTTCCATCGCCCGATCCCCAGATGCCGTGGGCAAATCGCCGGTACTAATTGTCGAAATCAATTCCGGTCTTTCGCCGCGACGATAAACTTTCACGGCATTTTCACCGCCCACAGTTACATAGGCGAACTTCCCATTCGCGTTCTCGACTAGTGTGACATGATTGGTAATTGGACCGGTATCGAGTGTGGCGAGAATGCTGAAGGGCGGTTGAGCACTCATCACCTGCGTTTTGCCGGAGTCCTTGAGCGTAAACCAGACTTCATTGCCGTCGCGGCTCACCGCCAGATTTGGCGAAAACGGACTGGCCTGCGGGACACGGGCAATGACCTTGTAACTTTGCATGTCCACAACATCGAGTTCAGGAGTAAAACTCGAAGGCACAAAAGCGTAGCGTCCGTCCGGGCGAAACAGCACCATTCCGGGGCCGTTCGCGGTCTGCACACGGCGAATCTCTTTCATTTTCACGGGATCAATCACAGAAACATAATCTTCGCCACGAACCACCGCCCAGAGTTCCTTGCCATTCGGCGTAAAGAACGCTTCGTGCGGCGATCGCCCGATATAGACGACGCCTTTGATCTTGTTCGTAGCGGTGTCGATGAACGTAATCGAATTGGAACCGATCGAGACGAGCGCGATTGTTCGGTGGTCGGGTGAAAAGCCCATCCCGTGAACGAGCAACTGTCCTCTGTAAAGCGGACTAAGCGCACCGGGAACTGGATCGCCCAGGCGAATAACTCCAAGCAGTTTGTTCGAAGCAGGATTTATTACGGACACGGTGTTCGAAGTTTGGTCGCCGGTGTACACGCGGTCTCTTTCAGAAACGGGAATCGAAGCGCTGCCTTCTTGTTTTTTGTCGTGCGGTGCAGTTGCTGCGGGGCTTTGCAATGCGGCCAGTCGGAGTCGCATCACTTGAATCTCTTGCTGTTGCGTTACGATGATTTCCTGCGCCAGTCGTCGCAGTGCGGCATCCTGACCGTGCAACAGGAAAGTCTTCGCCATATCGATAGCGCCCTGATGATGCGGAATCATCATTGCGGAAAAATCGTGGTTAGGATCGCCAGTCATCGGCGCAGCTGACATGTCTTGATCCATTTTGCTCATGCTCTCGATCATTTCTTGCTCGAATGAAGCGTCCGAAGATATCGGCCTCATGAGCTGGTGGGATGAAGTTGCATGTGCAGAAAAACAGACGCAGCACAGGACAACCCCGAGATAGAACGATGTAAATATAGGTTTCATTTTCAGCAGCTCCTTTTTCGGTTAGAGCAGACTGCAAATTAAATCAGATGCGCCGCTATTCCGCAGCATTCTTTGCCAGCGCCTCGATCACGCTCAGGTTTGGCAGCAGCTCGGTTGGAATGTTGTGCCGTTCCTGCAAATACATCGGACCATTGTAAGTAACCCAAACTTTTCCCTGAGCATCTTCCCAGATCAAAATCTTGAGCGGAAGATCGATCGCACTTCTGGGCGCGGCCAACATCACCGGCGTGCCTCCTTTCGGGTTCCCGAAAATCAGTAGCTTGGTCGGTCGCATTTCCATTCCCGCCCTGGCCGCTTCTCTGCTGTGGTCGATCAGCGCGAACAGAGTAATTCCTTTTGATTGAAGAATTGCTTTGAGCTTCTCGATCGTCTCCTCGACCGAATGGTTGCTCGGAATAGTAATAATCCCGTCATTTTTCTCGGCAGTCATGCTTGCTCCAAACTATTTGCGGAGTGCTGGTTAGCGCAACGCCAGTTTGAAAAGTCGCGAAAACGTAACATTGAAACGCGACGTGGAAGGGCGAGGATATTCGTTGGGCTGATTCTGCCAAGGGCGGCGCATCTCACGAGCAATCTCAACTGAAAGGAAGTCGTCATGCCATACGTAACTACAGGAAAAGAGAACGGAGAGAATATCAATATCTATTACAAAGACTGGGGCAAAGGACAGCCCATCGTGTTCAGTCATGGCTGGCCGCTCTCGGCGGATGATTGGGACGCGCAGATGCTTTTTTTCCTGAGCAAAGGCTATCGCGTTATTGCGCCTGATCGGCGCGGACATGGTCGCTCGACTCAAACCGACGGCGGACACGACATGGATCATTATGCCGACGACCTGAAGGCGGTGACCGATCATCTCAATCTGAAGGATGCGATTCACATCGGCCATTCGACCGGTGGCGGCCAGGTGGTGCGTTACCTCGCCCGTCATGGCGACAAGGACGTAGCAAAGGCGGCGCTCATCAGCGCCGTGCCGCCGCTGATGGTGAAGACGGAAAAGAATCCGTTAGGCGCGCCCAAATCGGTGTTTGATGATCTTCAAGCCCAACTTGCCGCCAACCGCGCCAAGTTTTATTACGACCTGCCGGCCGGTCCGTTCTACGGCTTCAACCGTCCCGGCGTGAAAACGATCGAGCCTCTCGTTTGGAATTGGTGGCGCCAAGGCATGATGGGCGGTGCCAAGGCGGGTTATGACGGCATCGTCGCGTTCTCGCAAACCGACTTCACGGAGGATCTAAAGAAGATCTCGATACCGGTTCTGGTCATGCATAGCGAGGACGACCAGATCGTCCCGTATCAAGCCTCGGGTCCACTCTCCGCCAAGCTGCTCAAGAACGGCACGCTGAAGACATACAAAGATTTGCCTCACGGCATGATCACGACGCAAGCAGACGTCATCAACGCCGACCTGCTCGCGTTCTTCAAAGGTTAGGTCATGAGCGTACAATCGCTGGACATTTCGCGGCGACGTTTCGTTGCGTCCACCGGACTTGCGGCAACCGCCGTCTGCCTTTTGCCGTATCGCTTGTTCGGCAACGAAGAAAGTTTGGTGGTCGCTTCGCGCAAGGCCGGCGAGACAGCGAACATTACCGTTCAGGTGCTGCGCAGAACGTCAGTGCCCTGATCGGCTCTGGTGGAAACATTGCCGTGCTTCCGGGAGGTGATGGTAAGCTAATCAGACCGTTGTTATTCCTGGACACGGTCTGGTCGGCGGTAAGGCCGAAATGATCGAATACCGCGATACGCTTGCGACCATTCGCGATCGCGTTGCCGCTCTCAAAAGAGAGGGCACATCCCTTAATGAAATAGTCGCGGCAAAGCCCATTGCTGCTTATGACGCCAAGTGGGGAAAAGGCTTCGTTAACGGCGAGTTCTTCACGAAACTGATTTACAAAGGCGTCGGGAAAGATCCGGCGCATACGCACTCATGAAGAACCAAACTCTCAGAGTAACAAACACACAGGAGGAACAAAATGAAGATCGTGATTATTGGAGGTACCGGGCTGATTGGATCAAAGCTGGTAAGCATTCTTCGCGAACGTGGCCATGAGGTGATGTCGGCATCACCTTCTTCGGGCGTGAACACGCTCACTGGTGAAGGATTGGCGGAAGCGCTGGCCGGCGCACAGGTGGTGGTTGATGTGGCGAACTCACCCTCGTTCGAAGACAAGCCTGCCATGGATTTCTTCGAAACGTCAGGTCGCAACCTTCTTGGCACGGAAAAGACTGCAGGCGTGAAACATCACGTAGCTTTGTCCGTGGTAGGCACCGATCGCCTGACGGAAAGTGGTGCCGGGTCCTTGAGTGGTTATTTCCGGGCAAAGATGGCGCAGGAAAATCTGATCAAGGCTTCGGGGATTCCATTTACGATCGTCCACGCCACGCAGTTCTTCGAGTTCGCGAAGAATATGGCACAATCAGGCACGGACGGTTCAACCGTTCGGTTATCATCAGTCCTTATGCAGCCGATGGCTGCAGATGACGTCGCTGCCGCGGTGGCAGAGGTAGCCCTCGGCCAGCCGTTAAATGGCCTGATCGAAGTGGCCGGGCCCGATCAGATCCGCCAGGACGAACTTGTTAGGCAATATCTGAGCGCGACGGGCGACCCGCGGAAGGTAGTCACTGACGACAAACCTCTCTATTACGGCATCGAAGTGAACGATCAAAGCCTTGTGCCCGGCGATGGCGCCCGCCTTGGTAAGACGAATTACAAGGACTGGCTCAAACTTTCTTCGGCGAAAAAGCCCGCATAAACAACCCACAGAGATTAGCCCATTCAAACCGATGAACACAGACAAGCTTAAACAACTGGCTCGCGATCTAAGGAAAACACCGCCGCACAGCCCACGTGACACACTCGGCGGGTTCGTCATTGCCGCACGGATGCTCGACAAAGCTCGGGCCGATCTGCTCGGCATCAATGGCGAGTACAACTTCTATCCATGTGGCTTAGGCGCATACTTTTGGAAGTTCACCGGCCTGGATGCGATGAAGTTCAAGGAGTTCGTTGCCACCGGCGCGACTGACGATGAAGTCGATCACTGGATCCGTGAGAACACGACACAGAAAGATCCCACGGCGATTATTAAATGGAATAACGAGATGCGTTGCGTGCGGCTTTGTGATCTTTCGCAAGAGGTCCAGGAATATTTTGAAACTTACATTCCGCAATTCTGTCATCCGCCAAGTAAAGTGAAGTTTTTCTTCGATGTTTACGATGTCGAAGAAGGAGTGCTTTAGCGTTGCGTCGACGGGCCACTTGCATCCCAAGTCTGCTTTTATCTACGCGACGGTTCTCGAAGGAGCGATCCGAACTTCGGTCAATGATTGGCCGGCCGTTATTTATCGCGCCGGGCAGAACTTCCCCCGAGATGCCAGGTGATCGACACACACTTGATGAGAATGCGAGCAAGACCGAACCCGCTAAGCTGCTGGCCGTGTTCGTGGTGAATACGGATGAGAAGGAACTGTTAACGTCGCTCAAAAAATGAGACGGCTCTTCAAGGGCTCTGGTCCAACGAAAAAATCTCAACGAACCGAGACCTTCCCTCCATTCACGAGCTTGACGTCTGGTGTGATGACGACGGAATCACCGTCTTTCAATCCTTGCCT
>Ga0137404_10000759_pt1 | contig 21287 bp, 21 predicted proteins | sample CZOMad2_1_16fung_FD_108285 | JGI IMG/M metagenome (GOLD analysis project Ga0137404, IMG submission 108285) | Vadose zone soil fungal communities from Angelo Coast Range Reserve, California, USA - CZOMad2_1_16fungal (Illumina Assembly) | ecosystem: Environmental > Terrestrial > Soil > Vadose... | reverse complement strand
GTGGTCAGGGTCGCGACCGCCCACCACAATGCCGCCGGCACGCTGCCGAAGGCGGACGGCTGAAAGTCGCGTTCCAGAAAATGCTCCGCCACCGAGGCCAGGAAAAGCACCATCAGGAAGATCACCAGCACGCTCAAGAGCGGCCCGGATTCCAGCACCAGCACCCGGCGCAACTGCCGCAGACCGGGAATCCCCGGCACGATCTTGAACATCCAGAATATGCCCAACAGCCAGGCGGATTTGGCGGGGACGCCGAGCATCATGGCGAGCGGCACGGCGACCGCGGCGTAGCCGTCAACGAACCCGCGGCCGGACAGCGCATAGGCCCGTCCGCGACCTATTTGAATGGCATGGCGAAGCCGGACCACCCATTCGAATATAAAGAAGGCCAGGCATGCCCACAGCACGGCATCGACGCCGTGATGGGCCGCCTCATAGGCGGGATCGACGGTGAGCAAAAGCATCATCGCGATACCGGAGGTGACGGCGAGATAAGCGGCCTTGGTCATGTTGCGGCCCGTCGTAGCGGCCACAAATTGCGCAAAGGCAGGAAAAACAAGCGGCTTGGACATCGGGACGCGGGCGCCTGTCGCTGGAAAAAACTTGATCCGGCCGTCTCTGGCACGACCGGTTCCGACAAAGTGCCCGTGCCGGCCGAGGCCGTCAACGAGCTGCGAAAAACAGCGTTATCGCCCGGCCGGAAATGGAGCCTCCTGAGGCGCGCACCCTGACCGGTTGCGGACGCAAAGCTCCGCAAATGCGGGCGAGGGTCAGTTCGCCAAACCGCCGAAAAAATCCACACCCTGAACGCGCTTAGGCGCTCTGCGCCGTCTTGACGATCACCACCTTGTCGTCATGACCGGCCTGGCGCTTCAGGCTCTCCCGCCGCATGCCGATCTCGTCGCGCACGAATTCATAGCCGAGCTTGAAGGTGTCCAGCCCGTCGCTGGAAATGGTGCCGTCGCGCAGGCCGATTACCGCGCCTCGAAGGATAGCTTCGAGTTCGTCTTGCAGGTTGTCGAGCGCATCCATCGTGGTGGCATCCGCGATCCTCTCGCCGATGTCGAGAATGGCGGTTGCGAGTTCACTGGCCTTCTCCGGCGCAACCCTTGTCACCTTGGCGTAGAGCCCGACGAAGATCGACCCGATCACGCTGAGCGCGGCCGCGCCCAGGTAGAACAGGTCGCTATAGCGTTCCAGAAACGACTTGGCGGTGTCGTTGATATATTCGGCGACACCCTGATGGGCGACGATGAAGGCGGTCTTGTCGACGTCGGCCGGTTCGATTTTGGAGGCGAAGCCGCCTTCCAGCGCAAGCTCCGCCTTGTTCTCGTAGATCGTGCGCGCCAGCTCGCCCGCTGTTGAAGATGGCATCATGGACTGGGCGACCAACAGCCATTGCAACCCGACCGTATCGAGATCGTCATCGGGAATCTGGGGAGAGGAGGACAGCATGCCCGTTGCCAGGGTTTCCTCCGAAATGCCCGGATTTCGCCGGGTGAGCGCCGCCGACTCGTCGATGGCATTCACCGTGAATGGAGCGTGCTTGGCGGATTGTTCGAAGCTCTTGTCCTTGACGATGGCGGAGGCGACGGCGACGACAGCGCCATAGCCGCCGGAGGCGAACAGCTTGTCGAGCGTCGAATTCGGCGGCGCCAACTGCAGCCGCGAATTGGCCTCGGGACTATCCGGAATTTCGAGGACATTGCGGACGAATGCGAGATTGTTGTTGCTGCTTGTGAGAACCGCGATTTTCTTTTTCTTCAGGTCCGCCAGCGATTTGATTTTCTTGTCTCCCGGACTGATCAACATCACGACGTCATGTTCCAGTATCGCAAGCGCGCGGGCACGCGGCGGAACCTTGGCATCGGTGCGCAGCACCGCAAGGTCAGCCAGCTTGCGATCGAACAGCGCCAACGCCTTGGTGTTGTCAGTGGTGGGAACAATCTTGAGGTGCAATCGCGGGGAGGTGTTCTTGAGCATAGCGGCAAGCTTGGCGGCGAAACGGGCCTCGGGCCCGTTGGCGTCACCGACGGCGAAGATCAGCGTTTCAGAATTCCTCAGCCAAATGCGGCCGCCCAAAACCGTCGCGACCGTCAGAATCAATGTCAGCACCGTAAACAGCAGCATTTGCCAGCGGTTGCTGGTGAAAAGCCGCGACCTTTTCTCCGGAGTTGGCGTTGGGACTTCAGCACTCATGGCTCACACCCGCGACCGAGGCGTTTCGCCGCCATCAGGGCGGCGGCCGGAACAAGATCGTAAATATCTAAAAAGGAACGACAATTTTCCACTGCCGATGATATCCGCCTTCGGACGGATTGCAAATCAAACGCTCCCGTTAACCTTGCCGCGCTGTCCGGTCGAAGCTGAGGCGTATCGCCGTAGGGCCACAGTTGGGGATTTTCGAGTTCCGCAGAGGTGCATTCCGTTCCGGGAGATGTCATAAAAGGCCAATACCGGTCTGATTGCCCGGACTTCAAGAAGAAGTTGCGCTGAACGCCTCCAGTACCTTCCGTGCCATTTCATTCCAGCGAGGCGTCCGCTTGTCGTTTCCCCCCATGTCCGCATCGGTCCCGGTCGGAGCGCTGATCGGGTGGATGCTGCTGCTCACCGTCAAGCACATCATCGCCGATTTCGTCCTGCAGACCTCCTGGATGGCCATTGGCAAGGACCAAAGGACCGGATGGGCGCTCCCGCTTTTAGCCCACTGTCTTGTGCACCTTGCGGTTGCAATGGCGCTAATCCTGATCGTCGCGCCGCGTTTTTGGTTTGTCGCCCTGATCGATTTTGCCATTCACATCACCGTCGACCGCGCCAAGGGATTTTGTGCTTCGCGTTTTGGCGTGACGCAGGATCTTCAGCATCCCTGGTTCTGGACGCTGATCGGGGTTGACCAGGCGCTGCATCATTTGACCGGTTTTGGTCTGTCGATTTTCATGGCGGCGAACGGCTGATCGGGCGGTCTTCGGGATTGCGTCCATCCATGCCGTCATGCCCCGCGAAAGCCGGGTATCCAGTATCCCGCGGCGGTAGTGCTAAAACTCCGAAATTCGGGGAATACTGGATCATCCGCTGGAGCCTGTCATCGGGCTCGCCTTAAGGCGAGACCCGGTGGCGGATGATGGCATCGGAGAATGATGCTCGCGATAGCGTCCTCGAACACTTGATCGAGAGCTTCCAAATGACAGAGCAACCGCTGACAAAAAAGACCATCGAAGTACTCGGCGCCCGCATGGCTTACCACGAGCGCGGCGAGGGCAGGCCTGTGCTGTTCCTGCACGGCAATCCGACTTCGTCCTATCTCTGGCGCGATGTCATTCCCGAACTTGCGGGACAGGGCCGGCTGATCGCGCCGGATCTGATCGGCATGGGGGATTCGGCCAAGCTGGCTTCGCCGGGCCCCGACACCTATCGCTTTGCGACCCACCGCAGGTTTCTTGGAGCCTTCATCGACGCGGTTATCGGGCACTCGGAACCCATCGTGTTCGTGGTGCATGATTGGGGCTCGGCGCTGGGTTTCGATTGGGCCAGCCATTATCGCGGCCGCGTCCGCGGCGTTGCCTATATGGAGGGGATCGTGCGGCCGATCGCCTCGTGGGACGAGTGGAGCGCCTCGGCTACGCCAATCTTTCAGGGCTTTCGTTCCGACAAGGGCGAGGCAATGATCCTCGACCGCAACATGTTCGTTGAACGGGTCCTGCCCGGGTCGGTGCTGCGGAAACTGACCGAGGCGGAGATGACCGAATACCGAAAGCCTTATCTCGCGCGCGAGGATCGCTGGCCGACGTTGACCTGGCCGCGGCAAATCCCGATCGCCGGGGAACCTGCCGATGTGGTGCAGATCGCAGCCGATTATTCACAATGGATGGCGGAAAACGACATTGCAAAACTGTTCGTCAACGCCGAGCCCGGGGCCATTCTGATCGGCGCGCCCAGGGATTTTTGCCGAAGCTGGAAAAACCAGACCGAAGTCACCGTCCCCGGATCGCATTTCATCCAGGAAGATTCGGGGCCCCTGATCGGACGAGCGGTGGCCGACTGGATGAAGGCCAACGCGCTGTAGACCGGCCGAATCGCGAGTTCGCCAGCCCAAGCAGGTCACCGCGTCAAGCGATCCCGTAGAACTACCGGTTATGTGGTTAACCTTTCGTTAGAGAATTGCATTGCATCGTGCGCGCAGGGGATATGCAAATGCTTTCAAGCCGCGACGCATTCGAAAACGACTTCTGCCCGGTCCGGGATGAGTTGCTCGGCGAAATGTACCGCGCCAACGAGAACGGCCTGCCTCAGCTGGTCGCAAGTGTGTCTTCCGATGTCCGGGCCATGCTGGCGTTGTTTTGCTATCGCAGAAGCCACCTGTATTCGTTGGCGCTCTCGATTGCCGCAAGCTGCAGCGAACAGGAATTGGCTCAATTCGGCGGCCGCGTCGGCACCACGCTCTACGCGCTGTCCCGCGAACCGGCCGCGCGTGCGATCCCGTCATCGTCTTACGGCAACCGCAAGCCGATCACGCTGTCCACCAAGCCGCTCTCTACCTTCGCGCCGGTTGACGACGAACTCGACGACGATTTCGCCGACTTCGCCAAAGCGGTAACGGCGTAACCAATTCTCTCGGGCGGACGTCGTCCCTGCGAAAGCAGGTACCCAAACACGGTCCAAAAATGTAGGGTGGGCACGGCGCAAGCGTGCCCACCATGTGACATGATGTGAGATAGCTTTGGTGGGCACGGCGCAGATGCGCCTTTGCCCACCCTACGGATTTTGAAAACTCAGTGGCTCCAATCCATGCCGTCGCCGCGCCATGCCGCATTCGACATCGCCGGGCATGCAGGTTCGGCACACCTCGGGACGAACCGCGTAAATCACGCAACGGGTCGCAATTCCGATCCGGCCTGAGAGCGCCGAACAGCGGTCGCCGTCGCAGCGCATCCCCGATTGTCTTTCATTGACGTAGTTTTCCGGAATGAGATCGAGCGCGGCATCGTCTTCGGTCGTGAAGCGCGGCCAGTTTTGCGAATACGCGCAGCAGGCACCGCACGCCTGGCAGGGGTTTTCGACGGGGATGGCCGGGTCGATAGTTTCCATAGTAACGGGTCTAGCGCAGTACGGCAGGATCGGCCAGACGGCGCCTCGGCGGATGGTTCAGACGTCGCTCGGAGCCTCCCATACCAGGCTCCTTCGCCACTTCGCCCGGAGCAGGTCGCGCCTTTCCGGATATTTCTCGTCAAGATAGACGGCATCGACGACGCGATCGGTTCGAAAGCTGCGAAAGTCCCGGCGCAGCTCGCACCACGCCGCCAATAGCCGCACGGCTTCGAGATAGCCGATGGCGATCGGCCAGATCGTGCGCTCACTGTCGCGGCCCTGTTCGTCCCGGTAGCGCAGCGTGATTTTCCTACCTTCGTGAATCTGCGTCCGCGTCCGCGCCATGTCGATGCGGTCCGGCTCCTTGCGCCAATTGGGGCGCGCACGGCTGGCGGGCTCCAGCACGAAAGGCCGCAGGCGCTCGGGCACGGTGTCGGCGATTTTCGCGATGAGATCCTGGGCGGCGCGCGACAGGATAGCATCGGCGTTGCCGGCAACCCATTGCGCGCCGAGCACCGCCGCTTCGATCTCATCGGGGGTGAGCATCAAGGGCGGCAGGTCGAATCCCTTCTCCAGAATGTAACCCATGCCGGCCTCGCCGCGGATCGGCACGCGCTGCTCTATCAAAGTTGCGATGTCGCGGTAGATCGTCCGCTTCGAGGTTTCGAGCTCGGCGGCGATGGCGTCCGCCGTCAGCGGCTTTCGGGTGCGGCGGAGCACCTGGATGATCTGGAACAGACGGTCGGCACGTCTCATGGGGATCTCTTTTCAGGCCGCGGCGTCGCCGATGCTGACAGCATGTTGGCAGCAGGCGGCGAGTAATACCGGGACAACACTCCAACCAAGAGGATTTTGTCCATGATCATTTTATACAGCATCGACTTCTGGACCGCGATGTCGCCGCTGCTGACACCACGCTGGCAGCAGGGGGTCGCTAACCTGAGGCGCCTGCTCAAGAAAACGGGAGCGCTCCGATGATTACCCTTTACGGCTTTGGCGCGGGCTTCGGCCTGCCGGAAAGAAGCCCCTTTGTTACCAAGACCGAGGTCCAGCTGAAGATGGCGGGGCTTGAGTACCAAAAGGAAAGGGCGATGCCGACGGCCTCTCCCAAGGGGCAACTGCCCTTCATTGCGGACGACGGTGAAACCATCGCCGATTCCACCTTCATTCGCGCGCATATCGAGGGCAAATACGGTTTCGATTTCGATGCACCGCTCAATCTGCAGCAGCGTGCCCAGGCCTGGGCGTTCGAGCGGATGATCGAACACCACGTCTATTGGGCGCTGGTCGGTGCGCGCTGGGTGGACCCCGACAATTTCGCCAAGGGGCCGGCGCATTTCTTCGATGGCGCGCCGGAGCATTTGCGCGACAAGTTGCGCGAAGACGCGCAATTTCGCGTTGCCGAGAACTATCTGTTGAGCGGTCTCGGGCGTCACGCGCCGGACGAGGACGTCGATCTCGCGATGCGCTCGCTGCTGGCGTTGTCGGTCCAGCTCGGGGACAAGCCGTATTTGATGGGCGAGGTGCCGTGCGGCGCCGATGCCACCGCCTTCGGGGCGCTGGCCGGAATCCTTACCCCGTTCTTCACCTCGCCATTGCGGGAGCGAGCCGAACGTTTCGGAAATCTCACCGCCTATGTCGACCGGATGATGCTGCAATACTATCCGGAGTTTGCGTGGACATCGCAGCGAGAGGCGGCGTGAGTTCAAGACTCATGGCGGATGCTGGTCGTCCCCGCGAACCAACGGGTCCAGCTATCGCCGGCCCTGTTAGTTCGCAGGGACGCCGCTGGGCATGCGGTGCAGAGGCGGCAATCAGGAGGCGGGCTGGCCCTTCAGCGCCGCCAGCTCCGCCTCCAGTTCCGCGATGCGCGCGTCGCGCGAGGAGATCGCTGCGGCCACATCGGCGGAATCGAATTTCTGCGGAATATGCTGCTGGCAGTTGGTATCCCACGCCGAAATCCGAAACAGGATCACCTGCTCGGGGCGCGCTTTGTAGCCTTGCGGCATCAAGGATTGCAAAAGCGCGGGATCGTCACTCACCACGCGCGCCTCACCCCAAATCTTGACGCGGTGACGATGGACGTAATCCATCACGAAGATATTGGCCTTGGGATTTTCCGACAGATTGCCTTGGGTGATGTATTGCCGGTTGCCGCTGTAATCGGCGAAAGCCAGCGTGTTCTTGTCCAGCACCTTGATGAAGCCTACGGGCCCGCCGCGATGCTGGATGTAGGGCTGGCGATCGGCGGAGGCGGTCGCAAAATACAGGCTCGTGGCCTCCGCCAGAAATGCCGCGAGGCTCTCGTCGATCTCGGTGCGCCAGCCGCCGCGCGCCTCGACATTGGCATAGGCCTCGCGCGATCCCTTGCGCGCCTGGATGGCCTTCACCGCCGGGCTGAACGCGACGTCGCTGGAATAGATGCGCGTGTCGGACATCGAAACCCCTTTTTTAGCTTCATCTGCCGCAGGTGCGGCGCCCCGCAGAGCGGCGGCGCCGCTGCAGTCGCATCACGCGGCCTTGGCGGTCACGACCGGAAAATCGATTTCGGTTTTCGCAACCACGTTGACATAGTTGGTCAGCGTATTCAGCGCGACGTGCAGCACGATCTCGATGATCTGTGCGTCGCGGTAACCTGCGTCCTTGACGGCTTTGAGGTCGGCATCCGAGACGTGTCCGCGCGTCCTCACAATCTCAGTAGCGAAGCGAACCGCCGCGGCGGCTTTCGGGTCGGTCGAACCACCATCGCGATTGGCTGCCATCTCGGCATCCGACAGCTTCACGAGATTCTTGCCGAGATAGGTATGCGCCGACAGGCAATAGTCGCAACCGTTGTTCTGGGCGACGGCAAGCGCGATGCGCCCGCGGGTCGCGGCGTCAAGTTGGCCCTTTGCCAGCGCGCCACTCAGCCCGAGAAATCCCTCGAGGGCGGCGGGACTGGTGCCGACCAGGCGAAACAGATTCGGCACCACGCCGAGCTGCTTTTCGACGGCTTGAAGCAAAGGCTGGGCTGCGGCGGGCGAAGTTTCGATCGAGGCTGGGATTGGAAGGCGGGGCATGGGCGACGTTCCTTTGAGCTCTCTGGGATCTGCCCAATATGATCTTCACGCCATTTCGGGACAATTATCTCGATTGACACTTGATAATTGCAATATATGAAATAATGCCATGGATCGTATCGACGCGATGCAGGCGTTTGTCGCGGTGGCGGACCTCAAGGGTTTTGCGCCGGCGGCGCGCAAGCTCGGGCTTTCGCCGTCGGGCGTGACGCGGCTGATCGCCGCGCTGGAGGATCGTCTCGGTGCGCGCTTGCTGCAGCGGACCACGCGGTCGGTGGCGTTGACGGATGTCGGCGCGCGTTATCTGGAGCGCGCCAAGCGGATCCTCGCCGATGTCGAGGAAGCGGAGGGATCGGTCGAGGGCGAACGGACGCGGCCAAGTGGGCGGCTGGTGGTTTCGGCGCCGGTCGGATTCGGACGCCTTCACGTCAGTCCGCTCATGTCGGAATATCTGAAACGTCATCCCGAGGTGTCCGGCGATCTTCGGCTGTCGGATCGCATGATCAATCTGGTGGAAGAGGGCGTCGACCTCGCGGTCAGGATAGGTCACCTCGCCGATTCAAGTCTGGTGGCCCGCCATGTCGGTGAGATGCGGCGCATTGTGGTTGCCTCGCACCGTTATCTCAAAACGCATGGCGAGCCCGGGACGCCCGAGGCCATCGCATCCCACCGAACCATTCAGTTCGGCGCCATGTCCGCCTCGCCCGACTGGCGTTTTGCCCGTGAGGGCCGCGAGATTCGAATTGCACCGACGCCGCGCCTCACCACCAACAGCGCCGATGCCGCGATTCAATATGCCGCACAGGATGGCGGCTTGACGCGGGTATTGGCCTATCAGGCGGCGGACGCGATCAAGCGCGGCCGGCTGAAAATCGTGCTGGCGAAGTTCGAGCAGCCCACCCTGCCGATCCACATCGTCTATCCGACATCGCGGCTGTTGTCCGCGAAGGTGCGCACCTTCATCGATCTCGTGGTTGAGATCAGCGACTGGCATTTCGGGTAGGGGCCGTCATTCCGGGATGGTGCGTTCGCACCAGGCCCGGAATCTCGAGGTTCCGGGTTCGCTCGTTTCACTCGCGCCCCGGAACGACACTGTCCCGCTTCGTCACCACCCGAAACGTCCCATTGGCCCGTGCGATCGCGACGCCGTCGGCTTTGACGAAACATTGCGCAAAGCACAGCGTGCTTCCGGTCTTGATCACGTCCGTCTCGACCGTCAGCCACTGCCCGATCTGGGCGCTGCTGATGAAATCGATCGACATGCTGACCGTCACCAGTGAATAGGCGCCGCCCATCTTGTGGCCGCAGCTGTGCCCCATGGCTTTGTCGGTCAGCGCTGCGATCAACCCGCCATGGACGAAGCCGCGCGCGTTGGTATGTGGTTTGGCCAACCGAAGTCCCAGGATGATGGCGTCAGGCGTTTCTTTCGAATAAATCGGCTCCCAGGGATCCGTAAGCGGGCTGCGCCGGGTTTGGCGTTCGAAACCTTCGGGGATATCGGAAGCGGTCATCGACGCGCTCTGTGATTGGCGATATGCCACGCCATTGAACGCGATCCCGGCACGATTTGCACCGCCTACAAAGTTTAAAACAGGATTTCCCCGCAGTGAAAATGCGCTCCCTCTCCCGTTGGGAGAGGGTTGGGGTGAGGGGTTACGGTCTATCGATAGGCCATAACCCCTCACCCGGATCGCTTCGCGATCCGACCTCTCCCCAAAGGAGAGGTGAAGTGGACTCGTGGCAAGGTCGATCTAAGGCACGGCCTAATACGGCAAGCCGACGTAATTTTCCGACAGCGCCGCCGCCGCCGCCTTCGAGTTGACGAGATAGTTCAACTCGGCCAACTGGATTCTTGCGCCAAAGCCCTCGGTGTCGGGAAAGCGGTGCATCATCGCGGTCATCCACCACGAGAAGCGAACCGCCTTCCAGACCCGTGAGAGCGCCTTTTCGGAATAGTGGTCGATTCCGGCTGCGGATTTCTCGTCGTAATATTCGCGCAAGGCCAGCGAGAGGTAATGCACGTCGCTGGCGGCAAGGTTCAACCCCTTGGCGCCGGTCGGCGGCACGATATGGGCGGCATCGCCGGCGAGAAACATCCGCCCGAACCGCATCGGCTCGGCGACGAAACTGCGCAACGGCGCGATGCTCTTTTCGATTGAGGGACCGGTGACGAGTTTGTCCGCCGCTTCCTGATCCAGCCTTTGTTTCAGCTCGTCCCAGAACCTGTCGTCCGGCCATTGATCGATGTGATCATCCAGGCTGCATTGCACGTAGTACCGGCTGCGGCGCATGGAGCGCATGGTGCAAAGCGCAAATCCTCTTGCGTGGTTGGAATAGATCAGCTCGGGACTGACCGGCGGGGTTTCCGACAGAATTCCGAGCCAGCCGAACGGATAGATCCGCTCGAAGGTCTCGATCGCGGAGGGCTTCACGCTGGCGCGGCTGATGCCATGGGAGCCGTCGCAGCCGGCGATGAAATCGCATTCGATCTCGTGGCCGATGCCGTCCCTGGTGTAGCTGACGCGAGGATGATCGCTGTCGAAATCATGCGGCTTGACGTGGTCAGCCTCGTAAACCGTGACAAGTCCGCAACTGTCGCGCTCGTCCATCAGATCGCGGGTGACCTCGGTCTGTCCATAGATCGTGACGGATTTGCCGGTGGCCTCTTTCAAGTCGATGCGATGGCGGCTGCCCGCGAACGCCAGCTCGATGCCGTCGTGGATCAACCCCTCGCGGTGCAGCCGTGCAGCGACGCCGACCTGGTCCAAAAGATCGACCGTGCCCTGTTCGAGCACGCCGGCGCGAATCCGCGCCAGCACATAGCCGCGGTCCCGGCGCTCCAGGATGATGTTGTCGATTCCGCAAGCGTGAAGCAGTTGCCCCAGCAGCAATCCCGCCGGCCCCGCGCCAATGATTGCCACTTTTGTCCGCAACACTTGCTCCCTTGATTATTATAGGCTTGAACTCGGTCGCTCGCGGACGCGGCCGCGCGTGCTTGCGCTGGTAATTATATCATATAACAATGTCTGCAAAGGGCCATCGAAGTCCTGATGCCGGAAGGGGAGAAATGTCGATGAGGAAAACGCGTCTAGTGCCCGCTTTCCGAAGTTCGCGATACGTCTCAGCGCGCACCTTTGGCGAACTTCGGAAAGTCACGGGCACTAGCAAACTTATTGATTCTAGTAACGCTTATCGATCTGAAGTCCCTGAAAGAACTCGCCGCTTGTGGTGCAGGGACTTCAGATCGGCGTTACTAGCGCTGTGGCTTGCCGCCAGCGTGTCGCCCGCGTTGGGGCAGGAAAAGACCTTCGAACTGAAATTGTCGCACTGGGTGCCGGCATCGCATCCGTTGCAAAAAGCGTTGGAGGATTGGGGCGCCGCGGTCGAGAAGGAATCCGGAGGCTCCATCAAATACAAGGTCTATCCCGCGCAGCAGCTCGGAAAGGCCTTCGACCACTACGACATGGCACGCGACGGAATCGCCGACGTCACTTACATCAACCCGGGCTATCAGCCGGGCCGCTTCCCGATCATCGGCGCCGGCGAACTTCCCTTCCTGATGTCGGACGCCAAGGGCGGCTCGATGGCGCTCGATGCCTGGTACCGGAAATACGCCGAGAAGGAGATGAAAGACGTCAAGTTCTGCCTCGCCTTCATCCATGCGCCGTCGTCATTCCACTCGCGCACCAAGAAGATCGTGGTGCCCGACGACATCAAGGGCATGAAGATCCGTCCCGCCGACGCCACCATCGCGAATTTCGTGACCCTGCTCGGCGGCACCAACGTCCAGTCCTCGGCGCCCGAAGTCCGCGACATCATCGAGCGCGGCGTTGCCGACGCCGTCACCTTCCCGTGGGGCTCGCTGGTTTTGTTCGGCATCGACAAGGTGACGAAATTCCAGATGGACGCGCCGCTCTACGTCACGACATTCGCCTTTGTCATGAACAAGGACAAATACAGCCAGATGTCCGACCGGCAGAAAAAGGCGATCGACGATAACTGCAATACGGAGGCCGCCGGCCGCGTCGGCGAGCCCTGGGGCAGGTTCGAAGACGCCGGCCTCGACAAGGTCAAGGCGGAGTCCGGTCAGGAAGTCTATCAACTGACGCCGGAGCAGACGGCGCTGTGGAAGAAGGCGTCCGAGCCGCTGGTCAAGACCTGGGCCGATAGCGTCAAGAAAGCCGGGACCGATCCGGACGCGGCGATGGCCGAGTTGCGGGCAGCGCTCGTCAAATACAACGCCTTGACGCAGTAACAACCCGCTGCATATTGACACGGCGGCAAGAATCTTTCCGCCGCCGTGTTCTCCTTGCCATCCCGTAAAGTCCGTGTGGAGCGGAAATGACGCGCACGTCCATGGATCGGTTCATCGACACGATCGAATGGATTGCGGCCGGATTTGTCGGCATCGTCGCCGCCAACATCTTCATCGCGGTTCTCCTGCGCAATATCTTCAACTATGCGATTCCCGATTCCTTCGATATCGGGCGTCTCTTGCTCGGCATCCTGATCTTCTGGGGCATCGCCGCCACCAGCTATCGCGGCACCCACATCACCGTCGATCTGATCTGGGGCAATGTCGGCCCGAAATACCAGCGCGTGATCGACGTGTTTGCGACACTGGTGTTGTTGTTCGTGGTGAGCGTGCAGACCTGGACGCTGTTCGACAAGGTGCGCGGCACCTATAACGACAATGTCACGACCTTCGATATGCACCTGCCGACCTGGCCGTTCTTCGCGGTGGCGTGGGCCGGCGACGTCTCCGCGGTTCTGCTGATCGCGATCCGCACCTATCGGCTGATCTTCCACCCGGAGGAAATGCACGACCCCAAATTCAAGGCCACGGAGTGAGCGCGGCATGAGCACTGATGCCGTCGCCGTCCTCGGATTCGTCGCGCTGTTCGTGCTGATGCTGCTGCGCGTGCCGGTCGGCATGGCGATGGGCCTCGTCGGCGTCTCGGGCTTTGGTTACCTGGTCGGCGGTACGCCGGCGCTCAAGCTGGTCGGCCAGACCTCGATGCGGACGGTGACCGACTATACTTTCGGCGTCATTCCGATGTTCCTGCTGATGGGGACCTTCGTCAGCAATTCCGGCATGAGCCGCGACCTGTTCCGTGCCGCCAACGGTTTTGTCGGCCATTTGCGCGGCGGCTTGGGGATCGCCACGGTCGCAGCCTGCGGCGGCTTCGCTGCGATCTGCGGTTCGTCGGTGGCGACGGCTGCGACGTTTTCCGCGGTGGCCTATCCGGAAATGCGCCGCTTCGGCTACCCGCAATCCTTCGCCACCGGCGTGATCGCGGCCGGCGGCACCTTAGGGGCGATGCTGCCGCCCTCGACCGTGCTCGCGGTGTACGGCATCATCACCGAGCAGGACATCGGCAAATTGTTCATTGCCGGCATCATTCCCGGCCTGCTCGCGATGACCATGTACATGATCACCATCGCGCTGATCGGCTATTTCCGGCCGGGCTTCCTGCCCAAGGGCGTGTACTCGACATGGCGTGAGCGCTTCGCCGGGCTGAAGGACATCTGGGCGCCGGTGCTGCTGTTCGTATTTGTCATCGGCGGGCTTTACGGCCTGCCGTTTTTGCCGCGCTTCACGCCTACTGAGGCGGGCGGCGTCGGCGCCACCGGCGCCTTCCTGATCGGTGTGTTCACCGGACGATTAGACAAGGACAAGATCCTCGCCTCGCTGCTGCAGGCGACCCGCACGGCGGCTGCGGTGTTCACGGTGCTGATCGGCGCCTTGATCTTTGGCTATTTCCTCACGGTGACGCAGACCCCGCAGAAGGTCACGGAATTCCTCACCGGGCTTGGCCTTGGCAGTTACGGCGTGCTGGCCGTCATCATGGTGATGTACCTGGTGCTCGGCTGTCTGATGGACGCGATGGCGATGATCATCCTGACGGTGCCGATCATCTTTCCGGTGATCTCCCATCTCGGCTTCGATCCGATCTGGTTCGGCGTGATCATCGTGATGACGGTGGAGCTTGGTCTCATTCACCCGCCGGTTGGGATGAATGTCTTCGTGATCAAGAGTGTCGTCAAGGACGTGTCCTTTACCACGATCTTCAAGGGCGTGATCCCCTTCGTCGCGACGGATATCGTCCGGCTGGTCATCCTGATTGCATTTCCATTGCTGGCGACCTGGTTGCCGCAACAGATGGCTCGCTAGATTGAAATTGCTTGCGCATCATTCAATCCGCGCAAGCGCTGTTTCCTCAATTCGGCCCGAACATGAACTTGCCGTCGCCTTCGAGGAACGGTCCGGTCCGCATATAGAGCTGTCCGTTCTGCCCGATGAAAAACAACGTGCCCTTGGGCACCTTCTTGGCGCCCTTCAGCAGCAGGCCCGCATTGTTGGTCCCCATCTTGTAGGAAAACGTCTTGCCGTCCTTGTCGTAGCCATAGCCCACCTCCGGCTTCAGCTCCCAAGGCGTCGGAGCTGCCGCCTGGGCCAACGCCGGTGTCGTCAATACGGCCAGCGCCGCCGTCATCAAGAGGGTCTTGGTCGAAATTCCCGTCATTCTGCTCGCTCCCAGCCATCTGCTCGCAACGTCGGCAGTCCATCGATTCTGAACAAATCACGAACGCTATCGGCACGTCAACACGGTGCATCGCAAGCCGAGGGCTGACGACTTTTGTGATTCCCCGCCTTTGACTTCACGACTATCTTCCTCGTCAATTCCGTCTAGAAACGGGTGCTCGCGAAAAAAAATGATGGGGATGATTCGGATGAACCACGTTGTGAGAATTTGTTTTGGCGTAGCCCTGATAGTGATGCTCGCGCCCGTCGCCGGGGCGGACGAATTCAAGCTCGGCAACAACCAGAGAATTTCCTGCAGCCGCGGTCTCAGCGCCGGGAAACTCAATACCGCGACCTGCAAATCCTACGCCTACATCTTCAACGTCAAGACCTCGGAATATTTCAGGTGCCAGGTCAGCCTGGCGTTGACGCGCGACAACAAGGAAGTGATCAACGTCCAGGCCGATGGCGGCTGCACCAAAAAGCCCCGCATCTTCGAAACCGATTCCAGCTATTCGTTCGACGCCACCGAGACCGAGCCGCCGAATACCAATTCGTTTTTCGGGCCCGGCGGCTATGCGATATGGGCCAGCGACAACACGACACGGAAGGTACGCGGCTGCATCATCATCAGCTCGGGTCTCGGCTCCGACATTTCGAAATGTCTCGACATGACGTTTCAATGAGCGGTCGGGTGAGCTGAAACCGGATCAGGGAAGCTTCGATGCGCCGAATCCGGCCCGCACAACTCTGCAGGTCCTGGCTTTTCCTGGAAGGCGCCAACGAAGCCGTGTTGCGCCGCGCCGCAGCCAGCGGCGCCGATGTCCTGATCCAGGAGCTTGAGGATTTTACCCCGCCGGCATTGCGCCCGGCGGCGCGCTCGCTCGCGCCGGATCTGTACCGGTCATGGCGGGACGCCGGCGCCGTGGTCGCGGTACGCGTCAATCCGCTCGATGCGGATGGCATGGATGACCTTGCGGCGGTGATGCGCGGGGCGCCCGACATCGTGGCGTTGCCGAAAGTCGCCGAGCCGCATCATGTGGTGCGGCTCGATGAGGCGGTGACGCGTTTCGAGCGTGACTATGGCATCCCCGTGGGCTCGACGGCGTTGCTGCCGAACATCGAATTCGCCCGCGGGCTGGTTCAGACGGCTGCGATTGCGAAGGCCAGCCCACGAACCACCGCCTGCCTGCTGGCGTCGGAAGACCTTGCCGCCGACCTCGGCGCCGAGCGCGGGCAGGACGGCATCGAACTCGTTTACAGCCGGCAGCGCTTCATCGTCGAATGCGTCGCGGCAGGCGTCGTCGCGGTCGATTGTCCCTACATTTGGAGCGATATCGAGGGCGTCGCACGCGATGCGCGCTGGGCGAGGCGGCTGGGGTATGTCGCCAAGAGCCTTGTCGATCCGGCGCATGCCGCCATCATCAACGGCATCCTCGCTCCGGGTGACGACGAAATTCGTCGCGCCCGTGACATCGTCACCGCGTTCGAGGCCGCCCGCGCCGCAGGCCAGGCCCGCGTCGAGGTCGATGGCTCGCTGGTCGAAGTGCCGACCTACCACACCGCGAAGCGCCTGCTCGCGCGCGGCGAGGCGACGCGAGAGTTCGAGCGGCGGGGTGGGCCCGATTGATAGCCTTCGCTTGCGCTGCGCGAGTTCCGTCACCTCTCCCGCTTGCGGGGGAGGTCGACGCGCTCGGCAGCGCAATTGCGCGCCAGAGCGCGGCGGGTGGGGGAGAGTCTATCCCCTCGACCAGCACGTTTTGCGGAGGCACCCCCACCCCAACCCTCCCCCGCAAGCGGGAGAGGGAGCGTACTTTCGTTCTAGCTACAGGATCGATCTGATCGCTATCTGATCAATGCCCGATCCGCGCCGAAGCCGGATGGCCCGGCACCTTGAACCGCTTTCCGGTATCGGTGACCTTGGTGCCGTTGACCTTCAGGATCGAAAAATCCTGGGTCAGGTAGTTTCCCGCCAGGAGATATTTGCCGTCCGGCGTGAACACGACCGCCTCGGGCAACCCGCCGACCTCGATATCCTGGGTCTTGGTCACCTTCTTGCCGTCGATCTTCAGGATCGAGAGGCTGCCGTTCTTCTGGTAGTAGAACGCCTTCTTCATGTTCGAACCGCGCAGGATCGCTGCGACCGCGAGATCGCCCTTCGGCGACATCGCCAGTCCCTCGGGGCCGTCGCCGACCACCACCCGATCGATGATCCGCGGCGGATTGGCTTCGAGGTCGATCACGCTCGTCGTATCAACGCTGCCATCGGAGGAGCCGGCGCCGCCATTGTCGGAGGTGAGCGCGATCTTGCTGTTCGGCGTCACCACCACATTGTAGGGCCACTGGCCGGTCGGCAGGTCGATCTTGTTGTAGGTCACCTTGTCGCCGGCGATGTCGAGCACCGACACCTTGTGCGCGGGGAATCGCACGGCCAGCGCCCGCTTGCCGTCCGGCGTGAAGACCGCGTGCGCGACGCTGTCGGGGAAGGTGATGGTGTCGGTGATCTTGACGTCGGTACCGTTGACCGAGAGCACGCTCACCGAGTTGTCGCCACGATTGGCGACCAGCGCCATCTTGCCGGACGGGCTGAAGCTTAATCCCGATGGCTGCTTGCCGCCGGTGATCGTCGCTGCCAATTTCGGCGGGTTCGCCTTCAGGTCGATCACGAAGATCTTGTTGTCGGGCACCTGCTTCAGCGCGTCACCTTCCTTCACGACGTCCACCGAATTGGCGACCAGCGCGACCGAACCCGACGGGTCGATGTCGAGGTTGACCGGCGGTCCGACGACTGAATTTTCCAGCTGCAGGGTGGCCGCGATCTTGGGATTTTCGGGATCGGCGAGGTCGACGATCAGAACCTGGTCCTTGCCGGGCAGGGACAAGACGATCTTGCCGTCATCGTCCCATAAAACCTTCTCGTCGAGGCCGACGATCATGAAAGGCTTGGCATGGGCAACGCTGAGCGCGGTGCCGCAGAGCAGGACCGCTGCTCCGAGGGTTAATCCAAAGGATAATCCAACTGTACGAGAGGGCATTATGGCGTTCTCCAGGTGAGGGCCGGCCTCTGATGGGCCGGTTCGCCTCAGAGTACGCGGGGAACCGCATTGTTGCCAAGCGGGCGAGGACCTCCGTCTCGGCGGATCGGATGGGTTGACCGCGGGCTTACGCCCGGCCAATTTCGAAAAAAAGCGGGAGATGTGGGTGGAACGCCTCAAGGGCAAGACAGCGATCGTGGTCGGCGCCGGGTCGATCGGGCCCGGCTGGGGCAATGGCAAGGCCACCGCCGTCACCTTTGCGCGCGAGGGCGCGCAGGTGTTTTGCGTCGATCGCAGCGCCGCGGCCGCCAGGGAGACCGTGGAAATCATCACTTCGGAAGGCGGCAAGGCGGCAGCCTTCGCCGCGGATGCGTCGCGCGCCGCTGACATCGAGGCGATGGTGGCGGCCTGCCTGAAGGCCTATGGCCGCATCGACGTGCTCAATAACAATGTCGGCATTGCCGAGACCGGAAGCGTGGTCGAGGTGTCGGAGGCGGACTGGGATCGCGTGTTCGCCGTCAATCTCAAAAGCGCCTTCCTTGCCATGAAGCACGTCATCCCGGTGATGACGAAGCAGGGCGGCGGCTCGATCATCAACATTTCGTCAATCGCCTCGATCCGTCATCTCGGCATATCCTACGTCACCTACGGAACGACCAAGGCCGCGATGAACCAGATGACGCGCACCACGGCAGTCGAATTCGCCGCGAAAAATATCCGGGTCAATGCGATCCTGCCGGGCCTCATGAAGACGCCGATGGTGGAGCACTCCGCAGGGCTAGCTGCCAGTTATGCCAAGGGTGACATCGAGGCGATGTGGCGCGCGCGCGACGCGCAGGTGCCGATGGGCCATATGGGCGACGCCTGGGACGTCGCCAACGCGGCGCTGTTTCTCGCCTCCGACGAATCGAAATACGTCACCGGCATCGAACTGGTGGTCGACGGCGGCATTACGCTGAAGGTGAATTAGTGACCGTCTTGCGTGCCCCGGATGCTGCGCAGCGCCATCAGCGCGTTCACGCGCGTCTCGACGCGCTATGTCTTGCGGCGTGGTGCGCTGCTGATCCGGGGTCCATAGCGCAACAGCAAATGTGGGTCCCGGCTCTGCGGAGCGGCGCAAAGCGCCGCGCCGCGTCCGGGACACGGAAGCAGGTAAATCGATGCGCCATCGTTTCACAACGCTGATGGTTAGTGCGGCGATCGCTACGGCTGTGTGCGCCGCGTCTGCGGTATTCGCCGCGACTGGCACGGAGCCATCGACCGACGAGCAAATCGATTCCACGCCTTGCATTGCCGCCCTGACGGCCAATGACGACGACAAGATCATCGCCAGCTGTGGCGCGGTGATCGGCAACGAGAAGGCGCCGAAGCCCGACCGCATCAAGGCTCTGATCGCGCGCGCCGCCGCCTACGACCGCAAGGACCAGATCGACCGGGCGATCGAGGATTACGGCATGGCGCTGCGGCTGGACCCGGCGCTCGCCGACGTCTTCAGTGCGCGGGGTGAGCTGTGGCGCAAGAAGGGCGACCGGCCGCGCGCGCTCGCTGATTTCGGTGCGGCGATCAAGCTCAATCCCGGCCATCCCACCGCAAAGGCCAACTACAAATCGCTGGCGCGCGAGGTGGAACGCCTGGGTGCGATGATTGCCGTAAACAACAAGCCAAGCTTCAATTGCGCCGCCGCCAGGCGCCCAATCGAGAAAGCGATCTGTGGCACCCCCGAACTGGCCAACCTCGACCGCGAGATCAATGCCGTGAATACCAGGGTGGTCCACGACGCTGCGAGGAGTGACCCGCGCGCCGGCCGCGCCATGCAGCATGAGCAGGACGACTTCATCGCCCGCCGCAATGCGGCGTTCGGCAAGCCCGACTACGACCTGGAGAAGGAGATGCGCCAGCGGCTGGATCATCTCTTGGCGATCGAGCGGCCATAGAGCGTTACGGCTCTTGGTTGAATCGACTGCCGCACAAGTTCGGTCACCTCTCCCCGCAAAGAGCGGGGAGAGGGAGAAGAGGTCGGTCGCCGTTGTGCCCTCAACTCAGCCCAGTCGCATCATGCTTTAAGCCGATTTGGCGAGGCGGTCAGGCCTTGCAATGATACGGCCAGGCGTGACAATGGGCTAATGGGAGCCGCGCCATGAGTATCCAGGACAACAGCCGGTATCACGAGGTCCATGCCCGCTCGCTGCGGGACCCCGAGGGCTTTTGGGGCGAGGCCGCGCGCGAGATCGACTGGATCGAGCCCGCGAAGAAAGTCTTCGATTCCTCGATGGGGCTTTACGGCCGCTGGTTCGCGGGCGGCGTGGTCAACACCTGCTACAACGCGCTGGACCGCCACGTCGCCGGCGAACGCGCCCAGCAGGTCGCGTTGATCCATGATTCGCCGCTCTCGGGCAGCGTCACCAAATTCACCTACGCCGAGATGCTGCACGAAGTGAAGACGCTCGCCGCCATCATGGCCGACTTCGGCGTCGTCAAGGGCGATCGCGTCATCCTCTATATGCCGATGGTGCCGGAGGCCGTGGTCGCGATGCTGGCCTGCGCGCGGATTGGCGCGGTCCATTCGGTGGTTTTCGGCGGTTTTGCCGCCAAGGAGTTGGCGACCCGGATCGAAGACGCCAAGCCAAAACTGATCTTCTCGGCAAGCTGCGGGCTCGAGCCCGGCCGCATCGTGCAGTACAAGCCGCTGCTCGACGAGGCGATCAAACTCTCCAGCGTCAAGCCGCAGGCCGCGATCATCCTGCAGCGGCCGCAGCGGCGTTGCGAACTCGTCGCCGGGCGCGATCACGATTGGGGATCGCTGCGAGCAGCCGCGTTGGCCGCGAACAAGTCGGCCGATTGCGTGCCGGTTCTCGCCACCGATCCGCTCTACATCCTTTACACCTCGGGCACGACCGGCAAACCCAAAGGCGTGGTGCGCGACAATGGCGGGCATCTGGTTGCGCTGAAATGGTCGATGTTCAATCTCTATGGCGTCAAGCCCGGCGAGGTCTGGTGGTGCGGCTCCGACATCGGCTGGGTGGTCGGTCACTGTTACATCGTCTATGCGCCGCTGTTTCATGGCGCGACCTCGATCATGTATGAGGGCAAGCCGATCGGCACGCCGGACGCCGGCGCGTTCTGGCGCGTCATCTCCGAGCACAAGGCGGTGGCGTTCTTCACCGCGCCGACCGCGTTTCGCGCCATCAAGAAGGAAGACCCGGAAGGAAAGTTCATCCGCCAGTACGACCTGTCGAAATTCCGAAACCTGTTTCTCGCCGGCGAGCGCGCCGACCCGCCAACGGTGGAATGGGCGGAACAGCAATTGAAGGTGCCGGTGATCGATCACTGGTGGCAGACCGAAACCGGCTGGTGCATCGCCGGCAACCCGGTGGGCTTGGGCCTGCTGCCGGTCAAGCATGGCTCGCCGACGGTGCCGATGCCGGGCTATCATTTGGAGGTGGTTGATGAGGCCTCAAAACCCTTGCCCGCCGGCACCATGGGCTCGATCGTCATCAAACTGCCGATGCCGCCGGCCTGCCTGCCGACGCTGTGGGAGCAGGACGAGCGCTGCAAGGAAGCGTATTTCAACGAGTTTCCCGG
>Ga0137404_10000755_pt1 | contig 21345 bp, 19 predicted proteins | sample CZOMad2_1_16fung_FD_108285 | JGI IMG/M metagenome (GOLD analysis project Ga0137404, IMG submission 108285) | Vadose zone soil fungal communities from Angelo Coast Range Reserve, California, USA - CZOMad2_1_16fungal (Illumina Assembly) | ecosystem: Environmental > Terrestrial > Soil > Vadose... | reverse complement strand
GGGTGCGTATTTCGCGGCACGTGAGCAACGGGACTGTAACTGTGACACCCTTGGTTTCCCGTGGTCGCCCAGACCGGCCGGACCGGACAAAGGTTGTATGACGCCAGCAAGGGATGAGCGCTAGGCACGCCGAACGTAAGGCATCACCACTCTTTGAAATCCCCCGTGTGCTCGTGCGTTTCAATCACCTTGCCAGCCGCATCGTAACCACGGATTACGGTATCATGTGATCGACTGCGGTGTTGAGCATAGCCAATCGCATTGCTGGCCGCATTCGGCTCGTCGTACCAAAGCCGATTCGTTTAGCGTCAGCATTCGCTCATCGTTCGACCTGAAGGCCAAAGGGAGCGAATCGGGAATGGCCTTCGATCTGCACTTGAGCGAAGAGAAGAATGAAGCCGGGCTGCAACGCATAAATCTGAAACTCCAGTTCCGGTCCACCGCGTGCAGCCAGGTCGAGCACGGGCGGGCCTTTGGGATGGATGTGCATCACGGTCTTGTAATCCTGATTGAATCCGACGAGATGCGCAAAGGTCGCCATGATCGGCTCCAGTTGTGTGAAGCCTGTTCCGTCTGCAGTCGTGATCTTCAGCCGGGCGAGCGTGGGCTGGCCAACCTGGATTGTTTTCTGCGCGAGGATGAGTTCGTAATTCAATCCATCCACCGTCGCTTTGAAGTTGACGGCGCGATTCGTTAGCGGCTCGCCAGTCGTTGTCGCGGGAATATCCGTCATCGCATATTCCTGAAGCCCGAGCGGATTCGGTCTCACGTCCGCCCAGACGCGGTAGCTGCCGGGTTTGGCGGGCGTGAAGCCGAAGGAATACTCGCCCGGATTTTGGGTCGGCACCGGATGTTCGTGGTGATAATCGCTCAGGCTCCTGTCGATGATGAACAGGTGGATTTTTTTCGTATGCGTTTCGATCAGATCGGAGAACAACACCGGATCGCCATTTGGTCTTTGCAGGTGCAGAAGCGCTGCGACCGGCTGGCCCACGGTCAGCGGCGCCGCCGTGCTCACCCACGCGCGCACAGTTTGTTGCCCGGGCTGGGGAAACCCGGAGTTGGAAGGAAGAATCCGGAACATCTGATCCAACGCCATGCCGCACTTGGGACAGAAGTCGGTCCGTTTGCCGACGACATCCCGATGCATTGGGCAGGTAAAAGTGTCGAGGTAGACCTGAACTTCAGCGATGACTGGCGCAGAAAAATGCGCCTTCACCTTGGCAAACGATTCCCGAACTTGGCCAAGCTCGGTTTCCGAATTGGCCTGCTGATTTAAATCCGCCACCAGATGAAGCGCGCTCACTCGCGAACAGAACACTGTCAGGTCCTTCTTGAAATCGCTGCCGTGATTCGGGGCGATGGTGTTCCCCTGAGACAACAATTCCCTCGCAGCCGCGGCGAGGATCATGTCTTCGTTATGGACGCCACTCAGATTTTTGCTCTGAACGTAGTTTTCGAGTTGCATTACGACCTGAGAGAGCATGGCGAGCCCTCTCGCCTGGGCGGATGACTGAAGCGCCGCCTTCGGGACCTTCGTGTCCGCGATTCTTTGCGGAGCTGCGATTTCAACTCCGTGCGAAGCGACTATCGCGAAAACGAAAAAATAAATCGCAGAAATTGCAGAAGCGGAACGGATTTTCATTTTTGCATCTCTCTGCGATTCTTTGCCGCACGGTGTACTTGGTTCGTCAATCAGACAATGGAAACCAATCCGTGATCGCGTGATGAATTTTGAAGACTTGCCGAAATCGAACATCAAAGATGCGGGAGATGCTTTCTGGTGGGCGTTCGTTGCTGTGACGACGGTAGGTTACAGTGATAAATTTCCGGTATCGACGGAAGGACGCATCGTCGCTTGTATGTTGATGGCTGTCGGTGTTGGCCTTTTTGGCACTTTCACCGGATTCATTGCCAGCCTGTTCGTCCAGCCTGAATTAAAGCAGGACGAAAGTGCGCATGAACGGGTTCTGAGGGAGATTCGAACTTTAGATTCAAGGCTTTCATCGTTGGAAGTAAAGCTAGACGAATTCAAAATAGGTCGGTGACTTTCATATTGCCGCGCTTAACCGCATCCACGCCGTGAAGTACTGGGAAATCATCGCTGACAGTCTCAAGAAAGCCGGTTGGAGTTGGGGCTGCGTGTCAGCGATTGATTCCAACGGCGAACGATCTGGATTACGCCCCGATCGTGACGTTCGCGGCCTGCAGTCCCTTCGGACCTTCGATCACATCGAACTCCACCTGCGCGCCTTCCTGCAGAGAGCTGAAGCCGCGGGCCTGAATCGCGCTGAAGTGGACGAACACATCCTCGCCCCCCTCAGTCGTGATGAAGCCAAAGCCTTTCGCATCGTTGAACCACTTGACGGTTCCGGTTTGACGACCCATTTGCGGAATTCTCGTAAAGGGCCTGGTAACCCGTCAACAGGAAAACTTTTCCGAGAAAATTATTCTTTCTTGGAAGGAACGACGGAAAGCGGTTCGTTGTGCGCGCAGATGAAAAGCTGACTGCGTTTCTGGAACTCGAATCAGCGATTGATAGGCTTCAGCAAGACGAGGTTTTGAAGCCCCTGCAATGCTGCTACTCTGTAACTGCGCAGCCGTGATCCATTTCATTCAGACTGAGGATTGCCGAGGGCCCTAAAGCACTACTTGGCAAGCACTCCTGGGCGAATCGCTTCGCTAAGTGTGAACATTGAACCAACCGTACCCACAATCGCAGACTTACGTGTCAGTCCGGCACGTTCCCGCAGGCGGTACAACGCTTCTATGCCGGTACAATGCGCACCCAGAAGGTTCGCGACCCTAAACTCCTTCAGCTTGTCGCCCGTCCAGTTCAGTTGTTCATCGCTCGCTGCGAACAAGTGCAGGCCGCCGACGACTCCATACACTGGTTGGTTGGGAAATCTCTGTTTCGCATAAGTCAGAATATTGATGATCCCGGCGTGCCCGCAGCCGGTCAGCACAACCAAGCCTCGCGACGTGTTGAACACGAGCGACTGATCCTCAGGAATGTTGTCTTCGATCAGCCCGCTCGGCGTCTGCACTTTCCCGCCGGGGCTCCAGTTGCGCTCCGGGTATTTACGTGGCACGGGGCCGGTCAGCCATGCACCCGGGAAGATGTCGAATCCTTCGGTGTGCTCAATACATTTTCCGCCGCTGGCTTCATAGTCTTTGCGAATACCAATCATTTCATTTTGTTCACCCTTAGGTGACGGCCGACTATAGAAGATTCCCCGGCTGACATGCGCCACCGACAGCGCCGCCGGGTTCTTCTTCATCATCTCACGGCGCAGCGGCATTAGGCCACGCACGTGGTCCCAATGATTGTGGGTCAGGATCGCTTCGCTAACGTCGGACAAGTCAATGTTCAGATCACGCGCATTCTGCAGGACCGTCTCTGGATGGGCACCTGTGTCCAGCAGAATGCGGTGACCATCGGTTTCCACCAACGCGGAGAAACCCCATTCACCCAGACCCGCAGTATCGCCCACCAGCATGGTGGAAAGCACAGTGATTTTGAGTGCACGGATTTGCGCCGGCGAACTGGCAACGCTTTCGGCTGGAGCCTGGCCTTTTGCCGACTTCGGTCCGATCGCTAAGATACAAAGCGCCGCCACGGCGGAGATCGAGATTAAGCAATGAAAGGGGGTTCTCACTCGTGCACGTCCGTTATGTTGAAGAGTAAAATAATATTCGAAAGTCGCCGGGCTGTTCATGCGTCTCGATCACATTGCCCGCTTCCGATGCCGGAGAGCCCGCGCTTTTCTTTCTGGGCGCGACCTTCCCTTTTCCGGCCGCCATTTTTCAAAAACTACGCGCGAAGAGGCGCGAGTATGATTGCGCCGTCATTGCCAATCGCTTCGACCGGGCAACCCTCCATCGCTTCTTTGCAGAGCGCTTCCTCGTCAAGGGTCTCTGGTTGCTTGTAAACGTAGGTATGACCCCCGTCGTCGTTGCGTTTGAAACTGACGGGTGCCGTTTCGCGGCACAAATCGCAGTCGATGCATTGATCATCGACATAGAATGGCCCTGCTACGTTCTCGGCGTATTTGTTTGCGACGTCGGCCATAGTTTTTACGGTAAAAGTGAAATTCAACATTAGCAAGAGACGCTCTCGGTGCAATTGAATCGACGACGCGAACAGAATCGCAGACGAAGCCCACGAATTCATTAGGCAGTAACCGGATTCAAGCCCCGCGCGTGCCGCTTCCCCAGCCGCGTCACGAAATCCCCTTTGAAATCGCCGGCTTATTCGTGCGTTTCGATTACGTTGCCCGCTCACTCGTAAACGCGGATCACGGCATCATGTGAGCGGCTGTGTAGCGATGAACGACGCGGCCACGCCGCAGGACACCTTCAGGCCATTTAACCCAGTAACCTGTCTGCCAATACGTCTGCCTTCTCAATCTTCGGCGGCTCAGCTAGTAGCTCGGGCGCTTTCTCCATCAACGCCTTGGCGACTTTTCCCGACAGGTGCGCTTCGCGTCCTGCATCATCTGCAAATGCGTCGAAGATGGCGAAGGTGGTTGAGCCAAGTCGAATGCCGAACCAGGCGGTTGTTGTGGGCTCTTGTTGTACCAAGCCCTGCGCGTCGCGCAGGAATTTTGCGACTTCGTTTTCTTTGGCCGGTTTTGCCTCCAGTTTAACAAATAATGCTTTGGTCGTCATGTTGTGATCTCGGTGTAACTGTTTTGCTATCCAGCTGTGGAAATCGTATCTTTGTTTGATTTTAAGTCGAACTTGAATCAGTCCTTGGCTCTGAGTGGTTCGTCGAAGCGGACTGCGCGGACAGTCATCCGGCTCGCCGTACTACAGCCGACCGAATGGCAGCGCATCCGAAATGAGATCAGCGCCACGGCGGTCTTTGCGCGGGCGGACTTCGTAAACGTGCATCGGCGGCATCTTGCGGCTCTTTTTAAGTTGGTGCGAGAGCAAATTTACCTCGAGTCTTAGAGATCCAACGCAAACAAACGAGACGAAACATAGTTGTCGGCGATGAAGGTGAACCCCTTATTGTTGCTGGTGATCCCGCTCTTGTTCTTGAGCGGACCCTTTGTAAACGCCGGTCCGGTGGGAGACCTCTTCAAGAAAGTTGGTCAATCGATTTCCAAGCCTTTGCAGCCTCAGCCTCAGCCGGCGCGCCCTGAACCTACGAAGACGCCGCACGCGACGCGGCGACCCACTTCGCGAGCAGCACCTGCGGCCGCGGCGACGCCAAGCGCAGTCGCAAAACCATCACAATCCCTCAAAGAAGAAGAGTTTACTGGCACTGTGCGGGGTGTTTCAGCCGCGGATATGGAAAAGTAAAAGCTGGTTTGCCCTATGGAATTCCGATCCCAGGCCGGAAAGGCATGGTCACGAGTCCTTATACACCGGAGGAGGGAAAGTATGTCGATGTCACCGGGTTTGCGTCCGGGTCCGTCGTGAAAGATCCATACACATGAAAGCTTTTTCTGGTTCCGTAAACATGGGAATAATCAGGAATGGAGCTGACGGGATTCAGCGACATAGCCTGGTCAGCGCGGGCGGACTTCGTAAGCATGCATGGAAAATCACAGACCCCGCTGGCTGTGGCGATACGTTAAAGATCATTTGTCCGCATTTGGTTCGCGATATATCGCGGGAGGCTTGGCTGTTTCCTGTTGCTGATTAATGAACTTCGCAAACTCCTCATCGAACCAATGCGAGTGTAAACGCCACCAGGCCTGAACTCCGGGCAATGCGTTCATCTCGCGCACGACCACTTCGATCCCACGCCACACGCGTGGATCCGAATGCCCCTGCAGGTGTTAATAATACACGTCGTCTATGGTTCGAAACCCCCCATGCATATACGAACCAAAGCGTGCGAGATCGGCGCCTTCGAGAGACTCGAAGTCGTGGAAACCGCGATTACGTAGCTCAGCTAGATCCGCATGCTCTGTGATTTGTTAAGTGAACCGATTGAAGAAGTCCAACGTCGAACGCATCGCAGCTTGTCGCGTCGCGTGAGTATTGCTGCGGACTGCGCTCGCTAAATAAACGAGAGAAATGACAACGGCAATCGCGCCCACGAGTTGGCCGATTGCACTAATCGCTTCCCAATTCACGGCATGATCTAATTATGATTGCACAAGTCTCCGTAGAAAGTACGAAGATTTTCTTTGCGCGGGCGGACTTCGTAAACGTGCGTTCTCATCGTCCTAAATCTGTCCTAAATGTTGTTTCCAGGTGCTTTCAAAACGGCCTTTTCCATATGGAAAATAGAATCCGGAGCCTACGGGGCTCGAACCCGCAACCTCCGCCGTGACAGGGCGGCGCTCTAACCAATTGAGCTAAGGCTCCTCGCGGAAAAATAGACTGTAGCGGCCGCGTGTTCAGTCGCAACTCGCTGCTTTTTTGCAAGACCTCCACTTGCTGCTGCTCATGCTGTTTGGCATCCAGCAGGAATAAGCTCAAGAGCATGAGCAAGAGGAGGAATAGATTTTCACGCAACAACAGATCGACAACTTGGTTGAACATTTTGTAGAGAGGCGGCGTCGAAGATTGCGAATGCGTCCTGATGAAGCTATAGTGAGGCTTGGTTCGGCGGATTGACCCAAACCATAAATGAGCGATAAGCGCAGCGAGGGACTTCAGGACGGGGTTGGGGACTCGGCTCCGGACAATCTTGTTGACGCATTTGATCGAGTAATTTCTTCATTGCCGCCGGGCGATCCAGTTCGGCGGGACCTGTTGGATCTGCGGCCGCAGATTTTCGATCAACAGGAGACGATGATCGAGGCGCGCAGAATGATCGAGAAGCTCGAGGAAGTCATTAAGAAAGTTACTTCGCCAGCAAACCGGATCGGCACGTTTCTCGGCGCTACATCGAAAGACACAGCGCACATCGTGGTAGGAGGCGCAGACTACTATTGCAACATTGATCCACGCATTCCGCTCGCGAAATTGAAAAAAGGAACGCGTGTCCTCGTCAATGACGCGTTCGTTATTGTCGGCGATCTTGGATTCGAGACGGCCGGGCCGGTGACAAAAATTACCGAAGTTTTGGGTAAAGACCGATTGCGTGTCGGATCCGAGCACGGCCTGCAATCGATGGTGTTACAGCGTTCCGCTGATCTCACCCATTCAACCTTGAAATCAGGCGACGAAGTCCGTGTTGATTCAAATTACCGGATGGCGTTGGAGACGCTCTCGAGCACAAAATCGCACGAACATTATCTCGACAATGTACCCGAGCTACCATGGGAAAAGGTTGGAGGTCAGGAGACGGCGCTGCAGGCAATCAAAGACGCCATCGAGTTGCCGCTTTTGCATCCTGATCTTTTCCACAGATTTCAGCATGCCACGCCGAAAGGTTTTCTGCTTTACGGTCCACCCGGTTGCGGGAAGACGCTGATTGGAAAGGCAACTGCTTACAATTTGACAAAGCAGCTTCGGGAAAGAGCCGGAACCGAGATGAGCGAATACTTCATGCACGTCAAAGGTCCCGAGATTCTGAACATGTGGGTCGGCGAATCGGAGCGAATGGTACGCGAAATTTTTGCCACCGCTCGCGAGAAAAAAAGTGAGGGATACATGCCGTTTCTGTTTATCGACGAGGCCGAATCGGTTCTCGGCACCCGCCGCGCATCGCGCCACTCGAACATTCTTTCGACGCTCGTCCCGATGTTCTGCTCCGAGATGGACGGAATCGATTCGCTAAACGACGTCGTAATTATTCTCGCTTCGAATCGAGCCGATCTGATTGATCCGGCAATTCTGCGTCCGGGCCGAATCGACCGGAAAATCAAGGTCAATAGGCCGGACAAGCAGGGCGCTCGCGAAATTTACCGTATCTACCTTACAGACAGCCTTCCTTATGATGGTGTGCTTGCGAAAGAAACCGATGGATTGGGAGCGTCCATCGAGCGTCTGATCGAGCGATTTGTGGACTGGCAGTTTGCGCACCGCGACGAAAATAAATTTTTGGAAGTAACGCTCCGCAGCGGGCGCAAGGAGACGCTTTACCGCAGCGATTTGATCAGTGGCGCAATCATTGCCTCCATCGTCGAGCGCGCGAAAGCGACGGCGATCAAACGGGCTATTGCCACTCAACAGGAGGAAGGCATCCGGGAAACCGATTTGCAACTCGCATTCAATGCCGAGTACATCGAAAACGATATTTTCCCGACGACCGACATCACCGAAGATTGGCTCAAGCTAATCGATTACGATCCCGAAAACGTCGTGAGGATTTCGCCTGTGAAACCGGTTTCCGATGCGCGCGCACACGCAACGCTTGGTGTAATCTAAGCCGCGAAGGAAAATGGCCGTCGTGCCGCGCCGATTTAGCATCATCGGGGTTATGCTTTGCCTCGAAAACCTGGGAAATAGCAGCACTTGATGAAACGCGTCTTTGGGCTGGAGACGGAGTACGGGATCACTCTAAGCGGTGCGGACACCGTCGATGTCGTGGCCGAATCGATCGAGCTGGTGCGGCGTTATACCGAGCACGGCGCGTTAATGAAATGGGACTACGAATTAGAGGATCCGCATCTGGATGCGCGCGGGTTCCGTGCGCGCGAATTACTTCAGGACACGGACGAATCGGCTTACTACGAGATTGATAAACGGCGCCCACTTAGCTTCGAGGAGATAAAAAGCGACCTTGTTCTTTCAAACGGCGCCCGCTTCTATAACGATCACGCGCATCCGGAATATTCTACGCCAGAGTGCACGACGCTTCGCCAGATCGTTGCGCAGGATAAGGCGGGCGAGCGCATTCTCGCGGAGTGCGCGCGTCGTCGGAACCAGAAGTTGCCTGCGGGTTACGAAGTTCGTCTCTACAAAAACAATACTGACTTCGCCGGGCACAGTTACGGCTGTCACGACAATTACCTGATGAGTCGCGATATCGCATGGGACCGGATCGTTGCCGGCATTCTGCCGTTTCTCGTCACACGACAGATTTTCGCGGGCGCGGGTAAGATGGGCGTGGAAGCGGAGAGCGCGCAGGGTGAATCCGGCATTTACCAAATTTCCCAGCGCGCCGATTTCTTCAGTGTGGTGGTGAGCATCGACACAATGAACCGGCGTCCGTTAATCAACACGCGCGACGAGCCGCATGTGGACGCGAGCCGCTATCGCCGGTTTCACGTTATTCTGGGAGATTCGAACATGAGCGAATGGGCCACGGCGATGAAAATCGGGACCAGCGCGCTGATTTTGGATCTGATTGAACGCGGAGAAGCGCCTCAGCTCGAGATCGCGCAACCGGTCGACGCCAACAAATCAATTAGCCGTGATCAGACTTACGATTGGATCATTGAATTGAAGGATGGGCGCAAAATCTCTGCAATCGACGTCCAACGGATCTATTTAGGCGCCGCCACCAAGGTGAATCCGCCTTCGTCTTGCAGCGATGAAGAGCGCGAATGGATATTGCGTGAATGGGAAAATGTCCTCAACGATCTGGAGCGCGATCCAACGTCAACGCGAGACCGCGTTGATTGGGCGGCCAAGAAGTTCTTGCTGGACGCATTGCAGGAAGAGGAAAAACTTTCCTGGAGCAACCCCTGGCTGCAATCAATCGATCTGGAATATCACAACCTCGATCTCGATCATGGACTGTACTATGAGCTCGTGCGCAAAGGTCTGATGCGCCGTGTCGCGACCGAGGATGAAATTAAGGCCGCAATCTTTAATCCGCCGGAAACGACGCGCGCGTTTTTCCGTGGTCGCGCAGTCGCGCGTTTCAATGACGAGATTTCCTCCATTCAATGGGACGAAATCGTCTTTGCGAGCGGAGCACACTCATGCCGCGTAGCTCTTCCCGAGCCAGCGATGAATGCGCGGCTCGACGCCCTTAACCACGCGGCGCGCAACGGCAAGGATTTCTCGGAATTCATGAGCGCTCTCGCGCAGATTGATTAATTCGAGCATTCTCAAATCGAAAATCGGCAATCGAAAATTAGTTTACTCCCACTCGATCGTGCTGGGCGGTTTGCTGGAGATGTCGTAACAGACGCGGTTGACGCCTTTGACTTCGTTGCTGATGCGGCTCGATATGCGTGCCAGCAAGTCGTACGGAAGCCGAACCCAGTCGGCAGTCATGCCATCCTGACTCTCAACGATGCGAAGGACGACCGTGTTTTCGTAGGTTCGTTGATCGCCCATCACGCCGACTGATTGCACGGGAAGCAAAACGGCAAAGGATTGCCAGACTTTGTAATACCAGTCGGCGGCTTCCATTTCACTTTGCACAATCGTGTCCGCCTCGCGCAAGATCGACAATCGCTCGGGCGTGACTTCACCGAGGATACGAACAGCGAGGCCTGGCCCTGGGAAAGGCTGACGGTAAACAATCTCCTTCGGCAAACCGAGCTGCAATCCTGCCTGACGCACTTCATCTTTGAACAATTGGCGCACCGGCTCGACGAGTTCGAAGTGCATTTTCTCTGGCAATCCGCCGACATTGTGATGGCTCTTAATGACTTGCGCCGGATTGCCTGCAATCGAGACGCTCTCAATCACGTCAGGGTATAGCGTTCCCTGCGCGAGAAACTTGTAACCGCTGTGTCCGCCAGCGGACGGACTCGCCGTGGCGAGTCTGCGCTCGCCGTTTCTCCGGTCCTCTTCAAGCAATTCCTCGGTCGCGTGTTGAAACACTTTGATAAATTCATTGCCGATCAGCTTTCGCTTGGCCTCGGGATCGATCACGCCCTTCAGCAATGCGAGGAAGCGATCACTCGCATCGACGTATTTTAGACGCACGTGGAAATTCTCGCCGAAAACACGTTGCACGATTTCTTCCTCGCGCGCGCGGAGCAGCCCGTTATTCACAAAAATACAAGTGAGCTGATCGCCGATCGCCTTGTGCAACAGCGCCGCGGTCACTGAAGAATCGACACCGCCGCTCAAACCAAGCACCACCTTTTGATCGCCGACCTGTTTCCTGACGCGGGCGCAAGCCTCTTCGATAAAGGAGCCCATCGTCCAGTCCATCGCGCAGTGGCAGATGTGAAAGACAAAATTCTGCAGAATCTCTCTACCGCGTGGCGTGTGCGCGACTTCGGGATGAAATTGCAACCCGTAAAGTCTGCGTTGCGGGTCCTCCACGGCGGCGAAGTCGCAGCCTTCGGTCGCGCCGACAGCGCGAAAACCTTTCGGCAATGCCGTTACTTCATCACCATGGCTGTTCCAAACGTCGAGTTGATTGCCTAATCCTTCGAACAGTTCCGATCCATTCTTAATGTGCAACATGCCAGCGCCATACTCGCGCCGTCCGGTGAACACTACCTGGCCGCCAAGGTGGTGCGCCATCAGCATCAGTCCGTAACAAATTCCCAGTACGGGTATGCCCAGCGAAAAAATCCCTTCATCGATTTGCGGAGCGCCTTTGTCGTAAACACTGGCTGGCCCGCCAGAAAAGATAATTCCGTTGGGTTTCAGTGCGGCGATTTCGGCGGCTGGCGTGTCGAAGCGAACGATCTCCGAATACACCTGACACTCACGGATTCGTCGCGCTATGACCTGTGTGTACTGCGAGCCGAAATCGAGAATGAGAATTTTTGAATGCGCAGACGTGGGTGCCATCTTCACGCGCGCTACGGGTGAGTTTGTGGGACGCTATGTTCTGCGGCCGGATCGTCGGCTGATCGGTCCAACGGGCTAAGCGTTCCCTGACCGGTCACGCCGCGCTCCAACTGCCCTTGCACTTCCTGCGTCGTGCGTTGTTCCAGGGGATCAGCGCAGCCGGCGACAACCAAGCATGCGATCACGAGCAAGATCGGCATGCGTTTCATCTGCCTATTGTAAGAACGAAGTGTTGCATTGCAATACAGTTGAAGAGGCCTCCTAGCGAAGCCTTTCGGAGTTGAACGGCTGAAGCCTTACGTTGTTTTTGTCGCGTTAACACTTCAACGTTTGTCTCGCATGATTCCATCGGAACTTTTGCTGCAGGGCTATCGACTCGGTGTTTTTCCGATGGCAATGGAAGACGACTCAATCGAATGGTTTTCGCCCGATCCGCGCGCCATCTTGCCTTTGGAAGACTTTCATGTGCCGCACGCGTTGCGACGTCTCCTGCGCAAAAGGCTTTTTGAAATAACTCTTAACGCCGCGTTTTCGGAAGTGATCGCTGCCTGTGCGAAACGGACAGATACTTGGATCAATCAGGAGATTATCGAGAGCTACACGCGATTGCACGAGCTCGGCCACGCGCATTCAATCGAAGCTTGGAGGGAAGGCAGGCTGGTCGGCGGACTTTACGGCGTTGCGCTGGGCGGAGCGTTTTTCGGCGAATCGATGTTTCATCGTGTGACCGATGCCTCGAAGATCGCGCTCGTGGCGCTGCTCGAGCATTTGCGCGCTCGCAAATTCGTGTTGCTGGACACGCAATGGCTCACGCCGCACCTCCAACAATTTGGCGGCATTGAGATTTCGCGAAACCATTACCTGCGCCTCCTGCAGAGAGCGGTCGAATTGCCGCGAAAATTTCTGTAACGGGGTTTGAAAATGATTATAGCCCATCGGTTCGCCTGCTCCGCCGTATCTCGCGAAGACAGCTGGCAGGTCTGCCTCATCGAACAAACCTTGTCATTCTGAGCGAAGCGAAGAATCTTTCGCTCCCATTCTTTCTCGGCCGGCGTTGAAATGACAACCAGAGGTGTTTCGCTTCGCTCAACATGATAAGCAAAGCGTTGAAGGGTCGACGAGCCAGCGGCGCGAGCAATTGATAGTGACGGAATCTCGCCGATATTGATTGCGAAATGGTTGGTTGGATTTTAAAGAAGATTTTAGGGTCAAAAAATCAGCGTGAGCTCAGGCGGCTTGCACCGATTGTCCGCCGGATAAACGAACTGGACGAGCAGTTCAAAAGCTTGTCCGATGACGAGTTGCGTGGCAAGACTGCAGCTTGGAAGGAAGAAGTTTCAAAGATTCCGCAGCTCGAGGAGCAATGGAAAAAGCTGGATGAAATTTTGCCGGAAGCGTTTGCGGTGGTCAAAAACGCGGCGCGCCGGCTGAAAGAACGGCAACATACTTTCACCGTGTGCGATCAGCCCATGGCCTGGGAGATGGTGCACTTCGACGTGCAGTTACTCGGTGGAGTTGTTCTGCATCGGGGCAGGATCGCGGAAATGGCCACCGGCGAGGGTAAAACGTTGGTCGCAACTTTGCCGCTATACTTAAACGCGCTCACTGGTCGCGGCGCGCATCTGGTGACGGTGAACGATTATCTGGCCCGACGCGACGCGGAGTGGATGGGACAGCTTTACGATTTTCTCGGACTAACGGTTGGCTGCATTCAACACGATCAGGAGCCGGACGTACGCCGCGAACAATACGCGATGGATATCACCTATGGGACGAACAGCGAGTTCGGTTTCGATTATCTGCGCGACAACGGCATGGCCACGACTCGCGAGCAACAAGTCCAGCGCGGTTATCAGTACGCCATTGTCGATGAAGTTGATTCCATTCTGATCGATGAAGCCCGTACGCCGCTAATCATTAGCGGTCCAGCAACGATTTCCACTCACCAGTACGACAAATGGAAACCACTCATCGAGCAGTTGGTGCGAAAGCAAAACATGCTTTGCAACCGGCTCGCGAGCGAAGCGATCGAAAAATTTGAGCAGGGCGACGTCGAGATGGGCGGGCGCCTCATGTTCAAGGTGAAACTAGGGCAACCGCGAAATAAGCAGTTGCTGCGCATGATGGAAGATCCGGACAAGCGCCGCGCCATCGATAAAGCCGAGCTTTCGTTTTATCAGGACACGCGGAAGGAGGAATTGTTCCAGCTTAAGGAGGAACTGTTTTTTACAATCGACGAGAAATCGAATGAAACCGATCTTTCCGAGCAGGGGCGCGTTTTTCTGAACCCGGACGATCCGAACGCATTCGTCCTGCCTGATTTGATTAGCGAATTCACCGAGATCGATCTCGATCCGGAACTGCCCGATGAGGAGAAGGATAAGAAAAAAGCGGAGCGGCAACAGCATTGCGACGCGCAAGCGGAGCGTATCCATAACATCTCGCAGCTGCTTCGCGCCTACTGCTTGTTCGAGAAGGACGTTCAGTACGTCATCGAAGACAACAAGGTTGTGATCGTTGATGAGTTCACGGGGCGCAAAATGCCGGGCCGACGTTGGAGCGATGGATTGCATCAGGCGGTCGAAGCGAAAGAAGGCGTTCAGATCGATCGCGAGACTCAAACATTAGCGACGATCACGATTCAAAATTATTTCAGGCTGTATCAAAAACTGGCGGGAATGACCGGCACGGCCGAAACCGAAGCCGCCGAATTTCACGATATTTACAAGCTCGACGTGAACGTGATCCCGACCAATCGGCCGGTGCGCCGTACGGATTATAACGATCGCATCTACAAGACGCGGCGCGAAAAATACAACTCGGTTATTAAGGAGATCAAAGAAGCTCACGCGAAAACTCAGCCGGTGCTCGTTGGCTCGGTAAGTGTGGAATCCTCCGAGCTACTCAGCCGAATGCTGAAGCGCGAGAAGATCCCGCACAACGTGTTGAACGCGAAATTTCACATGCAGGAAGCCGAGATCGTAGCTCGCGCTGGACAACCGGGCACGGTCACAATTTCGACGAACATGGCCGGGCGCGGCACCGATATTAAACTCGGGCCTGGCGTGACCGAGCTTGGCGGGTTGAAGGTGATCGGTACCGAACGGCACGAGGCGCGCAGAATCGATCGTCAATTACGCGGGCGTTGCGCGCGCCAGGGCGATCCGGGCGCATCGCGGTTCTACGTGAGTTTCGAAGACGATCTGATGCGCAATTTCGGCGCGGCCGATCGTATGACGAGAATTATGGAGCGCTTCGGACTCGAGGAAGGCCAGGAGCTTGAGCATCGCTGGCTCAATAAATCGGTCGAAACGGCGCAGAAACGCGTGGAGCAACGCAACTATCTTATCCGAAAACGCACGCTCGATTTCGACGATGTGATGAACATGCAGCGCGAAGTCGTTTACACGTATCGCAATGAAGTCATCGATTCCGAGGAGCCGCGAAAGCTCATTTACGAAGTGGTCGACGAAGCCGTGCCGGCAAAAGTGAAGGAATATCTCGATGTCGATGAACCCAATTACACCGGCCTCATCCATTGGGTGAACACGACATTTCCGCTCGGCCTGAACAAGGAGAAAGCAGAATTTGAAACGCGGAGTGTCGATGAAAACGCGCAGTTTCTGGTTGAAAAGATCAAAAACGCGTACGAGCGCAAATCGGCCTACGAAGAACCGACTGCCGTCAAAAGTTTGGAGCGCTACATCATTCTCAACGGGATCGATCGGCTGTGGCAGGAGCATCTCTACGCCATGGACGCATTGCGCGAAGGCGTTTATCTCCGCGGCTACGCGCAAAAGGACCCGCTCATCGAATACAAGACCGAGGCATACGACATGTTCGTTGAATTAATGGCGAACATTAAGAACGAAGTGCTGAACAATCTCTTCCGCAGCACTTCGAACCTCCAGGCGTTCGAAAACTTCCTGGCGACGTTGCCGCAATTCTTGCTGCGCGAGCACGCACCAACCGCGCCCGCTGCGGGCGCGCCGTCGCGCGCACGTCAGCCACAGCCCGTCGGCGCAATGGCCGGAGTTGCTGCGGGGGACGGCGACGGCGCGGGGGAGGTTTCAATCGATCTGCCAATTCGTCGTTCGATACCAAAAGTCGGCCGCAACGAGCCGTGTCCCTGCGGCAGCGGGAAAAAATACAAGAACTGCTGCGGCAGAGTGGCCTAAGTTCAAGGGTCGCGTCGTCGGCTTAGCCTGTCATTCCGAGCGAAGTCGAGGAATCTCTAACGGTTTCAGAAATATCAAGAGATGTCTCGACTCCGCTCGACATGACAACTCAGGACTGCTTAGGCAATTCGTACGTCGTGATCTCAAGCTGGTGGCCGTCGGGATCGCAAAAATAGATCGAGTGCGAAATTTCGTGGTCTTGGAATTCGAATTTGATTCCGCGCTTTTTTAGTTCGCGCTGCGCGACGAGAAAATTTTCCCGGTTCGCGCGGAAGGCGAGGTGAAGCATTCGGACTTCAGGGTGAGCTGGCCGTGTTGCCTCGTGGCTCGCCGGAAATAACGCAATCCCAGTATTTCCTTTGCCAATAAACGTCGGCACGCCGTCCCACATGCCTTCGTGAAGTCGCTCGAACCCGAGAACGTCGATGTACCACTTGGTTGACCGCTCGATGTCGCGCACACCGAGAGCTATATGATCAATTCCATCAAGTTGCATAAAAGATATGGACAGAATTTACAGAATTGCCTGGATCAACAAAATAATGGAATTGCTGCGTGGGATATCGCAAAAGGTGGAACGCGTTGTCCTCAACGCGTTGGCAAGCGATGCGGCTCTGCCGCCTAATTTTTTAATTAAGGTCAGCAGGCAATATGCAAAGAAACACGGCGCTTTTAGGCGATTATTCTCTCGCATCGCCTTCAGGAGAAGTCGATCCACCTTAGTGGCCGCAGCTGCGTTTCAATTACGCCAGTGCTGCTCAATGCCAATCCAAACGGTCTTCCAACTTCCCGCTTCGCAATGCCTCAACAAATGCTGCGTAATCCTTGAGCGAACCTCCGATGGCACGCCAAACTAGTTTGGGTTTCGCGTCATTCTTGATGAGCTTGGCAACCAACATGTGAAAACTGTGATCGATTCCGCCGCGCTCGTAATGAACGACGTAATACTCGCCGCTAACCGCTGCCCAAATGAGGCGCTTGCCTGGCAGAGTTGGATCCGTAATGACGCAAGTCGCGTTCCACTTCTGGCCCGGGTCTGCGAGTCTGCCGTTATCGCCGGCACAAAGCGCGACGATTGTCGAAGGCAGGTTGCTCGTGGAATGAACTTCGTGGAAGCGCGAGAAATCCTGCAACACTCTGCGATCCTCTCCCGCAAGCTTCGTTACGTCTGCGAAGCACAGGATCTGGATCGCAACAGTGAAAAGAGACGTAAACACTAGAACGGATCTCATGAATGGCGCTGTAACAAATATTTTCGCCTAACGCGACGAAGATCCCGAGCTGTTTGGCAGCGGTTTGTTTGGAAGCTTGGAAAATTTGACGTCCATACCCCGCTCGGCCCTTTGCCGTTTGATGTCTGCCTTTTGTTCCTTCAATGTCGCGAGGAACTTTGTCAGTCCTTCGTTGAGAGCACTGTTTCCCGCCTCCCATTCCGATTTCTTTTTAAAAATCACGCCCGGGTAAATCTTGTTCAGATCGGGTAAGGCTCTGTTTTCTTTCTGAACTCTCTCGACAATCTGAACGAGGTTATCGATGTCGCCGAAGGCATAACCGTTGATGTACGGCCCCACCAATTGCTGAAAGGCGTTCGCAGCCTGGACCAGTTCGAAGGCCGGATCGCCCATGCTGCCCATCTTTTCTCGATCGACCAAACTTGCCAGCAGACGACCGCGATACTGAGCCGAGTAAAACCAGTAGGTCGCGTCGTTTCTGAAGCCTTGATGATAGAGTCGAATGGCGGCGACATACATCTCTGGAAATGTGAGATTGTCCCACGCCTGTTTCATCTTCGCGATCGTCGCGACGAACTCTGCTTCATTATTTGCGGCCAAACCTTTGCTGAACGGACCGAAATTTATGACTGGGCCCTTGGAATTGTAATAGGGCGTAACATAAACTTCGATCCGCGCCGGATCGCCGATGGTCTGGCCAACAGCGAGACTGCCTAATGCGAAAACACCGATAATGAGACAAACGAACCTGCTGGTCATAAGACTTAACGAGACGGAGCGGCTAACGTTCAGCGTGAGCGGCGAGAGCCAGCCGCCACTGACGCCCGAATTGTGAGCGGGCCGATCGGCTGGCTCCCGTCCGCTCCACGCTGTGGTTAGCTTCCTGCATACGAAGCAACTGAGGTGTATTCACGCTTTGGGCCGGTGTAGTTGTCGAAAACTCGGCGGTGGCGCTTTAGGCTGTACTCATCGTCACGGGACTCGTAATCTTTAACCCATTGGATGAGCCTATGCAGCATCGCCTCTTGCTCGGCTGCGGATGGGAACTTTTCGGGCTCCCATGGCCGGCGGTTGCAGTGGGCTACACACACCTCAATGCCAGGATTTAAGAACCTCAACTCCGAGCAATAGGGAAGCGCGGCCTCGACCAGGTCGCTATAACACCCTTCAATGATCCATCGATCATGGGTCTGAATGAACGCGTGGAGTTGTCGCAGGCTCGCGTCTAAAGGTTTCCGCTTCGCGCCCTCATCCCAAGCGATTTCATCCAAGGACAACCGCGGGATATTCTCGTTGCCGATAATTCGGCGAGCCATCATGCTCTTGCCGGCGCCCGAGTTACCAAGAAGGACAAGTCTCATTTACGTTCCGAAACGACGTTTGAGGGCTAACGAGAATTAGATCAGCCACCGCTGGGGACAGCGAGCGTGAATTGCAATAAACGTGCTTTCATAAAGTGAAGCGAGGCAGTATGCCGGCCAGCGGTTGGCTGCATCGCCTGGTTAGGTCTTGAGCAGTTCATGACATTAATGAGCTTGCCCGCCGCTTGCGCCGCGCCATTCGGACACCGACAACCTCGTGGAGGGCGTGTTTGCCAGTCTTGCCTGGAAGCTTCACGCTAATGGCTCTCCCCAGGCGAACCTGCCCCTCGATTGCGCCGAGTACAGCATCAGACACTAGAAACTCGGTTCCAGCTCTTTTATTCGCCCGCTCAATTCGGTTCGCGATGTTTACGGCGTCCCCAATCGCTGTGACTCGCTCTTGCGGGCCACCGCCCACCGTGCCGACGATTGCTTCGCCAAAGTGCACGCCGACTCCAATTCCAAAAGAGCATTGGAACAATCTCTTCACATATGGCTGTAGATCCTCTTTTACGTAGCGGAGCATATCAAGACCAGCCATTACCGCTTCGAGGGGCGCACATTCTGACCGCTCAACTCCGAAGAGCGCCATTAATCCATCACCGGTGTAACAGGCGACGTGGCCGCCATTATCCATGACAGCTCTCTCCATGTGATGGTAGAAGCGCCGAAGAACATGAATCACATCGAAGGGAGGGACCGATTCAGCAAAGCGCGTTGAACCGCGTATGTCGACAAAGAGAATAGCAATCTGCCGTTCTTCACCCACCGAGCCATGGGTTGTTCCCTCCTTCCTTTGGTCCGTGAGCCCCGCGTCCTTTGCGTCCAGGACGAGCCTCCGCAACGTCACGTTTCCGACGATAGTAGTCTGGCACGCTAAGCGAACTCTTTCGCCGAAGTGCAGTTGCTTAGCGAGCGCCTGTTCTTTCTCATTGCGTGGAGAACAGAACTGCAAACCGTTGAGGACGAGCACACGGCAGGTCGAACATCGCGCGTTCCCACCGCATTCATTCGTATGAGGAATGCCTCCACGGAGAGCCGCCGAGAGGACACTCTCTAAATCGGAAGCCTCAACGTATTGTTGGTCGGGCAAGAACAAAATGCGCGGCATAGCTCGATGCTAAAATGCAATGCTTCTTCCCATCGAGCCAAAGCACACAAAATCGCGGCGCATGTACCGGGACCTAACGAGACACAAGATCAGCGACCGCTGGCGAGAGCGAGCGTGGCTGCGGGTTAAACGTGGAAGTCATCGAAAGCTGGAACGCGGAGCGGCCAGCGGTTCGCTGCATCGCCTGGTTAGGCCGCGCCAGGAAGAGGATGATTCCCGCGATCACGACGTCTGTGAAAACGTGCGCTATCCATGGAGCGAACATGCCGCCAGCGCGTCGCCGAATGACTCCCATGAGCAACCCATAGATACAGGCGAGGCCCACGCCGAGCAAGCCGCGCGGGAACCCTCTAATATGGATTGCGCCGAAGGCGACGGCTTGCAGCAGAAGAGCCGCGAATCCGGGCCCGAGTGAGCTATCCAGCGCGTGCAAGATCACACCGCGATAGGCGCCTTCTTCGACGGCTGCGTTGACCATCGAAAAGAGCAAGCCGCCGGCAATCAGCAGTCCCAATGGCAGCGCCGGCACAAAGGCTTTGACGATGTCCGCAATGTTCGGCTGCAGAAGAAGGTACCAGCTGAGAAGCGAGACCGCTGCGAGGAGCCATGCGCATACGCAGAGGAAGCGGACTGTTGCGTCGAAAGATCCGCAGCGAGCCCATGTGGCTGTCCCCCGCAGCCAAGGAACAACGCGCACGACCCCCGCGTAACCAAGCAGACTAACGGCCAGGACGACCTGAAAATACCGCACCCCAGAAAAGACCAGGCCGAGACAGACCACGCAGAAGATCGAATACGGCGCTGCTGCCGCACACCGCTTGTACCAGGCCAGCACAGCCAACACGGCGATTCCGCTCGCAGCGCCCATAGCTGCCTTGCGAGGAAGCAGGGGGGCAGCTGTGACAAGCAAAGTGACGCTGACCACCAGAAGGGCATCAAGGTTCCGAAGGCTACGGATTACACATTGCCTGCGGATAACTGACACCGTGGGAACCATCTGATGGCCTAACGAGACAGAGATAAGCCACGGCAGGGTGTCGTGGCAAACACGCTGGAGGTGCAACGTAATGGGGCCGTTGGCTTCATCGATTGGTTAGATGTGAACCTTCCACCCGTGGATCAAGCCTCCGATCACCAGACCACCGATACCACCGAAAACGAGGATAGGGACATACTTATCTGTAATGATGGCGTCAGGAAGACTGATGAGCAGACCAAAAACAAGTCCAACGACCCATCCGGGCCACGAGGGCAACTGCACGCAACCGATGACAAAACCGATGGCGAAGCGACTCGTGAACGCTCCGAGTAAGGCCGTGGTCTTGTCAGGGAATGACATCGGCAGCATCAAGCCGACGTCCAGAGCGCCGAAGACCAAACCGCTGAGGAGTCCGAGGAGAATTTTTGACATATGCGCGCGGTTTTAACGAAAAGCCCGCGCCTTCACAACATCTAACGAGACACAAGATCAGCGACCGCGCCCGGGAGCGCGCGTCGCCGCACACTGGACGAACTAACTACACGAAGGTTACGCATCGGAGCGGGGCGCGGTTCGCTGCATCGCCTGGTTAGATGTTTTCTAGTTTCGCCAGTAGCGCTCGCGCAACAGGGCGGCGATTCGACTATGGAGGGCATTACTAATGCCCGCGAGAAGTGCTCGGTAGAATCGCGAACGGACCTGACGACGTGAGAAGAAATACGCAAGCAGACTCGCCACCGCACTGCACCGCATGATTGGTATTTGGAGGGATTTCTGAGTACGACCCGGGGCCAAGCGTTTTCTTATCGGAACCCTCATACTGGACTACGATTGTTCCCGAGATGACAACAACCCGCTCCACCGAGGGATGCTTGTGCATGGGCGGTGCATAGCCCGCCGGAAATTTTCGGAGCATTCCATGTTC
>Ga0137404_10000754_pt1 | contig 21348 bp, 17 predicted proteins | sample CZOMad2_1_16fung_FD_108285 | JGI IMG/M metagenome (GOLD analysis project Ga0137404, IMG submission 108285) | Vadose zone soil fungal communities from Angelo Coast Range Reserve, California, USA - CZOMad2_1_16fungal (Illumina Assembly) | ecosystem: Environmental > Terrestrial > Soil > Vadose... | reverse complement strand
CAGTTATAGGCCGTAAAGGCAATCACCGAACCGAATACGATCAGGTACGCCAGCGCAAGCCATGAACGTACAGGAACGTCGTGAAAGGAAAAACCACGATATTCGCCGAAGATCGTGCCGGTCGTAAGCAGCATCACTGAACCGGCAAGTAGGGATAGAGCGGACAACAGCAGCGGGCTGCCGGAAAGGTGCGATCTCCTTGAATAAATAATTCCCGCAGACCAGCCGATCGCTCCGACCAGGCACGCGACTGCTCCAAGGAAAACGCCACGACCGGCGAACCACACATCGCGGCCGAGGAGCAGTGCAACTCCGGCCAAGCCGAGAACGACTCCTGCGAGCAGGAAGACGTTCATCCGCCAGCGCTTTTCCGCAGCGCATGCCATCAGAAAAACCCAGATGGGTTCTGAAGCGATAAGTAAGGACGCAAGCCCGCTGGGAACCTGCGTTTCCGCCCAATGCAGAGTGCCGTGGCCGATCAGGAAAAACAAAAATCCGATGACGACGCTAGCACGAAGTTGCGGCCAGCTCGGGCGCTGGCCTTTTGCGAGGGCCCAGAGAAGCAGAATCGTGCCCGCGGTGAGATGTCGGAAGCCCGCGGTGTAAAGCGGCGGGATCGCATCGACGGCGTAGCGGATCGCCAGGTAGGTGGAGCCCCAAATAACATAAATAGCGAAGAAGGCGGCAATCACGCCAACACGGCTTGGATGTGTCTTGGACGCGGTAGTGGCGGTTACTTCTACAGGTTCGAGTATGGCGGCATTGGATTCGGTGCTCATTTGAATTCCCGTGGCTTGCGTGTAATGACTAATCTGCATTATACTCATTACCACGATAGAATACTACCAGTAATGAGTCAACTTGATTTAGGTCATTAGCATGAATACTTCTTACGCAAAGTTTCTGGCTGAAGGGCACGGCAAAACCGGCCCGTGGGTCGATTTGGTGAACAGCGAAGAATGGAATACCTACGCACAGCGCACAGACCACCTGAACAATTCCGCATGGATTCCCTATTTCCTCCGGCAATGGCACTTCGCCAACCTGCCGGGCGCCGCTGCACCGATTGAAAGGCTAAAATCTCTGAGAGCCACGCTTCGAAAAAGTTGCGAAGCCCTTTCGGCGGGCAAACCGATTCCGCCGGCCGAGATGCGCATTCTGAATCAAGCAATGAATGTAGCGGGCCGGCTGCAACTGTTCGAGCGCCAAAATGGGCTGCAAATAGCGTTTGTGCCTACGAACTATGGCTGGGATTGGATCGTCGCCGAAACAGTGCGTTCTTTTGCAGAAGCACTAGAGGGCGGCGAAACTGCAAGGATCAAGATTTGCCGCAATGATGATTGCCGCTGGGTCTTCTACGACCGGACCAAGGGGAAGACGCGTTGCTGGTGCAGCGATAAAAGTTGTGGTAACCGGGAACGCGTACGACGCGCTCGGGCCCGCACTAAGCGCTCGTAGCGGTGCGTCAAGACTGTTTGGGGCGGATGAGCGCGAGGAATTCGTCGCGAGTTTGTTTGTTGTGGCGAAAGGCGCCGAGCATGGCGCTGGTGACCGCCGACCCGTGCTGCTTTTCGACGCCGCGCATCTGCATGCAGAGGTGGCGGGCTTCGATGATGACACCGACGCCCTGCGGGGCGATTTTTTCCTCGATGGCTTTGGCGATCTGGCTGGTCATGCGCTCCTGAATCTGCAAGCGGCGAGCGAACATGTTGACCAAGCGCGCGATTTTGCTTAATCCGATGACTTTGTTGGACGGCAAATACGCGACGTGCGCCTTGCCGAAAAACGGCAGCACGTGATGTTCGCAGAGACTGAAAAACTCGATATCCTTCACCACAACCATCTCATCGTAATTGACGCTGAACGTCGCGCCGTTGAGGATGTGATCCACGTTCTGGTGGTAGCCGCTGGTGAGAAATTTCAGCGCTTTTTCGAAACGCTCCGGCGTTTTGCGCAGCCCTTCGCGATTCGGATCTTCACCGACCAAACGGATAATTTCGCGCATGTGACATGCAACCTTACGCGCATCAATAGCGTTGGTTTCTTCGTTCAACAGAATTTCTTCGGTTGGCTTGGTCACGTTGGTTTCCTCGCTTCAATCCCCAGCATATTCGAAGCTGTTATTGGATGTTTCAACGACGCGAACGGATTCGAGTTTTGCATGGGGAAAGGCTTTTAGGCGCTCAAATATTTCCATGCACAAATTCTCGGTAGTGGGGACCGTTACGCGGAACGCGGAAACTTCGTCTTGCAGCGAACGATGATCGAACGGTTCGATCACTTGTTCGTTCACAAATGCATCCAGGTCGGCAACATTCGAAATCATCCCGGTGGCAGGATCGACCGCGCCCGAGAGGCGCACCTCGACGGTGTAGTTGTGGCCGTGGCCATACGCGTTGTTGCACTTGCCGTAGATCCGGCGGTTTTCTTCTTCGGTCAGCTTCACGCTGTGCAGCCGGTGCGACGCCGCGAAATGATAGCGGCGGCCGAGCTCAATGTGCAGGATATCCGCCATCATACCGTTCCTTTGCTGCCGTTGCGGTAGCAGTCGGCGAAAAGATCAGAAGATTCGTACAGCCGTACGCGGTGCAGATGTCCTTGCGGAATTTTCGGTTCGAGCAGATTCCAGATGACACGCGCGACATTTTCGCAAGTCGGAATCTGGCCTTTCAGTTCGGCGACTTCGTAATTTAGAAAACGATGGTCCATGCGCTGAGTGATTTCCCGCTCCAGAATTTCTTTTAATTCTTTCAGATCGAGAACCATTCCGGTGACAGGATCGGGTTCCCCTGCGATGGTGACTTCGAGTGTGTAGTTGTGGCCATGGCCATGCGGATTATTGCACTTGCCGAAGATGCGGCGGTTCTCTTCCGCGGAGAGCGCGGGATTGTGGTACAGATGCGAGGCCGAGAACTCGAGTTTGCGCGTTAAATAGACCATGGCGGTTACGTTATTTGGATGCGTTGGAGACGCCGACAGAGTACTCCCTGCCCTTCCAAGACACTTTGCCCTTGGCGTAGCTCTCGTGCGACGCCCAGAGGACGCCTGCGTACAGCAAAACTGCAGGTAGGTAGTAGATGATGAGTTTGAACGGGAAATGGTTACGGGAGAGTGCCAAGCCATAAGACAGCTGGCGCAGCAACAGCAGCATCACTCCGGCGAACATGGCGATGGGCATCTTGATGCCGATCAGGAGCACAACGAAAATCATCCAGGGAAAGGCGGACTCGAATTCAGAGAAAACGGAGCCTGAGCTGCCGCCCATAAGCTGGTAGAGGTTTTTTCTCCAGCCTTCCCACATGGCTGAAAAGGAGCGGTACATACGGACTTTGACAATTTCCACGCCTGCGGTGAACCATATTCGAAAGCCCGCAGATTTCACGCGGCGGGCCAGCGCAACGTCTTCAAGAACTTCACCGTGCACCTCGGCGTGGCCACCGATGGCGTAGTACACCTCGCGCTTGATCAAGAGAAATTGACCGTTGGCGGCAGCGGCTTTGCTGGCGGGATCATTCACTTCATCGAACGAGAATTTTTGCGCAAGGCGAAGATAGACGAACGGGATGAGCGCTTTTTCGTACCAGGTTTGCAAAACCTGTTCCGGAGAAAATGAAATGAGTGCGGCGTCCTTTTCGCGGCTCAGGGCGAGGGATTTTGCAATCGCGCCTTCAGCAAGAACGGCATCGGCGTCGGTAAAAAGTAGCCACGGGCAGCTTGCGTGCTGTGCGCCTAATGATACGGCGTTGTTTTTGCCGACCCAACCTGCTGGAGGTGGCGTTGCGTCTAGGACGCGAAGTTGCGGAAATTTGCTTGCAAGCTCGCGAAGAATTTCCGGCGTGCGATCGGAAGACTGATCGTTTACCGCAATAATTTCGGTAATTTCGGGCTGAGCGGCGAGTGAGAGGATGCATGCGGCTATCACTTCTTCCTCGTTGCGGGCAGGGACAATGGCGGTGACGGGCGCGCTGACAGAGCCGGAATGGTTCATGGCGTTAAGAGTGGGGAGCGTATCGATTCCCAAGGGGATACGTTAGTATAACACTGATATGGAACGAGCCCGACGAGCATTGGTTTGGGCGGCGCTGGCGCTAGGCGTGGGGATTTTGCTCCTGTTTGCGCTGCCGAGTTACCGCCAAGGTGAAGCGTCCATCGCTGGAAAAACAGCAGATGATTTCGCGCTGACGATCGATGGCAGGCCGCAGCGTCTTTCTGACTACCGAGGAAAGGTGGTGGTGCTGAACTTCTGGGCTTCGTGGTGCCCACCATGCGTTGAGGAAGCGCCAGCGCTGAATCGTTTGCAGAGGCACATCGAGCCGCTGGGCGGAACGATTCTTGGCGTGAGTATTGATGAAGACCCTGCGGCGTACAAAAAATTCCTGAAGGATTTTGGAATTGTGTTTCCGACCTGGCGCGACCCGAATGTGCAGGATAACAAGTCCAAGATCGAGCTCGGTTACGGGACTTCGCTGATCCCGGAAACGTATGTGATTGACAGGCACGGAAAGATTGCGCGGAAGCTGGTCAGCGCTCAGCAGTGGGATTCACCGGAGATGCTGGCCTATTTCGACGCGATTCTGAAGGACCAGTAGCCCCTCGGCGGTACCCCCACCATATTGATGCTAAAGGAGTTAGGTCCAGGTCTCGCCTCGCTCGAAGCAAAACGCATTGAATTCGATTTCGATGCCATGGTTTTGCGTTGGCAGTGACCTACGTGCTTGGACTTTCGCGACAAGATCGGTTGTGCAAAGTGCGACACTCGAGGGACGGTGGTTCTTTTCCTTATCGGCTTGCTGGGCGTAGCATCGAAGTTGGGGCACGACTGTGAAAACCAGCCTGTTTGAAATATTCAAAATCGGGATTGGTCCTTCGAGTTCGCACACGGTTGGGCCGATGCGGGCAGCGGCAGCGTTTGTGGCGGGACTGGGCGCTGGCGGATTGATTGAGAAAACGGCGCGCATCGAGGCGAATCTATATGGTTCCCTGGCGCTTACTGGCCATGGGCACGGAACTGACCGCGCGGTGCTGCTAGGGTTGAGCGGCGAATTGCCGGACCAGATAGCTCCGGAGAGTATCGAGCCAAAGTTGGCCGCGATTCGAACGGCGAAGAGTTTGCCCCTGGCTGGCACACGGTCTATTCCCTTTGATGAAGCGAGGGATCTGCTGTTTCACAAAGACAAGACGCTTCCCTTTCATTCGAATGGCATGCGGTACCGGGCGATGGACGCGACTGGCGCGCTCATTGCGGACCAGGTGTACTACTCGATCGGCGGCGGGTTTGTTTTGCGCGAGGGTGAAGATGCAGGAGCGCACGCGAAGTCTACTGTGAAATATCCGTTTACGAGTGCTGCGGAGTTGTTGAAGACTGCGGCCGAACACGGAATGGCGGTGTGGGAAGTCGCGCTTGAGAACGAGAAGGCGTGGCATACGGAGCAGGAGATTCGGGAGTACGTGCAGCGAATCTGGAGAGTGATGCAGGAGTGCATGGCGCGGGGACTTGCAACGGAAGGGATATTGCCGGGCGGATTGAATGTGAGGCGGCGCGCCGCGCGGTTGGCGAGAAAGCTGGGGGAGAGTGGGAGCGGTGATCCGCTGGCACCGATGGATTGGGTGAATGTGTACGCGATGGCGGTGAATGAGGAGAATGCCGCTGGCGGACGCGTCGTGACGGCACCGACAAATGGAGCGGCGGGAATTATTCCGGCAGTGGCGCAGTACTACGTGAGATTTGTGCCTGGGGCGGATGAGGCGGGATTGCTGCGCTATTTTTTGACGGCGAGCGTGATTGGAGTTTTGTACAAGGAGAATGCGTCGATCAGCGGGGCGGAAGTTGGATGCCAGGGCGAGGTGGGAGTGGCTTGCTCGATGGCGGCAGGAGGACTGGTGGCGGCGCAGGGCGGCGAGAACGGACAAATCGAATACGCGGCGGAAATTGGGATGGAACACAATCTGGGAATGACTTGCGATCCGATTGGCGGGCTGGTGCAGATCCCGTGCATTGAACGGAACGCGATGGGCTCGGTAAAGGCGATCAATGCTTGCCGGATTGCCTTACGCGAAGGCAGCGAGCACAAAGTTTCGCTGGATCAAGTGATTGAGACGATGTATCAGACAGGGATGGATATGCAGTCGCGGTATAAGGAAACGTCGCTGGGCGGGCTGGCTTTGAATGTGATTGAGTGTTGAGAGGGATTAAGGAGCGCCGGCCACGGCCGGCGGCCGCTACAAGGGCAAGACAAAACCAACTTCAAGAGAAAAAGATAACGCGGAGACGCAGAATTCGCTGAGGCGCGCGAAGAGTTGGTGTGCCTGGAAGACTGAGCAAGTGACATCGCAGACGAGTTCTCTTCGTTCGGGAACTAACTTCGAGCACCGTGACGCATGCGCAGAATGTTCACCACGGCCTGGCGTTTTTCGACCCGGTAGATAATTCTGTAGGTGTTTGGCTTCCAGCCAAAGGCGTCAAAGAGCGTAGAATCTTGCGACCGTCCTGAACGGCACGCGTATCGCCCAAGAAAAGGCGCCGGTCTAAAGACCGGCAACTACAAAAGAAGAGCTGACGCGAATTATTCGTAGCGGAGGGCTTCTACTGGATCTAGTTTGGCGGCTTGCATGGCGGGGAGCCAGCCGCTGATGACGCCGACGATGATGAGGATGGCGCTCGACAGGAACATGGTCATGAATGACAAGGTGAGGTGGATGTCCACTTTGCCGGATTCGTCTTCGTAGGCGGGGCCGAGGAATGGCAGAGTGCCAATTGCGACGGTAAGTCCCCAGGAAAGAAGCATGCCGATGGCTCCTGCGGCGATGGTCATGACCAGAGCTTCTAAAAGAAATTGCCAGCGGATGTGAGCCTTGCGCGCCCCGAGCGCGCGACGGAGGCCGATTTCGCGAACGCGTTCTTCGACCGAAACCAGCATGATGTTCATGACTCCGACGCCGCCGATACCGAGGGTCATCGCGCCAATCAGAAACAGCAGTGCTTCGATGCCGATGGTGATGCCTTCCATGATGGGCTTGAACTCTTCGCGGCCGAACATGGTGATGGCGCGCTTGTCGGACGGCGAAAAGTGCTGGCGATTGGCGATGGCGGTGCGAAATTGCGTCATAGCTGCGGCTTCAAATCCCGGAGCGATGGGATCCCAAACCAAGACGCTGGCATATTTGGTGTCCCACAAATCACTGGCCGAGGTATAAGGAATAAATGCTGAGCTATCGTCACAATTGAAATAGCAGCTGTCGGAAAACTTCATGTCCATGGAGCCGATTACGGTGAATGCGACCCCTTTGATTCGAACTGTCTCGCCAACAGCAGGTTCGCCGCTGAAGAGTTTTTTGCGGAGTTCAGCACCGAGGAAGACGACGCGGCGGCGCTCGGCGATATCTTCCGGCGAAATCCAACGCCCATCGCTCGGAATCTCATTACGCATATCGCCATATTCGGGAAAGACACCACGGACGGCGGAGTCTTTCAGGCGTTCGCCGTAAGAGACTCCCTGAAAGCGAACAGTTTCGCGAGTGACGCGGCGAATGAGCGGCGATTGGGCTTTCACCCATTCGGCGTCTTCCGCCTCGAAGCGAACGGGTTTGCCGGCACGCTCGCCGCCAGCTTGTTCGCTGGTGGTGCCGGGCCAGGCGATGACGGCGCCTTTGCCGAATACTTCGAAGGTGTACATCAACACGCTGCGAAAGCCGGCGCCGTAGCTGAGCAGTAGTGTGACGGCGACGATTCCCCAGGAGATTCCAGACATGGTTAAGAAACTGCGAACCGGGTTGCGACCTAGCGCCGTCCATGCTTGTTTAAAGATTTCGGTGAACATGGGTCAGCCACCCGCCTCGAAGCGGAGGGCTTCTATGGGATCGACAGAGGCGGCGCGATTCGCCGGATAAAGAGCAGAAAGAATTGCGATGATGGCGAGGAGTGAGACGGACATTGCGCCAATTTTCCAGCTGGTGAGCATTCCGGAAAAAAATGGCGGCATCGGGAACAGATTGACGAGGCCGCAGAACCCGTAGGAAAGAATCAGTCCGACGCCCCCGCTCAGACCGACCACAAAAATTGTCTCAAGAAAAAACTGACGGAGAATCGATTTGCGAGTAGCACCAAGCGCCATACGCACACCGATTTCGCGCGTGCGTTCACGGACGCTGACGAGCATTACGTTCATCACGCTCAATCCTCCCAGGAAAAGCGTAGCAATGCCGACGGCGCCCATGAAAAGCTCCATGCCAACGATGATCATGCGGTTGGCTTCGGCGTTTTTCACCGTATCCCAGATGCTTGCCGCTTCTTCATCGCGAGGATCAAAGTTGTGGAGGCGGGCGAGCGTGCGACGAAGCTGGCGGACGCAGTCTTTGTGCGTTTCGACCGACCACGGTGCGACGAGCAACCGATCTACAGTGTGCTCAACCGCCGGAGGCTTGTTGGGAAAATCGCGACGCATGGAGTTGAACGGAACGAAAATCTTGCGCGTGTCGAAGCCGTCGTAGCTGGAGTTCTGTTCTTTTGATTTCATGACACCGATGACGGTGTAAGGAATGCCATTCATCCAGACGGTTTGCCCGATCGCTTCGCGTTCAGCGAACAACTGTTTTTTTGAGTCACTTCCGAGAAACGCAACGTTACGCGCTTCACGATTGTCTTCGTCGTTGTAGAAGCGGCCTTGCGCCGTAGCCACACTACGAATTTCGGTGAAAGGCGGAAGCGCGCCAACGACGGGGATCGTGCCACTGTTGAAGAGGCTACGCACCTGAACGTCGTTGCCGAGTTCGGGCATGACGTATTTGCACGCGGGCGACTCCGCCGCGACCTGGACGTAGTCATTCTCCATCCAATGAATGAGGCGGCCAGAACGAGTGCCGCCAGCCTGCATGCTGGTGCGGCCGGAGAAGACGATCATGACGTCCTTACCAAACGTTTCCTGATTTTTCTGGATGCCGGAGCCGAGGCCCTCGCCAGCCGCGACCATCACGGTGATGGAGATGATGCCCCAGGCAATGCCGAACATCGTCAGCATGGTGCGACGCTTATGTGCCCAGAGTGTTGCGAGTGTGTCGCGAAGGAGGTCGCTGAAGGACACGATGCGCTCCTACTGCAGAACGACTTTTTGCTTTTCGTTGAGGCCGGAAAGAATCTCTGTTTTAACGCCGTTGGAGATGCCGAGCTTGACGCTGAGTTTCTTTTTACCGTTTGGACCTTTGGCGTCGGGAATTTCAATCTGGGCATTGCGGTCCTTGTCGTAGATCATTGCGGCTTCAGGGGCCATCAGGACGTTCTTCTTTTCCTCGAGAAGGATTTCCGCGTTGGCGCTCATGTTGGCTTTGAGCTCGCCACCGGGATTGGAAATGGACACGCGGACTTCGAATGTAGTGACGTTGTCCTTCTCCTTGCCTTGCGGAGAAATTTTGGTGACCTTGCCTTCGAATTTCTTGTCCTTGAAGGATTCGACGACGATGCGCGCGGGCTGATTCAGATAAACTTTGCCGATATCGGCTTCGTCCACTTTGCCTTGTACATAGACCTCGCTGACGTCGCCGAGCGTCATGATGGGTGTCGCTTGCGAGCCGAGGATCAGAATAGAGCTGACAGCATCGCCGACGTTGACGTCACGAGACAAGACCAGGCCATCGATGGGGCTGACGATTGTGGAATTGCGCAGATCTTCGAGAGCGTTATCGAGCGAGGCTTGGGCCTGGGCTTGCTGGGCTTCAGCTTTGGCGATTTCCGCACGAGAGACGGCGAGATTGCGTTGTGCGCTCATTTGTTTATTCAGGGCCAGCTGATAATTCTTCTGAGCGTCTTCGACTACGCTTTTGGACATGACACCGTCTTTAAGCATCTGCTCAGCGCGTCCCATATTGAGTTTGAGAAAAGGAACGTCAGGGCCTTCGGCATCGACCTTGTTGCGTTCCAGAGAAGCTTGTGCCGACTCTTTTGCGGCGGTGGCGGCTTCCAGATTTGCGCGCGACTCACGAACGACAGCTTCAAGCTGAATTTTGTCGAGTTCGGCGAGGATCTGTCCGGCTTTCACACGGTCGCCATAATCGACGTAAATCTTTTTGACGATGCCGCTGGCCTTGGATTTGATCTCGGCTTTCGAGAGAGGCTGGATTTTTCCAGTGGCGACTACGACGCGAGCGAGATCGCCGCGCTCGACGGTGGCGATCTTGGATGGATCGATTTCGTGGCTTGGACTGAGGGCGGCTTTGACGCCGAAGCCCGCACCAAGCAGGACTACCAGCGCTATGGCTCCCCAGATGATGCGCCGCCGCCGCTTCTTGCCGTTTTTGCCATTTGTTAAGCCATTTGTGTTGCTCGACATACAGAGGACCCCCCGCAGCAATTGCCTCACAGGAAGATACGGCGGACATCGACGAAAGGTTCCGTAGCTCCTGAGGTATAGACGAATGGGACGCGAATTGGTCTAGGGACGCGCCGCAGTAAGTTGAGATGAAGCGCTCGGAACAGGCGAGCGAGCCAGACTTCTGTAACTGCTTACTTTCCAATGGACTGTGAGGATATCAAGCCCAGTGAGTCTAATTCCCTAGTTACCAATTCAGGCGGCCGTCCGTCTAAAGACTCAGCCAGACTGTAATTGCGGGAAATTAGATGAAGGAATTGATCGCTGAGCTAGTGCAAGTCAGCACTGGTTGGAACTGAGGGCTGGGCTTGAATGAAATGCGGCGAACGGGTAGGCTCCCTGTGAGATTAGGACCAGCGCTAGTTGAATTCAATGTGCTGCCGCCGATTGTTTTCGCGGGGCGCAAGCACAGGGTGAATGGACCACCAGCTCACGATCGTTGTCTACCAGGAAATTTATGGGATTTGCCGCCTCGAGTCGGACGCTCCTGTGCCCGAGTGGGCTGGAGGAGCACGATTCCTTTCCATCACTCGAACAGCGAGAGAGCTTTCCATTGTTTGTGAAGAGGCGATGGTACCGGAACATGTGCATGCCGAGAGGAACCGGCGGCTGATGCAGATTGAAGGGACGCTGGCATTCACTCTGACGGGCGTGTTGGCTTCGGTTGCAATGCCACTCGCAAACGCGGGGATCAGTGTGTTTGCAGTATCGACGTACGACACTGATTACCTGCTGGTGTCCAACGAAGATCTTCAGGAAGCAACGCAAGTGCTGGAAGCTGCGGGGCATGCGATCCGGCAGAATCCGTGAACAATCGAAAGATCAGGAGAAAAAAGGAATGAAGACAGTGTTGCGAAGCGTGCGGTGGCGGTGTGCCTTGCGAGCCCGAGGATTGTTGTTGAGTTCGATCGTTGCCGTGATTTTGGCAGCCACGCATGCCAGAGCGGACGAGCCGTTTGCGCGAAACAAGGACTACGATCTGCAACACTCGAAAATCGCGCTGAAATTTGACGTCGAGCAGAAAAAGGTTATCGGCGACGTGACGCACACGATTTCCGTCTTGAAAGACGACACCAAGAGCCTGGTGTTTGATTCGGTAGGGCTGACGATTCAAAGTGTGGCCTTGAATAAGGGGACGGCGAAATTCGAAACAACCGACAAGAAGCTGATCGTGCCGCTGGCGACTGCGGCAAAGAAGGGCGAGAAATTCGAGGTCGAGATCAAGTACGAAGGAAAAACGTCGAAGGGCGCGTATTTCATTCTTCCAGACAAAGATTATCCGGATCGGCCAAAGCAAATCTGGACGCAAGGAGAATCCGAAGACACGCGCTACTATCTGCCGACGTACGACTATCCAAATGACCGGCTGACAACGGAGACGATTCTGACCGTGCCTGCAACGTGGCAGACTGTGGCAAACGGGAAGCTCGTGGGCGTGAAAGATGCAGGCAACGGGATGAAAACATGGACGTGGCAGGAAAGCTTACCGAGCTCGACGTATCTGATAACCGTGGTAGCGGGTGAATTCGACGAAGTGAAAGATGCGTGGCGGGGCAAGCCGGTGACGTACTACGCGCCAAAGGGACGCGGCGACCGGCTAAAGATCAACTATGGCAGAACCCCGCAAATGCTCGAACTCTTCAGCAAAAAGCTGGGTGTCGATTATGCGTGGGAAAAATACGCGCAGGTGATGGTGGATGATTTCGTCGCGGGCGGAATGGAGAATTCCAGCGCGACGACGAACACGAGTTCTTCGCTGGTTCACCCAGTTCTAGCACCGGAATACGCGACAGGGCAGGATCCTCTGATTTCGCACGAACTGGGACATCAATGGTTTGGAGATTTGGTGACCTGCAAAGACTGGGGAAATATCTGGCTCAACGAAGGCTTTGCGACATTCATGGAGACGATTTGGACCGAGAGCTACTTTCCGAAGGAGCAATCTGAGTACGAACGCTGGAGCAACATTCGAGAGTGGTTCGAACAAGGGAATTTGTGGGCCAAACCGATCGTGCGGCACGATTTTGACGATTCAAGCGAATTTGACGGCAATGCATATGGTAAGGGTGGGTTGGTGCTGGATATGCTGCGTTATCAGCTTGGAGAAGACGCGTTCTATCGCGGGTTGAAGCACTATTTGGAAGCAAATCGCGGGAAGAATGTGGTCACTGCGGATCTGGTGAAGGCCATTGAAGAGGAAACCCACACCAATGTCGACCAGTTTTTCACGCAATGGGTGTACGGCGCGGGAGCTCCGAAGTTTGATTTGAGCTACGCGTATGACGACGCGAAGCACCAGGTGGCACTCAAAGTAAAGCAGACGCAAAAAATCGAGGGCCGGATTGGCCTGTTCAGAATTCCGACAGAAGTGGAAATTACAACTGCGTCTGGAGCGAAGAGCTATCCCATCACGGTTTCGAAAGCTGATGAAGCCTTTGCTTTGCCCGCAGACGGCGCACCCGTAATGGTGCTGTTCGACAAGGGCGGACACATCTTGAAGTCAGCGGAGTTCCACAAGGAAAAGAAGGAGTGGCTCTACCAATTGAAAAGTGCAGGCGATCTTGCTGATCGCGCCGACGCGGTAGAGGCTCTGGCCAAGCTGAAAGATGATGCCGACGTGGACGCGGTGTTGGGCGAGACCTTGCGCAATGACAAGGCCTGGGGCGTGCGTGCGACGGCTGCGGACTCACTCGGTGAACGCAGGACCCCGGCCGCTGCAAAACAGTTGCTTGAAGCATTGAATGTGGCGACCGAGCCGTGGGTCAGGAACCACGTTGTGGCCGCACTCGGAAACTTCAAAGACAATGCGGAAGTTGCTGCGAGGCTGGAGGCTGTGGCAAAGGAAGACAAATCTTTCCGCGCACGCGGCGCGGCATTGCAAGCGCTGGGCAAAATCAAAGCGCCAAACGCGCTGGCAACGCTGCACGCGGCGGTCGCCGCGGATTCGCCCGATGGCTTTTTGCGGAACGCAGCTTTGCGAGCGATGGGGCCGTTGGGCGACGACAAGGCCGTTCCGACGTTGAAAGAATGGGTTCTCCCCGGCAAACCGATCGATACAAGGCAGGCTGCAATCTCAAGCCTCGCGCGGCTGCAAAAAGACGACAAACAAATCACGCAACAGATCGCCGGCTATTTGACGGAGCCCCATGCACCACTCCGTTTCTCGGCCATCTTTGCATTGGGCGAACGCGGTGACGCGACGGCAATTCCGGCGCTCGAGTCACTGCTCAACAGCAACGACTTAAGCATTGAGATGGCGCCGATGGTCAGGGGCCAAATTGCGCGGTTAAAGCAGGGGCCAGGCAAGAAACCGGAAGCCGGGGAAGCAAAAGAAGGTGGGCAGGGCGGCGAAGGCGATCCGGCAGTGGCCGAGCGGTTGGAGCGCCTGGAAAAAATGCTTCAACAGATGAGTGAGCGGCTGAAGAGCATCGAAGAGCGGCTGACGCCGAAGAAGTAGCGGCCGCCGCAAATAAAGAAGAGTGGCCGGTAGCCAAGGGGCGACCATCAAGGAAACGCAATGAGCAGGCGCATGTCCCGCAGATTGTTCCCTGTTGGCCCGGTTACGATTGCGTCGCCGAGCACATCGAAAAAACTGAACGAGTCGCTTTGGCGATAAAACTCGTTGGGATCGAGTCCCGCAGCCGAAGCACGAGAAAGCGTGTTGCCGTCCGCGACAGCGCCAGCAGCTGGACTGTTGCCGTCGACTCCGTCGGTTCCGGCGCTAAGCACGACGATTCGCTTTCGGGCAATTTTGCGCACGCAAGCGAGAACGAACGCGGAGTTGCGTCCTCCAAGGCCGTCTCCGGTCACGGTGGAACTCAATTCGCCATCCGCAATCAGGGCAATGGGGTGCCGCGGATTCGCCGCGCGCAGTTCTTCGAGTTGGGCGAGAAGAAAATCCGTGGCTTTTTCAATCGGCCAATCATCGGTTGAGTTATCGCAGAACGCGAGACAATCCTGGGACTCCGCGATGCGGTGAGCCGCGTGAAACAATTCATGCATCGCTAGGACGAGTTGAAACTGAGCATGTTCGAACGCGGGGTCGCCAGCTTTCGGAGTTTCCGGCATTTGTGCGCTTTCAATCCAGGCGATCAGCGGTTGTGGGAGAAGATTTCGCAAATCATATTTCGCGATGATTCGCACGACAGCGTCACGAGTGGTTGGATCTGGCAGCGTCGGACCAGAAGCAAGCGCTGATTCTTTTCCGACGGGAACATCGCTGATAGCAAGCGTGATCATGCTTGCTGGAGCGGCCGCTTCCGCAAGCCTGCCACCTTTCACCGCAGACACATGTTTACGGATGGTGTTAATTTCGGCGATGGAAGCCCCGCAGGTCACCAGGACACGATTCAATTGCTGCACGTCGGAGAGGGACAGTGTGCGCAATAACGGCAACTCCATCAGCGACGAGCCGCCGCCGGAAAGTAGAACAATCACCAGCGTCTCGGCCGAGCAGCCGCGCAAAAGATTCAGCGCAGCTTCGCCGGCAAGCAGGCTCTGTTCGTTGGGCGTGGGATGCCCGCCGGAAAAATAGCGCAAGCCGGGATGGTGGGTCTTCGGTGATCCTGAAGCGGAAACGATCCCTTTGATGGTGAGGCCAGACGGAAGGACACTTGTAAGTCCTTCGAGCATGCCATACGCAGCTTTGCCAACTGCGATGACGCGGAGATCGGAAGCGCTGTGAAGATCGTATTCAACATCGCCACAGCGCAGCACACGATCCGCACAGCTGACGCACCGCGAGATGGAAGTGGGAACGTTCAGCGCATCAAGCGTTCGCAGGAAGATTTGCCGCGCGAGTTGCTTTCTGTCCATTTGATCGCCCATCGATGCGCGCTTCAGCCGTTTTTGAACACTTCGGGATTCAGCATATTCGGCGGGCGCTGCCCTTGAAAGAACGCGACAGCGTTTTGTGCAGCAGTTGTCGCCATTTTCGCGCGAGTCTCATTCGAAGCCGAGCCTAAGTGCGGCGCTAAAACGACGTTGGGGCGCTTTAGTCCGGGATGAACAAACGGCTCCTGTTCAAATACATCTAACCCAGCACCCGCAATTTTCTTTGATTCCAATGCGTGCACCAGTGCCGCTTCGTCCACCACAGGTCCGCGCGAAGTGTTGATGAGATACGCGGTGGGCTTCATGCGAAAGAATTTTGGCGCGTCAAACATTTGCCGCGTATCGCCGTTGAGCGGCACATGCAGCGTGACAAAGTCCGCTTCCGCCAGCAACGCCTTGAGATCTCGATATTCGACGCGAAGCTCTTTTTCGATTTCGTCAGACGCGCGCGTCTTGCTGTTGTAAATCACTTTCATACCAAACCCCGCAGCGCGACGTGCGACGGCGCGACCAATACGGCCGAATCCGACTATGCCGAGCGTCTTGCCCCATACGTCGGTTCCGCAGAATTGGTCAAAGTCAAAGCCCTGCCAATTTCCCGCGCGTACGTACTGGTCGGCTTCCACGACTCTGCGCGCGACGGCGAGGAGCAATGCCCACGCAAAATCGGCAGTGGTTTCGTCGAGCACGCCGGGCGTGTTCGTTACCACGACCCGGCGCTTGGTACACGCCGGTAAATCAACGTTGTCATAGCCAACCGCGACATTCGCCACCATACGAAGGTTTGGAGCGGCCCGAAGTACATCGTCACCAACGCGCTCGGTCAACAGACAAACCAAACCATCCTTATCTTTCAAGCGGCCGAGAAATTCTTCACGCCGCGGGCGCTCCTGTTTGCTCCAAAATTCACAGTCGCAACAACTCTGCAAAAGGTTTCGCGCATCGGGATAGAGTGGATGAGTTATGAACACCTTGGCCTTCGGCATATGGACCCTCGCGAAACGCGGAGCCTGTAAATTAGCACAGCCGCGGGCGCATTTTGCAGGAGACGTTGCGCGCACGCTGCAAGACTCACTATAGTTGCAGTGGCAGGCGGAAAAACGATTTTGTCGATGAACGCAGCGCTAACTTCCGAACTTCACTCGCTTCTTGGGAAGCGCAACGTTCTATCCAACCCGGAAGATCTGGCGCTTTATGAATATGATGGCTCGGTGGATCGGGCTCGGCCGGAGATTGTGGTATTCCCATCCGGCACCAGCGAAGTGTCACGGATCGTCAAGCTGGCCGTGAAACATGACGTGCCCATTGTGGGCCGCGGGGCCGGTACGGGGCTTTCCGGGGGAGCACTCGCCCGCGGCGGTGGAATCATGATCGCGTTCGGGCGGATGAACCAAATCATCGAATTGGATTTGGAAAACCGGCGTGCACTCGTGCAACCAGGGGTAGTCAATTTCGATTTGACGCGTGCCGTTGAGCACGCTGGCCTTTACTTTGCTCCCGACCCATCAAGCCAGAAATCCTGCACCATCGGCGGCAATGTTTCTGAAAATTCCGGCGGGCCGCACACGCTGGCCTATGGCGTGACCACGAATCACGTCACAGGACTTGAGTTGGTGCTGCCGGACGGCGAGATCAAACGCATCGGCGGAAAAATCACCGATTCGCTGGGCTACGATTTGTGTGGATTGCTGGTGGGGAGCGAAGGAACGCTTGCGCTGATCACTGAAATTACTGCGAAACTTTCAAAAAAGCCCGAGGCAGTGAAGACACTTCTCGCGATTTTCGAGACCGTGGACGATGCGACCGAGACGGTCACCGACTTGACGGCGCGCGCGATTACGCCAGCGGCATGCGAAATGCTGGATGGCTGGACACTGTGCGCGGTCGAAGATTATGTTCATGCAGGATTTCCGCGCGACTGTGGCGCGGTTTTGCTGATAGAAGTCGAAGGAGTCACAGAGGCCGTTGCCAGCCAGGCTGTAGGCATTGAAGAGGTTTGTAAGGCACACAAAGCGCGCGAAGTGCGCACGGCCAAGGATGACCAGCAGCGCGAACTGCTTTGGAAAGGACGCAAAACTGCGTTTGGCGCTCTTGGACGGCTTGCACCAAGTAATTACGTGCTGGACGCCGTGATCCCGCGTTCGAAATTACCGCAGGCACTGCGGCGGGTTCTGGAGATTGGTAAGGAATGCGGATTAAATATCGGAAATATCTTCCACGCGGGTGACGGCAATTTGCATCCGCTTGTCCTTTTTGATCCGCGCAATCGTGAGCAATTCGAAAAGGCGGTGAAGGCTTCCACAGATATCGTGCGCTACTGCGTGGAAATTGGCGGCGCGCTTACTGGCGAGCACGGCGTTGGCATGGAAAAGAGCGAACTGATGACGCTGATGTTCTCAGAGGCCGACTTTGCGTTGATGCGCCGCGTGCATAGCCAGTTCAATCCTACGGGTCTGCTAAACCCTGGCAAAGTTTTCCCCATGGGCAAAGGTTGCGGAGAAACGCGCATTCGCACGAGCCCGATGCATCGTCCGGTGCCGGCGTGAGTTCAGCACTTACATCGTCGATTGCATCTCGTTTCGAAAATATCGTAGGGAGTGCATTCGTTCGGACGGAAGCGGATGCAGTGGCCGATTACCGAGTGGATGGATCGTTGCCCGCGGCCGCTGTGTTGCCAGAAAACGCCGAGCAAGCGGCAGAAATCGTAAAAATTGCCGTGCGAGAAAAATTCGCGCTGATTCCGTGCGGGGCGCGTACTTCTCTTGGTGTTGGGATGCCGCCTTCACGCTATGATGTGGCGCTCGATATGACGCGTCTTCAGGGAGTCGCGCACTACGACCCGGGCGACCTGACGATTAGCGTCGATGCAGGAATGCGTTTGGTAGAGCTCGCAAGAATCCTCGCGGAAAAAAAACAATTCCTGCCGCTGGCTGTTCCATTTTTCGAAAAGGCAACCATAGCGGGAGTAATTGCCTCCGGGCTCGATTCCCCGCTGCGTCATTTTTACGGGACCGCTCGCGACTTTTTGATCGGAGCGGAGTTTGTGGACGGGACGGGGGCGCTCGCAAAAAGCGGCGGGCGCGTCGTCAAGAATGTTACGGGCTACGATTTTCACAAGCTGCTCAACGGATCGCTCGGTTCTCTTGCCGTGATCACCCGGCTAAATTTCCGGACCTTCCCCGTGCAGTCGTCGCGCCGCGGTTTTCTGGCTTCCTTCGCTGACGAAATTCACGCGCTCACGTTCGTAAAGGAGCTCGCCGCTTCACCGCTAACTCCTACTCTGGTGGAAGCGATCGCTCCGGAATTCGCCAAGCTATTCCTGGAGGAGAAATCTCCTGTCGCCTCGCTGCGCTTGGACGTGCAGGCGTGGACTGTATGCGTGGGATTTGAAGGCAGCAGTGAGGTTTGCGAACGCTACGCTCGTGATCTCGGGCGGCTGGCGCGAATGGCTTCTACACAAGACGCGACCAGCGTGCACGATTCGCAATTTTTGTCTCTACTTGAAATTCTGCGAGAGGCGCCGGTATCTATGAGCCGGGCTGCTTCACGGTCCATCGTGTTTCGCTTTGCCACGCTTCCGGGAAGACTGGCTGACCTTTTGAGAGCGTTGCGCAGCTTTGCAAATTCGTCGTGGATCCCTTCGGTTGTCCTTATTCGCAGCGGCTCGATCATTTATTTCGCATTGCTGCCGCGCCAAGGCGACGAGGCAGCGACAAAGCAGATCGCTTATTTTTGGAAGAGCGTCGATTCGCTGCAGGGCCAACTGGAATTCAACGCCTCGGTGCTGTTTTGCCCGACAGAGTGGAAATCCGAGTTCGATTGCAAAGCGCAAGGGACCGAATCGTCAGATCTTCAACGCCGCGTGAAAAAAGCCTTCGACCCGAACGGAACATTCGCCAGCGGCCGCTTTCCTGGAGGCATCTGATTTCGTGAGCACAATTCGCAACATTCCCGGGCTGCAGCCAGTCTATGAAGACTACGCGCGCTGTGTGCATTGTGGACTGTGTCTGAACTATTGCCCGACGTACAGACTCTGGCATTTGGAGGCAGATTCCCCGCGCGGACGAATTCACCAGATGATTCGCGTCGAGCAGGGCGACGCTCCGGTAAATGCCAGCTTCGTCGAACATATCGACAAATGTTTGGATTGCCGCGCGTGCGAAACTGCGTGCCCGTCCGGGGTTGAGTACGGCAAGCTTGTTGAATTTGCGCGTGCTCGAATCGAACGTGACTATCAGCGGCCGTTTCTAGCGCGCCTCGCACACGCCTTTGCCTATCGCCGCCTGCTGCCGCATCCGCGGCGGATTGCGTTTTTTGCACGTTTGCTGCGCGTCTACCAGCGCTCTGGATTGCAAACTCTTGCCCGGCGATCTGGCTTTCTGCGCGCGATAGGGCTCGAAGAACGCGAAGCGCTCCTTCCGCGAATTGACGATCCGTTTTTCTTTCGACGGTTGGGCAAAACTTTTCACCCCATTGGCGAGCGCCGCGCGCGTGTCGCGTTTTTTGCAGGATGCGTCGCTCAGGTGACTTTCTCGGCGTTGAACGAGGCCACGATCCGTGTCTTGACCGCGAATGGCTGCGAGGTAGTGGTTCCGGCAAAACAAGTTTGCTGCGGCGCTCTGGCTTCTCACGCAGGCGTTCGAGACGCAGCTCGCGGCCTCGCGCGGCGCAATCTGAAGGCATTTTCAAACGATGAGTTTGATGCCATTGTGACCAACGCCGCGGGGTGCGGATCGACGTTGAAGGAATATTCGCATCTGTTCACGAAAGACGAGCCGGAATTTCAGGCGGCGACGGAATTCGAATCTCGTGTCCGCGATGTAACAGAATTCCTCGCGTCTTTGGGAATGGTGGCGTCGCTCAAGCCAAATCCGTTGCGCGTCACGTACCAGGATTCGTGCCACTTACTGCATGGACAGAAAGTTCGCGAAGCTCCGCGCACGTTGCTGCGAGAGATTCCGGAGCTTGACCTGGTGGAATTACCATACTCGGACATTTGCTGCGGATCGGCAGGCGTCTATAACATTACTCAGACCGAAGCATCACTTGAGCTGCTCGCGGAAAAGATGAAGCATGCTGCGAGCACCAACGCGACAACGATCGTCACGGCAAACCCTGGGTGCCTGCTGCAGATGCGCGCCGGAGCGCAGTTGCACAAGACCGGCCAGCAAGTGCTTCACGTGATGGAGCTGCTAGACCGCTCGCTCGAATGAGTTTCAACGTTCGCCAATCAAGTAGCGGCACCCACGTGGTCCCATACGAGCTGAGTGCCTCGCTCCTTTTGGAACATCGCAGCGCTCACCCGCAGAATAAGTCTTCGCTTCGCCATCCATGATCAGTGTCATTTCTCCGCTCAACACGATGTGTGCCGTTTCCTCGTTATGCACATGTTCTGAATAAAAGGCGTTTGGTCCATCTTGCCAAACGTAGGTATGACGAAATCCTTCTTCTTGCAAGTGCTTGGCGAGGCTCTTTTCGTCGATGGCCATAGTAAAACCATACGCTTCTGGTTTGCGCGAGTCATTTCCTGGTCGTAAATTTTGTGGGAGGCTGCAACTTACGTCCGCCGAAAACAGTCGCGCCCTCCTTGCTTCTGTTTCTGGCAACAGAAGAAAAAGAGGGCGCACTGTCTTCAGGAGAGAAGGTCGTTATAAACGAAGCGCTCAGTTGTCCGGCGGCGGAGGAGGAGCCATGTGCATTACAAATTTCCCTCGGTGCCCCTGCTCAACGGTGTAGTCCGAGGGCACGGCAAACAGTGTCGCCGCCGGCTCGGTCCGCTGAATGTTCGTCAGCGTGTATGTCGTATTGCCAAACCGCGGATCAGAATGGGTGCTCTTGACATCCATCTGCATATCAGCCGAATACCAACGTTCCGACACGATCGTAATCGGCTTCTCGTTCCCAATCTCGCCCGCTGGAATCGTTCGCGTGGTTCGGGTTCCTTCCGCATTCACTCCTCCGACCGTCTGCATGCCGAGCGATTCCGTTTTGGCCTCCGCTTCTGCCGATTCCTTGAAATTGCGATAGAAGACATTCCCCGGTGCACCGCCCGGTCCTCCCGGTCCACTTTTCGTCCGAACGCTCATTCCAATTGCGCCAGGCATTTGCCGCGCAACCTTCTGGTCCGGTTCGAGCACGTACGCCGTCCCCGCTACTG
>Ga0137404_10000753_pt1 | contig 21371 bp, 17 predicted proteins | sample CZOMad2_1_16fung_FD_108285 | JGI IMG/M metagenome (GOLD analysis project Ga0137404, IMG submission 108285) | Vadose zone soil fungal communities from Angelo Coast Range Reserve, California, USA - CZOMad2_1_16fungal (Illumina Assembly) | ecosystem: Environmental > Terrestrial > Soil > Vadose... | reverse complement strand
TGTTCGTCGAGAGTCTCCACATCGAGGCGCCGTCCGCGGACACCGATCTTTTCGAGACCGGTATTCTCGACTCGCTCCAGCTGGTGGAGCTGCTGCTGCAGCTCGAGCAGCGTTTCGGTTTCCAAATCAAGATCGACGACATCGACCTCGACGATTTGCGCACGCTCGCGCGGATCGCCCGGCTGGTTGCCGCACGCACAGCGGGGGCCGGCTCTCAAGTGACGCCCCTGGCGGGGCGTGCCGAAACGAACCGCGCATCCACGATCGGTTCACCGCGCGATTCCGTTTCCGCCGAACCGGTGCTCCGTTCGGGCAGCGTACGCTAGTGAAACCCGCTTCGCGGCAGCGCGGTCCTCGATGACGACCGGCTGAGATGCCGTGGCGACGATTCGCATCCTTACCGAGGACGATATCCCCGCTGTTGTCGCGCTCTTCGAGCGCGTATATCCGGAACAGCGCTGGACTTCATCGGCTGCGTGTGAAGCGTATTTCCGGGAGATATTCTTCGGCAACCCATGGCGCGACCTCGATCTATCCTCCTGGGTGGCCGAGGAAGATGGCCGCATGGCCGGCTTCGCGGGAGTGGTGCCGAGGCGGATGGCGTTCCGCGGGCGACCGATCCGTGTCGCGGTGGGCTGCCAATTCATGGTGGACCCGAACCGGCGCCACGGTCTGACGGCGCTGCAATTGGCAAGAGCGGCGCTTTCCGGCCCGCAGGATCTTTTCATCGCCGATGGCGCGAACGACTTTTCCCGGCAGATTTTGACCGGGCTTGGTGGGACTACGCCGCTGCTCTACAACCTTCACTGGACACGGCCGCTCCGGCCGGCCCGGTACGCGCTGTCTCTTCTGGAAGAACGTGGCGCGTTGCCCCGTGCGTTGACGCTTCCTGCGCGCTCGCTCGGCGCTCTGGTCGATGCGCTGGCGGCTCGGTTGCGCCCGAACCGGCTCCATCGGGAAGAAGTCGGGCTCAAGGAAGACGCGCTGGACGCGGCCGCGATACTGGCCCATCTGCCCGACGTCATGGACGGAAACGCGCTGCAGCCGGTCTACGATGCGCCAGCGCTCGCCTGGCTGCTCGAGGAGTCGGCCCGAAAGACGCGTCACGGAAAGCTGCGCGCGTGCGCCGTGCTCGAGGGAGAGCGGCGGCTGATCGGCTGGTACCTCTATTACGCGCGGGCGGGCGGAGTGAGCGAAGTCGTCCAGGTTGCGGCGCGCAACGGCTCATTCGGCCGCGTGCTGCAGCGACTCCTGGTCGACGCCTGGCGACACGGCGCGGCGGCAGTGCGGGGGCGCCTCGATCCACGCCACCTTCGGGAGCTTTCGGGCCGGCATTGCTGGCTCCGCTGCGAGGGTACCTGGACGCTGGTTCACTCGCGCCACGCCGAACTCGCCGCCGCCATCCATCAGGGGAGCGCATTTCTCAGTCGTCTCGAGGGCGAATGGTGGCTTCGCTTCCAGGGCAGATGAGACGAATGGATCAAGTTTTCACCGGTCCGGACGAAATATTCGCGTCATGCGGCGTTACTACGATCGTGGACAAGCCACCCGATGAGAGGGCCTGAGCGTACCGCCATGGACCCAACTCGCACGACACCCATTCTGCGGACAGCGGACAACTCGCCTCGTCCGGTCTCGCCAAGGGCCAAAGGCAGAATGTCCGTCGTGGTGGTGCGCGACCTGTCGACGCTGGCGGACTTCGTCCCAGCCTGGGAGGAACTGGCGGCAGCCGCCCTTGAACCCAACGTCTTCTACGAGCATTGGATGTTGCTGCCTGCGCTGGAAGAATTCGGGATCGGAAAGGATATCAGCATCGTACTGGTGCTGATCCACGACCCGCACAATCCGGACGCTCCGACAAAGCTGGGCGGGTTGTTTCCTCTGGTGCAGATCCCCCGCTACAAGAAACTCATGGTGTCCGTTCTGAGCCTGTGGCAACACGCCCATTGCTACATGTGCACGCCCTTGGTACGCGCCGATGCCGCCAGGGAATGCATGGTCGAGTTGTTTCAGTGGCTCCGGTCCGGCGGAGCGAACGCATCATTGCTGGAACTGAGGTGCATCTCCGGAGACGGTCGGTTCCACAAGTTGCTCGTCGACCTGTCCAACGAACTCGGGTTGCGGAGTTGCATAACGGATATTTTTACGCGTGGTCTGTGGCGCGAGCGAAACGACAAGAACACCCTTACCGAGTCCGCGGTACCGGGCGACCTGCGCCGGAGGCTGCGCCGCAAGGAGAGGCGCTTGAGCGAACATGGCCGGGTGGAGCACGTCGCGATGCGACCCGAGGACGACATCGGACGCTGGATCGACGAGTTCCTGCGGGTCGAGGCGAGCGGCTGGAATGGACAGCGCGGCAGCGCACTGGCCTCTTCGGATGGCGAGCGCCGCTATTTCACGGAGATTGCGACCTCCGCCTTTCATCGTGGACGCTTGCTCATGCTGGGCCTCAATTTCGATGGCTTTGCCATCGCACGTCGGTGTGCCTTCGTCGCGGGTGAGGGGTCGTTCGCATTCAAGACCGCGTATGACGAGCAATTCGCGGATTTCTCTCCGGGGGCGATGCTCGAGATGGACAGCATCCGGCAGCTTCAGACGCTGCCGGCCGTGCGCTGGATGGATTCCTGCGCCGCCCCGGACAACTTCCTCGTCAATCGGCTCTCGAACGATCGGAAAACAATCCAGAGCCTTGCCGTCGGCGGAGGCGCGCTGGGCGAACTCGTGGTTTCGGGCTTGCCGCTTCTGCAGTGGGCGACTCGCCGGATCCTGATGAGGTCTTCGGAGCGAGCAGCCCATTCCTCCGCCGAAGGCTTCAGACCCTAGGACGCACGGAAATCACCAGAAATGAAGGAGGTAAAGACATGCAATCAGCAAATCGGGCGGTAGCACCATCCCTGGCAAGTACGGGTCCCGGCAAACAGGCCGCGGCGAGCCGTTTTCTGGAGATCGATCCGGAAATGTTTCGCACCCATTTCAATCGCAAGCCGTTTCTCTTCCGGCACCATCTTTGCGATCACCCGCTGTTCCGGCTTTCCAACCTGGCGGAGCTCGCCAGAACGCTTCCCCCGGGCATCGTCGAGTACAACGCCGGGAAAATCCCCGTCAGCCTTCCCGATCAGGACGAGACGCCCTACACGGGTCTGTCCGCCGAGGAAACCGTCAGGCGCATCGAGGAGTGCAGCTCGTGGATGGTGCTCAAGCGCGCGGAGGCCGATCCGGAGTGCCTGGCGGTCCTCAACCAGTGCCTGGACGAGATCGAGCCGCTGTCGGAGCGGATCGAGCCGGGCATGTGCGAGCGCGAAGCCGCGATCTTCGTGACCTCACCCGGGTCGGTCACGCCCTATCACATGGACAAGGAGATCAATTTCCTGCTGCAGATCCGCGGCAGCAAGACAATCAGTGTATTCAGCGCGTCGGACCGCGAGGTCCTCTCGGAAGGCGAACTGGAAAGGCACTTTACCGGCGCGGCGATCCGCCGCAACATGGTATTCCACGAGCGATACCAGGAACGAGCCACGGTCTTCGAGCTCAAGGCAGGGTACGGCATCCACATTCCGACCACAGACCCGCACTGGATAAAGAACGGCGAGGCGGTGTCGATCTCGTTCAGCAACGGCTTCAAGACGCGCGCCTCCCTGCGGCGCGGCATGATCTACAATCTGAACGGACGGCTACGGAAGATAGGCCTGCATCCAGCGCCTTACGGCAAAGGCGCCTTGCGCGACAAGATGAAATTGCAGGTCGTCCGCGCGCTCAATCGGGCGCAAAAATGGCTGAACATACAGCCCGCCGAAGGCTGATTTTACATCGTGAGCCGAATGGACCAGGGCTGCCGCGTACCCTAGCGTTGTCCCGTCTTCGAGCGGAGCTACGATCTTGGCGATGAAAATCTGCTTCGTCGGGCTTGAAAATCTGGCGGTCTTGGCACCCGAATATAGGCAGCACAATATCGCCGGTGAAGGTCTTCAACAAGCACTGCTGGGACGAGCGCTGGCGCACCGGGGTCACAAGGTGAGCATGGTAGTTTGGGACCATGGCCAAATCGACGGCACGGAGTGGGAAGGGATACGGGTTTTCAAGTCTTATCGTCCTGACGCAGGACTGCCGGTGCTTCGCTTCATTCATCCCCGCTGGACCGGCATGTGGTCGGCGCTGGCGCGGGCCGATGCCGACCTCTACTACACCAGCTGCGCGGGCATGCATGTCGGCCTGGTGGCGTTGTTCTGCCGGCAGCATCGCAAGCGATTCGTCTTTCGCACGGCAAGCGATACGGATTGTGGGAGGTCCCGCCTGCTCGTACGATTTGCGCGCGATCGTTGGCTTTACAAGTACGGCTTGCGGCGGGCCAATGCCATCCTCGTGCAGAGCGCTTCACAGGCCGAGGCTCTGGCGCGCTCCTACGGCTTGGCGGGTCGAGTGGCGGGAATGTTGGTAGAGAAGCCGCAGCCGGGTGCCGCGCACGATATCGACGTGCTGTGGGTAAGCAACATCCGAGGCGTAAAGCGACCGGACCGGATTCTCGAGCTCGCCGAGAGATTGCCGGAGGTGACAATTCATATGGTGGGAGGCCCCCTGCCCGGCGAAGAGGCCCTGTTTCACGATGTCAGGAACACGGCCGCCGCCAAGGCCAACCTGAGGTTTCATGGCCGTCTGTCGTACAGGGACGCCAATCAGCTGTATGACCGGGCCAAGGTCCTGGTCAATACCTCGGATGTCGAAGGATTCCCGAATTCGTATCTGCAAGCATGGATACGGGGCGTGCCCGTCGTGACTCTAATCGATCCTGACGCCGTGATCGAGCGGGAAGGTCTGGGAATTGCCGCAAAATCCCCCGATCAGATTCCCGATGCCGTCAGGCACTTGCTGCGGGACCCCAACGCGTGGAACGCGGCCAGCGACCGTTGCCGCACGTTCATGGAGCGGGAACACGGTGAAGAAAAAGTTCTTGCGGCCTACCTTGACACTTTCGACAAAGTCATGCGCCTTGGTGCCGACGACGCGAAAATGATCATGTCGAGCGAGCCGCATCATGTCTGAGACTCCTTTCATCATCACGATCGACACCGAGGGTGACAATCTGTGGTCAAAGCCGCGGGAGATCACCACCCGCAATGCACAGTACCTGCCTCGCTTCCAGTCTCTGTGCGAGCGATTCGGTTTCAAGCCCGTCTATCTTACGAACTACGAGATGGCGATGTCCGAGGCTTTTGTCGCGTTCGCGCGCGACGTGCTCGCCCGCGGCGCCGGCGAGATCGGGATGCACCTGCACGCATGGAATTCGCCGCCGCTCGCCGCGCTGACCAGCGACGATTTCCACCATCAACCCTACCTGATCGAATATCCCGACGCGGTGATGAAGGAGAAGATCAAGGTCGTCACGCGTCTCCTCGAAGACCGCTTCGGTCAAGCGATGCTGAGTCATCGTGCCGGGCGTTTAGGTTTCGACGGTCGTTATGCCGCCATGCTCCTTGACGAGGGATATCTCGTGGACTGCTCCGTGAGCCCGGGTCTCGACTGGAGCGGAACCCTCGGCGATCCGAGGGGAAACGGCGGCACGGACTACACGCACTTTCCCCACGACCCCTACTTCTTGAGTCCCACCGACATTTCGGCACCGGCGAGCACTGGGCTGCTGGAAGTGCCGATGACAATCCGCTCGTGCAGCCTGTTCCGGAGGGCAGCCTGGGTGTATCGCATCCCGCTGCTGCGTCAGACCGCCAATAGGCTGGTGTCGCCGGCGCTCAACCACCTGTGCCCGGCAGAGAGCAATCTGCGCGGAATGTTGCGAGCGACGCGCACAGCGCGGGCTGAAAGCACGGCTCATCTGGATTTCTCGCTGCATTCCTCGGAGCTCATGCCGGGTGGAAGCCCGACATTCCGCGACGTGATGGATATCGAGCGTCTGTACGAGGATCTGGAAATTCTGTTCGGAGAGGTTTCCACCTGGTGCCGCGGCATGACCCTGAAGGAGTTCCATGCGTCGTTCAGGAAGTCGCCGGGCCAAGCGGTGTCGAACATCCCCGGGGACAGGATCTCCGGTCCCGCCACCAATCGAGAAATGGTCAGGGCCTGAATGATCCGCATCAAGGGCCGGACTGCTGTCTATGGGGAAGTCTGGTACGAGGAAGAGCTACCTCGCGATTCCGGAGTGGACATCGTCTTCTATCGCCAGAGAGAGACTCCGATCGCCGATGCGCGAACTACCCCGTTCCTCACGATGGTGACCGACCTCTCCGCAGAGGCGGACGCGATCACTGAGAGATTCGGCAAGGATTGCCGTTACAAGATCAGACGCGCTGAAACGAAGGATGGGCTTCGCATGGAGTTCATCACCGACCCGGAAAGTCGGTTGGATGAATTCCGCGCGTTCTATGACGCATTCGCGAGGCAAAAGGCCGTCGCGCCCTCTTATCATGAATGGCTGCTTGCCGCCTGCAAGGCCCGTCAGCTCGTACTCACGTCGGCCTCTCAGAACGGCGAGGCCTTGGTCTGGCACGCCTACCTCACCAGCGGAAAAGCCGCCTGGCTTCAGTACACCGGTTCTTGTTTCAGGGACAAGGACAACGATTACCGCGCCCTGGTCGGGCGCGCCAATCGGTGGCTTCATTGGAAAGAAATGCTGCAGTTCAAGGAGATGGGAATAGAGCGCTATGACTGGGGGGGCCTCTTCGAGGACGAATCCGTACCGGAAAACGCCGGAATCAACAAGTTCAAGAAGGACTTCGGCGGACAGCAGGTGCGCACGTACGACTGCACGGTGCCGGTGACCCTCAAAGGCCGCATCTGGCTTCCGCTTCGCGACGCCTGGCGGCGCCGACATTCCGCCCAGCCGGCCGCGGGCCGGTAGCCTCGCGGGAAACATCTAGCCGCTGTGCCGGATGAACCACACGCAACGCCGGGGCACTGCGGCTGCGCGTCATAAATCTCTGGCACTTTAAAAGAGTAATTTTCGAGCGCTGTGCGCCGCCCGCCAGGGCGAGCGGTGCTCGCCGCCACCCCGCCGTTGGTCTATCGAGAAAGGGGAGATAGCCATGTCCCAGCACACGTCGATCCCGTGTCACAGCGTGCTCGCGTTTACGTTCCTCGCCGGCTTCGCCTTCGCCCTGCCCGCAGCCGCGGCGACAGACTCTCGCGTGAGCGAGACCTACGGAAAGCTGCCCCTTTGCTTCGAAGCGAATCGCGGCCAGACCGACAAGGACGTGCGCTTCCTCACGCGCGGTGCCGGCTATGGCGTCTATCTGACCGCGGGCGAAGCCGTGCTGGTGCTCTCCAGGGCGGATACTAAACGCGATGCGCGCAACACCCAGGTGCGGCGCGACGCGCCGGCGCAACTCAAGTCCGTCGCGCTGCGTATGAGCCTCGTGGGCGCGGCGCGCAAACCTCCGGTGGCCGGGCTCGACGAACTCCCCGGCAAAGCGAATTACTTCATCGGCAAGGATCCGGCGAAGTGGCGCACCAACGTGCCGACGTACGCGAAGGTCCAATACCGGAACGTCTATCCCGGCATCGACCTCGTCTACTACGGCAACCAGCGCCAGCTCGAGTACGACTTTGTCGTCGCGCCCGGAGCGGACCCGAAGAAGATCGTGCTCGGCTTCAAAGGCGCAAACAAACTCGAGATCGACGCACAGGGCGAACTCGTGCTGCACGCTTCCGGCGGAGCCATACGCCAGCACAAGCCGATCATCTATCAAAACGTCGACGGAGTCCGGCGCGAAATCGCCGGCGGCTACGTGCGCAAAGGCGCCAATCGCGTCGGCTTTCAACTGGCCGTTTACGACACGACGCGGCCGCTCGTTATCGACCCGATCGTGCTTTCGTACTCCACCTACCTCGGCGGGAGTGGTGATGACTCTGGCGGGGGTATCGCCGTCGACGCAAATGGGAATGCCTACGTAACGGGTCGCACGAGCTCGCCTAACTTTCCAACGGTTGCGGGGGCTTTCGAGCCGACCGGGGGCAGTACGAATGACGCCTTCGTCACGAAGCTCAATCCTGCCGGCTCCGCACTCGTCTACTCCGCCTACCTCGGCGGCAGCGGCTTTGACAACGGCGCTGGAATTGTCGTAGATGCCGCCGGCAACGCTTATGTGACGGGTTTTACCGCTTCCACCGACTTCCCGACGACAGCGGGGGCCTTCCAGACCGCGTTCGCCGGCAGCGGCCCCTTCGGATTCGGAGACGCCTTCGTGACCAAGCTCGATCCGACGGGCTCCGCCCTCGTCTATTCCACCTACCTCGGCGGCAGCAGCGACGATCTAGGCTCCGGAATCGCCGTAGACACCGCCGGGAACGCTTATGTGACGGGCGGCGCCTCGACCAACTTCCCGACAACCGCCGGGGCCTTTCAGACGACGTTCGCGAGCACGTCCAGTATCAATCTCGACGCCTTCGTGACCAAGCTCAATCCGACCGGCTCTGGCGCTGTCTACTCAACCTACATCGGCGGCAGCGGCGGCGACAGCGGCACCGGGATTGCCGTGGATGGCGCCGGCAATGCGTATGTGACGGGCGGTACCAACTCGGCCGACTTCCCGACGACCGCTGGGGCCTTCCAGACGACGTTCACGAACGCGTTCGATTTCGACACCGACGCCTTCGTGACGAAGCTCGACAGCACCGGCTCCTCTCTCGTCTACTCCACTTACCTCGGCGGTAGTTCCACCGAAAGTGGGGCCGGTATCGCCGTGGACGCAAGCGGCAGCGCCTACGTGACGGGCCAAACCGAGTCCTTTGACTTCCCGACGACCCCGGGAGCCTTCCAGCCCGTCGCCCCCAACAGCCTGTCTGACGCCTTCGTCACGAAGTTCGATGCTGCCGGCTCCGCTCTTGTCTACTCCACCCGCTTGGGTGGCAGCCGCAATGACGTGGGCTACGGCATTGCCGTGGACGCCGACGGCAACGCCTACGTGACCGGGGGAACCTTCTCCGACGATTTCCCGACGACTCCCGGGGCCTTCCAGGCCTTACACGTCGGCGGATGGGACGCTTTCGTCACGAAGCTCCATCCCACCGGCTCGCTCCTACTCTATTCCACCTACCTGGGCGGTAGCGGCGGCTCTCCGGAGCATGGCGGTGGGCTCGACCTCGGCCAAGGGATCGCAGTGGACACCGCCCGTAACGCCTACGTGACGGGCCAAACTATCTCCAGCAACTTCCCGACGACCGTGGGAGCCTTCCAGATGGCGCTCAGCGGAGGTCGCGACGCTTTCGTCGCAAAGATCGTTGACGTGGTGGCGCTGCCGGCCCCGACCCCGACCGGTTCCGGGACGACGCGCTCCGAGGAGAGCGCCGCAACCGAGATCGGCTTCTGGACCAGCTACGGCGCGGAGACCGGCACCTTCAGCGGCGGCGCCATCGTCGCTTCCAATGTCATCGCCTCCACCGCAATGTTCAGCTTTACCGGGACCGCGGTGAGCTGGATCGGCGTCAAATGCAACGTCTGCGGGATTGCCGCGGTGTCGATCGACGGCGGCGCACCGGTCACGGTGAATACGGCCGGCCCGGGCGCACCGGGCGGCCTCACCTCCGAACCGGTGTTTTCGGCTTCAGGTCTTGCGGCAGCGAGTCACACGATCTTCATCACCGTGACGGGTACGAGCAGCTCCGGAGGCAGCTATGTTGCGGTGGATGCGTTCGATGTGACCGCGGGCAGTGCGAGTTCTCCGCTCCTGCCCTCCGTGGTGCTCCCGCCGCCCCCGGTGGTCATGCCCCCGCTGCCTCCGATCCTGGGATTGTGACCGACAGTGGGTCGACCAGCGCTGTCATCGGAAAGGCAACGTCCAAGGCACGCGCTCAAAACCTTCTTGTTTTGCGCGTTGGTCGCGCTCGGCACGGGGAACCAGATTGCGAAAGGAGATCAACCAGCGACCGCGGGCTTTCCCCGGCTGATGGGCATGAACATCGGCGCAAAGAATTACCAGGATGCCGATTACCAGAAAGAGCTCGCGCGGATGGACGTGGTGATTCTCGGCTTCTATCGAGAATGGCGGCCCGACGGATACGCCCCGACTGCAACGCTTGCGATACGGAAGGCCGTCAAGGCGATCAAGGCGCTGAATCCAAAGATTTTCGTCGGGCAGTACACGATCCTCAACGCAGCTTACGACGATCCCAACAACGCGGCGGACCGGGACAAGCGCGACAAGATCTACGCAAGCAAGTGGTGGTTGCTGAACGCCGCTGGCCGAAAGGTCCAGTGGCTTCCTCAATACCACACGTGGGAGGTCAACGTCACGAGCTGGTCACAGGCGGACGCCGAGGGCCGACGCTGGCCTCAGTGGCTCGCGGAGCGCGAGCACGCCGTTTTTTTCCGCGACATCCCGGAATTCGACATCGTGTACCTCGACGAGGTGGGGGCGCCTCACGTGACCGCGGACTGGAATCTGGACGGAAAGAACGATGATCGCAAGGACCCGGGCATTCTCTCCGCCCACTACGCCGGCCACCTGGCCGAGTGGAGCCGGCTGCGCGAACTCGGTCCCAAACTGCTCCTGATCGGCAACACCGACAACGACCTCGCCAATCCCCAATGGCGGGGCCAGCTCGATGGCGGCTTTCTGGAAGGGCAAATGGGTTGGAGCTGGTCGTTGGAAACGTGGGCGGGATGGGGCAAGATGATGGAGCGTTATAGAGCGGTACTGAAGAACACCAGGCCGCCCAAGATCGTCGGCTTCAACGTCCAAGGAAGCCCGAAGGATTATCGTTTCTTCCGCTACGCGTATGCGTCTTGCTTGCTCGACGACGGCTATTTCTCGTTCACGGACAAATCCGCGGAGTACAGCAGCGTTCCATGGTTCGACGAGTACGACCACAAGCTCGGGGACGCGCGCTCGGGACCGCCGACTACCGCCTGGAGTCAAGAGGTCTGGCGTCGGGATTTTGAGAACGGCGCCGTGCTTGTCAATCCGACGATCTTTGCAAGAACCGTCAAGCTCGAGCCCGGCCTGCGCCGGCTCGTCGGTAAGCAAGATCCCGCAATCAACAATGGCTCTGCTGTTGGCCAGGTGACCCTCGGACCCAAGGATGGGATAGTGCTTCTCAGGCAGGTTGCAATCCAGGAGTCCCAGCGATGAGCCTCGTCTCCGTGATTGTCCCGACCTACAACCGCAGAGAGACGATCCAGGCTGCCATCGCGAGCGTGCAGCGGCAGACTTTCGCGGATTGGGAGCTGATCGTGGTGGACGACGGATCCACCGACGACACGGCGGACCTGATCGAGGGCTCGGATCCCCGTATTGTCCTGATCCGGCAGAAGAACCAAGGCGTCAACGGGGCGCGGAACAACGGCATGCTCCGCGCGCGCGGCCAGTACATCGCCTTCCTCGACTCCGACGACGAATGGCTCCCGCACCATCTGGAGCTCAGCGTGGCTTTTTTCCGGGCGTTTCCCGGGGAAGACTTTCTCTCCGGGGAATTCTGCGAGGATGGGGGCTCGCGGGGTCTCGTCTACTTTCTGCGCAGCGCACTGACCGAGTGGTACCCACCGCTCGCCGAGCGTGCGGGCTCCTCGTTGCTGAGGCTGCCCCCCGGAGAGAGCGACCCCTACCGCAGGGTGTTCGGAAGCGTGGAGCCGATCGGGGAGTGGGGGCGGGACATCGTCGCCCGCACTCCCTATCGCGACGCGCGCCTGTACCGGGGCCGCGTTTTCGAGCACATGCGCTTCGGCTTCCTCTTTGCCCTGCAGCCCACCGTGATTACGCGCCGCGCCCGGGAAGCGGTGGGCCTTTTCGATCCGCGCTACCGGATCGGCGCCGACTACAGCTACCTGGCCAACCTCTGCCGCCGGTTCAAAGCGAACTTCTTTCCGCTACCCATGGCGATCAAACACGAGTATGCCCGCGACGGCACGCAGCTGAATGAGGGACACCTCTCGACCGGGTCGACGCGGTTCGAATTCGAGCGGGACCTGCTGCACCAGTTCGACGAATTGTTCGGAGGGGAGCGAAGCGAGGGCTCCGAAATCATCGCCCTTCGCCGGGCGAGGCAGCTCGTCGTCGGCCGGGCCGCCCTCGGGCAGGGAAACCGCGCCGAGGCGCTGCGCTACTTCGGAGAGGCGAAGCGTGGCCAAGGGCCGTCGCCGGCAGCCGCACTCTGGTGCCTCGTGCGTATCACCCCGACCCCGGCTATTGCGCATAGGATTTACACCGGGCTCCGGCGCGCGAAGGCGCTCGGATGGGATCTCCTCACGAAACGCGCCGCCTGGAGCCGAATCGCCCACAAGGCTTGGGGCCGTTACCGCGACAAGTTCACGCTCAAGACCAGAACCTGAGCCAACGCCGCAGAGACCCAGTGCCGCCTAGGCGCCAACGATGCTGCGCGAGGTCGCCGTCTGCTGCTGCCGTGACCGCACCCGATTCCTCACCCACTCCCGCGCCGGCTTTTCGATCCAGTGGAAAGTGAAATAGGACATGGCGATGATCATCGCCAGGTAGACGGCGTAAGCCACGTCGCCATGCCATAGCTGGGTTCCCAGGAAGTAGAAGTCCTGCCCGTCGATCTCGCGGTGCGTAAAAAGGTCAACGTGCCACAGCTTGGCGAGCACGCTGCCCGCGTTGAACAGCCTTTCCCCGACGAAGACGTGCGTCATGTAGATGGAGTACGAGATGGTCCCGAGAAAAACCAGGGGCCGCAATTTGAGGATCGCGCTCGCGGTGCCTGCCTCAAACGCGAAGACCAGCACGACGAGCGCGAACACGTAGGGGGCCGCGATCGAGAGGTGCGTCGTGCCGCCTATGGTGACGAACACCACGACGAGGCCGAGAGAGCCCCACTCGACCATGCTTCCGGAGAGCCATTTCCTGAGCTTTTCATTCCATTTCTCATAGATGTTCCACGACAACGCGCCAGCGGCGAATCCGTAGATGCACCGGATGATCCCCCAGTCGTAATGGATGTTCATGTAGCGCTCGCTCAACATCGCGATCAAAACCGGGCCTCCGATCATCGCGAAAACCAAGGCGACCCATGCATGCTTGCGAAGTCCGATCAAGCACAGGGCGAAAACGACATAGGTGTAGAACTCCGTGCTGATGCTCCAGCTCGGCAGGTTCCAGGTCAGGAAATCGTAAAGATGAAGGCTCTGGATAAGCAGCAGATTGGCGAGAATCGTATCCGGCGCGTGCTGAGGGGTGCTGAAGAGTGCCGCCGGGTTGGTCGCCGCGGGCCCCTGGATCAGCATCTTCCCTACAGCCCTCAGCAGCTCACAGCCGACAAAAAGCGCCAGCATTGCGAAATGGAGGGGGTACAGTCTTCCCAGCCGCAGGAAAAGAAACCGTCCCACCCCGAAGCCGTCGCGCAATCGTTGCTGGTAGTTCGCGGCGATGACAAAGCCGCTCAGGACGAAAAAGAAATCGACGAAGAGCCAGGAGTTGCGCAGGAAGGGCACGCCGTACAGATGGCTGTAGGCGTCCAGATGGAACAGGGCCACCAGGCACGCAGCGATGCCGCGCCAACTATCCAGTACCAAGAATCGTCCCATGTTCGCTCCGAATGCTTGGTTCTCTTGGCGGGGCGGCTTCCGCGCCACGATCACCCGCCGTAATTCCACGGCGTCGCCGCCATGGTCAAGGGGCGCACCCGTTCCTGGCATTCGGCCTCCACCACCCGCAGGATCACCACTGCGTGATCCCCGTGCGTATCCACGATCTGCTCGAGCTCGCATTCGACGTGCGCGGGCAAGTTGGGCAATACGGGTGCGGCGGTCTTTCCCTCCATGAACGTTTCGCCGTTTATGGTTCCGCACGCCGCGTGGGTCGGGAAGAAAAACCGCCGGGCGACTTCCTGCTGCCGGTCGCCCACGATGTGCAGGACGGCGCGGCCGCTTTCGGACAGACATTCGAACACGTTGCTCTCCCTGCGGACCGCCGCCATGATCAGGGGCGGCTTGAAGGACGCTTGCGACACCCAGGTGACGGTCGCCGCGCCGTAACGGTTTTCGCTGCGGGAGGTCAGCACGTAAACGCCATTCGACAGCATCCGGAGCGTCTTTTGTTTGACTTTCGCATCCACCGCGACCACCTCGGTTCAGTCTAAGGCGCTTCGCAAACCGTTTCCTGATGCGGTCTTTCTATCCGGTGCCACCGCTCCTCATCGAGCTCCCTGTGCTCGGTAGCGAGCAGGTCGAACAGGAGCCGATCGTACGGCCGCCCGTCGATGATGTGACATTGCCGCCGCCTGCCGATGAAACGGAAGTTGAGGCGCTCCAGGCTTCGAACCGACGGGTTGCGGTCAACTATCCACGTATCGACCACGTGAAGCTCGAGGTCCCGGAACGCGAGGGTCAGAAGCTTCGAGCTGGCGAGGCTCACGTATCCTCGATTGGAGAAGGACTTCTCCCCGGCCACCGCCCATAGCGTCCCCGTCTTGAAGGCGCGGTCCACGCTGTTCAGGCCGACGATCCCGATCGGCCGGTCGTCCCTTCCCCAGGTGTAAACCCGGAGAAAATGCGCATCCCGCTGCGCCATGATCTTGAGCAGTGCGGGTGTGACTATGCTTCCGAAGTCGAGCCACTGGTAGTTCTCTTTCCGGGCAAGCCACTCCGCGGCAAGAAAAACCAGTTCGGGCGTGTCCAGCGGCAGAAGCTTCATGTTTCGGCGCCCCGTGCGGCACGGGAAACCTCGGCAGCGGCCCACAGCGCTTCGTAAGCGGCAAGCAGCTTGGGCACTTCGTGACGCCATTCGAGCTCGCTCTCAACGCGCCTGCGCCCGTACTGACCCATCCGCGCACGCCGGACCGGATCATCCAGCAACTCGACGATTTTCCGGGCGAGATCCGGCGCGTCGTTCTTTATCGCGAAAAGAGACGCCTGCTGGGCCGAGTAACGCCCCTCCGCGAGATCGAACTGCACGATCGGCTTGCCGAGCGCCATGTACTCCATGATCTTGTTCATCGTGGATTTGTCGTTCAGCTCGTTGGCGATGTCGGGGTTGACGCAGACGTCGGCGGTGTTGAGCATCGCCAGCATCTCGCCGTCCGGCACGCGCCCCGTGAAAGTCACGTGGTCTGCGACGCCCAATTGCCGCGCGAGTGCCTTCATCTCTTCCAGTGAAGTGCCGGCGCCCACCAGACCGAAGTGCACGTCCGTGCGCCCAAGCTCGAGCACGATGTGGCGTACCGCCCGCAGCAGGTAGTCGATACCTTCCTGTTTTCCCATCACACCGACGTAGCCCACCAGATAGCGACGGCCGCGCTTGAGTCGTTCGTCGGGGGGCAGGATTCTGAGGCGCTCGAGGCTGGGCCCGCTGCGCACGACGAACACCCGTTCGGGAGGCATCCTGCCGCGTCCAACGGCGATTCGACGGTAGGACTCGTTGGTCGCGATCGACACGTCGGCGGTGCGGAAGGTCCAGTATTCGAGCTTCAGCATCAAGCTATGAAAGAAGCCGCGCCGGCCGAACTTCGCTTCGTAGAGCTCGGGGTTGAGGTCGTGGTGATCGAACACGAACTTCTTTCCGAACAACTTGAAGAACCCGCCTATCAGGAAGAACAGGTCGGGCGGATTGCAGGCGTGAACTACGTCGAAACCGCGCGTGAGCAGCACCCGCCAGGCGAGCGCGAAGGTCCAGGCGAGCGCGACTGCGTACTCCAGTACATACCCCGCCGCGCCCGATGCCTCGACTGGGAGCTTGTAGCGGTAAATATGGATGCCGTCGATCGACTCGAATTTCCCCTCGTAGCCGCGCCCGGTCGGGCAGATGATCGACACCACATAGCCGGCGTCGCGCAATGTCGTCGCTTCCTGCCACACCCTGCGGTCGAAAGGACTTGGCAGGTTTTCGACGAGGATCAATACCCGCCTGGGCCGGACCACGCTGCTTTCTGCGCTTGTTTGACGCATTACCAGCAGATCCCTTCATAGACGCCGGACACGCTGCGCGATTCGGTGACGCGCACAAAATCGATGACGGTCTGGCCATCACCCAGGCGCTTGGGCACATCGCGAAATTCCGGTGCCGCGTTGCCGATGACGATGGTGTCGGCATGATCGAGAACTTCATCGATGCTCCGGGTCATCAGGCGCGAGATGTGGGGAATGTGGTTGAGGATGTAGTCGCGGTTGGCTCCGTGGATGGCTGCGAGCCTGACGTTGGCGTCGTAGACGCGCAGGTCATAGCCTTTGCCTATCAGGCGCTCGGTCAGCTCCACCACCGGGCTCTCGCGCAAATCGTCCGTGCCCGCCTTGAAGCTGAAGCCGAGGATGCCGACCTTCTTGCTGCCCTTTTCGATCACGGCGCGCATCGCGCGCTCGATCTGCAGCTCGTTGCTCGGCAGGATCGCCGCGAGGATCGGAAGCGAGAGATCGAGCGTTTTCGCCTTGTACAGCAGCGCGCGCAGATCTTTGGGCAGGCACGAGCCGCCGAACGCGAAACCGGGTTTCAGGTAATACGGCGAAAGATTGAGCTTGGTGTCCTGGCAGAAGATGTCCATCACGCGGTGGCTGTCCACCTGGACGCCTTTGCAGACATTGCCGATCTCGTTGGCGAAACCGACCTTGAGGGCGTGCCATGCATTGTCCGCGTACTTGACCATCTCGGCGGTCTCGATGTCGGTCCGGATGAGCGGCGCCCCGATCCGTGCGTATAGATTCGCGAGCAAGTCCCCGCTTGCCCGGTTGAGCTCGCCGATGATCGTCTTGGGCGGATCGAAAAAATCGTGCACGGCGGTCCCCTCGCGCAGGAACTCCGGATTGATGCAGACTCCGAACTCGACACCGGCGCGCCGGCCCGCGTACGTCTCGAGCGTAGGGATCACCACTTCCCGCATGGTTCCGGGCAGCATCGTGCTGCGGATCACGACGACCGGCGCGCCCTGATGGTCGCGCAAGGCGGTTCCGATCTCCTGACACACGCGGCGCACGTATTTCAGCTCGATGTCGCCGTTGCTGCGGCTCGGCGTTCCCACGCAGATCAGAAACAGATCGGTCTGTCGGACTGCGACAGAGGCTTGCGTCGTTGCGGACAGCCGGCCGGCCGCCACTTGCCGTTCTATGATTTCGCCGATGTCCTTTTCGATGATGGGGGGCTTTCCTGCGTTGATGAGATCGACCTTCCTCGTCTCCGGATCGACGCCGATGACTTCGTGACCCTCCTGGGCCAGGCATCCCGCCGAAACGGTCCCGACATATCCCAGACCCCACACGCTAAGCTTCATGATCGCTCTTTGTGATGGTTGCGCGAATCGACCAGCCCGCGCTGCACACTCGGGCTGCGCAACCCTGACCACAGGATAGGAAGAAGTTGTTGACGCCAGTGCAGTGACTGCAAGGCGGGATATGGTCCGATCGGATCAGCGTCCGACCTCAGGGCGGTGAAACGGCGTCGGCCTCAGGCTGCGTGGCCCGGAAAGGGGGTGAAATCGGAAAAAGCAGTCCCCCATCTCGTGCAAGCGACTAAAGGAATACTGAGTAGTACTCGTGATCGACTACGGTAGTTTTGCCGTCGGTTGAAAGATGGTGCGCGCCACGAAGTCCTCTTCTGAAGTTAGGATTGATCTCGGATACCAGTTCTTCGACAAAAAGCGATTCCGAGATCGTTTTGATCTCATAGACGAGCAGGCCTTGCCCATACTGGTCGAATCCTTGCCGCTGAGCGAGTCTGAAGACCTTCTCTCCGTCGACGATTAGACCTGCATTTCTGCCGCCATGAGCATCGATCCGTACCGGATTCTGAGGATGCGGCGTCCAATTTGGACCAAGCGGCGAATCGGACGAAAACAAATACAGCTCGGAACAATGATCCTCCGCTCCCGATTCGTCCAAGTTCGTAAGCATCCACCACTTGCCCCGTCTCTCGAAAAGCATGGTATCTGCCGCACGCACATTCTCCATAATGACGGTCTGCAGTTCCCATTTCAGCGGGAATTCCGCGCAGCGGTAGATTCTGATTTGCCCCGATTCGCGCGCCTCAGGGCACATGTAAAGCGCTTCTTGGTATCGGAAGAGGAATGGGAAAGACAAGTGGAATGGTTCTTTGAGCGCGGTTCCGAGTTCGATCGGCTTCGTCCCGATGATCTCCAGGGCCGTTATATGAGCTCTACCCGTCTTGTATATAAAATCCTCGACGAAGCAAAATGTTCTACCCTCGTATGAGTATAAGAACGGATCGGCCCAAAATCGCCCTCTGGGAGGCTTCACTTCAGTGCTTCGCCAAAATACGGCTTTATCCCATGTGCTCGACAGCAACGAAATTCCCCATCTTTTTCTGATCATCAGAATTCTGGCCGTTACTTTGATCGACATCCTCGTAAGCAGCTTGAATCCATAAACCACGGTCTGAATTGCGTTGGGGGCGCGAAACAGGATATTCGAATAGGGATTCGGCGTATTCTCCGCGGGTGGCAGTTTTCGTGTTGACGCTATCCGACTGAGGAGACTCTTGAGATGGGCGTTCGATTTTTCATATATGTGAGCCTGGTTCAGGGAATAGAAGTAGCGCGTCGCGAACGAACCTCTGACCAACACATCTCCCGCATCGAGTTCCTCGGTCAGCCGTTGAATGATGAAACCCGTCTGGGGCCATTTGTAATAACACTCCCAGAATCCCGCGGGACCTCCTCTGTTGATTCGATTGTCACCGTGATGTAGCGAAATGATCCCAAACCGGCTTGCGTGAAGAATGTCGCCCCGCATGATTCCCGAGCCACATCGTATCAGCAGATCAAAATCAAGCGCCTTTATTTTTTCAATGTCCTCGGGAGAGAACCGATACGCCAATCCGGACTTGGAAACGATGGGGTTTACTATGAGTATTTCATCGACTAATTTTCTCAGATCAAATGTCTTGTAGTGATGGCCGTGTAAACCGCCACGTTTGAGGAGAAACGTTTCCGCGAGGACTATCAATCGAAACAAGATTTTCGAGAGCAAGACGTATGGGCCCTGCTCTAGAAGAACATTGCGGAGCCTGCCAAGTCTTGAGTCTCGGGAGCGGGGGTGAACTATGAGGTGCGAGATTTTTATGTCCTCCCGGTCTCTTCCCCAAAGAGCCAGGTCGTAAACGTATTTACCCGGAAACGTGTTGCTGACCAATAGACCGACTTTAAGCGCCTTCATAGTGGTTTTGACTTTTGTCTGGTAGAAACGCTATGAATGGAGTCCATTCGCTGCCACCTGACGGCAGCTGCCGCATAGTAAGCGTAAACGGATACGGCGTCCCTCGGAAAGAGGGCATCAGCCCGAAGCCCGACGCCGTGACCGGAAAGCGTGCAGGATTGCATGAGCTTCGCTTCTTGTGCGAGAAGCGCCTCCCCTTCAAAGCTTTCGCTGGACCGGGCGTGAAGCTTACCGCCACACCCCGCGCAGCGGCCAACGGTTAGATCTTATTTTCCGCCCGGACCCTGATTTCCTTTGTGCGACACGATCTTGAATCCTGGGTCCAGCACCACGATTGCGTTGTCCGGTACATCTTTGTAGATGACCGCGTTGGCGCCGATTTTCACGTTGTTCCCGATGGATATCCTTCCAAATATCCGCGCGCCCGGTCCGATGTAGACGTTATTTCCGATTGTCGGCACCCCCGCTTTCTCGCCCTGACCGGACAGGCCGATCGTGAGATCTTGAGAAATATTGCAATCCCTCCCGATCGCGACGCCCGGGGCGATCGTGATTCCGCCAAAGTGACCGATGTAGAACCCCGGACCGATCGTCGCGGAACGCGGAAGCTCTATTCCCCACATGATTTGTACGAGGCCATTCAGGACAAAGTAGATCGGGTTCAGCAAGAGCTTCAACAGCGAGGCTTGCGAGTCGAGCCACTGCCCGAATCTGAAAACGATCACCGCTTGCACCCCGGGGGAACGCAGGCAGTTGACGGTTCTGCGCAGCCTGCCTCCTTGCAGGTACTCGTAGGTTCGCAGGATGTCCGCCCACAATTCTCCCCCCATGGTTACCGCCTCAAGGCGATTGCGGGAGTCGGCATCGTTGCTCCACCGGATCAGCATATGATTTCGCTGCACAGGACGACTTCGCCCTTGAGTCGGGCCCGCCACGCGATGGTCGGTGACGGCTGCTTGTCGTCGAATCGCCTCGATACCCACCCGGAGATCGGAGAGCCGCTGCCGCGGTAGACGCAAGACGAGCCGTCTTTGAAATGCGGCAGCCTGATGACGAGTGTTCTCGCCTCCTGCCTGACCGCGTACCCGTCCGGCAGGCGATCGATCCGGCAGCGCTCGCCGCAGTGAAAAAACAGCTCGATATCGTGCTCTCCCGCCATCTGCAGGGTGTCTTCGATCACCACGCGTCTTGCCACCTTGTCCAGAACGATCCGCCGCCGATGCATCACCGGGTCGGCAAGGCGCATGTATCCATCTTGCCACCCTTCGAATAAATCCCTCTCTCCCATGCTTGACCAGAGGCTGCAACCGGCGCGCGCTTTCTCGAGCCACATGAAGTTGCCGCCGGATTGCGATTGGTCCCTTCCGTCCACGCGCACGGTGTTATGGGCAGATGTACCGCGAAAATAGCGGCGCCATGGACCCTGCGTGTGGTAGGCATAGGTTCCCGGGTCGACCAGGAACTCCAAGCCGCCGACCGACAATGTAAACGCGAGGGCGTCCGCATGCCCGTGCGCGGCGATGCTCCGGTAGCCCACCGGCCCCGCATCGGCGATCAGGCGGATTTCACGGTCGGTTTCGAAGTCGCAACCGAGGATGTAATAGCCGCCTGCCGGAAATGCCTGCCGCAGCGGAAGCCGCGTCCGTGTCGGGCTTTGCGCCTGGAGCAAAGCATCCGACTCGCTGCCGAGGAGCCAACGCGTCTTGTCGTCCAGAGCATCTGCTTTGAGCCTGAAATCACCTCTCTTGAACAGGATCGCCCCGGTTGCAAGCAACGATCGATAGGGGGAAAAATCACCGCCCTGAGCGAGCCTGACGACCAAGCCGTCATCGGCATCGCCAAGCATCGGAACATTGCCTCTCACGTCCATGATCGAGGCGAGATACTCGAGCATTGCCTCGAGGCGCGACTCGTACTCGATCGAGAATGGCTGTCCATTGGCCTTGCCGGCGAGGAGAGGGAGCAACAGAAAATCGAGCACGAACTGCTGGTACGACACGGCCTGCTCGCGATTGACGCCGTCGGGGGCATTCTGCAGCAGCGCTTCCCTTTCCAGAATCGCCCTCGCCGCCGCGAGCCAGGCGCGCGCGCTCGGCCAATGGGGCCAGGTCAGGGCGGCGATGAAAAGGCCCGCCGCCTCTCCGATGAGGTGGTTGTTGGCCGATGAGTGAAGCGAGAAGTAGCCGCGCACGAACTGCGCATGCTGATAGATCGATTCCAGCCAGCGCTGCCGGAACCGGACGCTCTCCGCGTCCTCGAACAGCGGCGAGCGCGCTCCGCCGAGAAGTTGCCAGGTGACGGACCAGTTGATCAGCCTGAT
>Ga0137404_10000752_pt1 | contig 21384 bp, 18 predicted proteins | sample CZOMad2_1_16fung_FD_108285 | JGI IMG/M metagenome (GOLD analysis project Ga0137404, IMG submission 108285) | Vadose zone soil fungal communities from Angelo Coast Range Reserve, California, USA - CZOMad2_1_16fungal (Illumina Assembly) | ecosystem: Environmental > Terrestrial > Soil > Vadose... | reverse complement strand
CGCAAATAATTATCATGTCGGCAAGCATCAACGGCTTTCGACCAAGATGGTCTGCCATCGGCCCGCCAAGTCCGGCCCCAAAGACAGCACCGAGCACCAGGCTTGCGCCGATAAGGCCAATCACGTCGGGCTGGAAGTGAAACTCAGCGATAACGAACGGCATCGCCACGCCAAGGACGAAAATAGCGAAGCCATCGAGCAATGTGCCCCCGGTCGAGAGCGCCCAGAGCCCTCGCTGGATGGGTTTCAGCGCCGACGCATCCAACAGCAGCGTCAAGCGTTGCGATAGCGTGATTTCAGCCAATGTTACCGCTTCTTACGCCGGTCCGATTTATCAGGCCGGGCCGCCTGATGATAATCGCGGCGAATTTCGGCCAGGTTCACGGTTGGCTTGGGCAATTGCATGTCCATCGCTTCCATCTGCTGGACGATGATTTGAGAAACAGCCAAATCGCGGAACCATTTGTGATTTGAAGGAATGATGAACCAAGGAGCATAATCGGTGCTCGTTTTGGTAAGCACATCCTCGAATGCCTGCGTGTAATCATTCCAGTAGGCGCGTTCCTTGTAGTCCGATTCACTGATCTTCCACTGGCGAGTCGGGTCATCCAGTCGCTTCTTGAACCGTGCAAGCTGTTCGTCTTTCGAAATGTGCAAGAAAAACTTGAGAATACTGGTGTTATTTTGCCTGGCGATTAGCTGCTCGAAGTCGTTGATTTCGTCGTAACGCTTCGACCAGAGTTTTTCCGGGACCAAGCCGTGGACCCTTGCCACCAGCACATCTTCGTAATGTGAGCGATTGAAAATCACGACTGTGCCTTTGGCGGGCACGTGCGGGTGCACGCGCCAGAGAAAATCGTGCGCCAGGTCCTCCTTCGTTGGTTGTTTGAAGTTGGCGCAGATGCAGCCCTCTGGATTCATCCCACTAAAAACGTGGCGGACTGTGCCGTCTTTGCCGGCGGCATCGAGTCCCTGCAACACAATGAGAAGCGAATGATTGTTCTCCGCATACATCTTATACTGCAGTTCCTGCATCTTCCGCAGGTTCTTCTGAATCTCTGGCAAAGCTGACTTGTGCGACTCATGTTTACCGTGATAGCCGGGGTCGAAATGCTTTAGCCGAATCTTGGATCCCGGCTTTACCGCAAGTTTTTTCCAGTAATTGGACATCGTTAATGTTCTCTTCTTCTTGAGTTACTGCACAGTCTTTTGCCTGGCTGCCGTGGGAAATCGAAATGGCTGGAAAAGCGATTTGTTCCACGAACGGGCTGGATCCAGAATCTGATACAGCCCGAGCTTCGTCACATCCTGTACAATCATCCAAACCAGGTTGTAGCCCCAAACAAACCCGATGATTCGCCATGAAAGCGACGGTACAAGCCAGCCCTGGCTACACATCAACATCGCAGCGATCTGAGTCGCGACAATTGCAAAGAACAGCTTGGAGCTTGGGTACGGTGGCCTCCAAAAGACCCCACGTGTTCGAGTCACAAATAACAAAAGGTGACCACCCGCAACAAGTTGCAGAAACATCATCGTCTGCAGCTGTGGATGGTCCAGGTGGTGAACCGTGTCGCCGAGGTAGAGCAAACCAAAGCTTTGCATAACTCCAAGTAACCCCAAGACCGACGAAATCACTAACACACGATCCAACTCCCATTTTACCGGCTGAGGCGGCACGCTGGCATTGTCAAAAGCGATAGTCATAATGGGCACGTCGTCCAGAAGAGCTAGCGCGATAAGCATGATCGCGGTGAGTGGAAAGAAATGGTAGTAGATCGACGCCAGCACCACAAAGACCATGATTGCGATGGTCATGGCGATTCGGTATAACACATAGCTCATCATCCGCTCGAAGATGCGCCTGGCTTCCGCGATCCCTTCGATAATCACCGATAGGCCCGGTGCAGTCAGAACCAAAGCCGCGGCCGCCCGAGCTGCTTCGGTTGCTCCGGAAACAGCGATCCCCACGTCTGCTTGCTTAAGCGCCGGGGCGTCATTGACCCCATCGCCGGTCATCCCGACGATGTGACCGTTCTGCTGTAATATTTTTACGATGGCGTATTTATGCTCTGGGAAAACTTGAGCGAAACCATCGGCTTCATCGATTTTTTCAGCAGCATCCAACGGGATTTGTCCTGTCGTAACATCACCTGGGAAGAGTTCCGTCGCCGGCTGGATGTTTGAGCCCATGCCTAGCTCCGATGCGATCTGCCGGGCAATGGCGACATTATCGCCGGTGACCATCTTCACCTTAACGCCGTAGGCGCGAGCCCTTGCTATGGTGCTCTTGGAATCGGGTCGGGGTGGATCAAGCAGCGGAAGAATTCCCTGGAACATCCACTGGCCATCGCCCTGAGCGACAGCAACACCAATGGTGCGGTAGCCGCGACTGGCCAAACTGTTCACCGTTTCGTTTGCTTTCTTGCGATCAGCGCCAGAGAGCTTGGCGAGCGTGAGAATGACCTGCGGCGCACCTTTGGTAACTCGGAAAACTTTGCCGGACGTATCTTTGATCGTTGCCTCGGTCCGTTTGTCCACCGGATCAAAGGGAACATAGTTTTCCTGTTGATAGCTGTTAAGTTTCGAGGGGTCTTTCAGGCCAGCCAGTACTGCGAGATCGATCGGATCGTTGTCCGCAGCGCGCGACGCCAGACTCGCCATCAGAATCAATGTTGCCGCATCCGTTCCGGCCCAAGGCTCTGGTTCGCCGAGGGTCAGTTTGTTCTGAGTCAGCGTGCCGGTCTTATCGGAGCAGAGGACATCGACACCTGCCAGTTCCTCGATCGACTCCAGTCGAGAAACGATTGCCTTGCTCCTGGCAAGCCTCCGTGCGCCCAGGGCCATTGTCACCGAGAGTACGGCAGGCATCGCCACAGGCACTGAGGCCACCAAAAGGATGAGAACGATTTCGGCCAGCCTTAACAGTGCAACGCGATCGTAGTGGCCTCGCATATCGGAAAGACGGCTGGCCACCAGAATTGCAACCAGGATCAGCGCCAGGATGATCAGGAAGTTACCGATCTTCATCACAGCTCTCTGAAAGTGGGAAACGCTTCCGGCTGCGGCGACTAACTTTGCGGTTCGTCCAAAGAATGTATTTGCTCCAGTCGCCGTAACTATTGCGATCATTTCTCCCTGCTTAACGACGGAACCAGAGTATGCATCCTCGCCGGACTTCCTGGTGACTGGCAGCGATTCCCCTGTGAGCGCCGATTGATCTATGCTGACGTAGTCGCCTTGAATAAGTTTGCAGTCGGCAGGGACAACATCGCCAAGGTACAAGCGAATGATATCTCCGGGCACAAGCGTTTGAGCATCGACTTGCTGCCATTTTCCATCACGAAGCACGCGCGCTTTCAACGCAAGGGAGCTCTTCAAGGCATCGAGGGCGTTGGAAGCTTCATGTTCTTCCCAGAACCCTAACAAGGCGTTGAACAACAGAAGTGAGGCAATAATCGCAAAGTCGCCCCAATCTCTTACGATTAACGCCATTAAGGCAGCAGCCTCGATCATCCAAGGGATAGGGCCCCAGAAATAGATGAGAAGAGCGGAAAGGGCGCTTTTCTTTTCTTCCGCCAACGCGTTCGGCCCGTACTTGCTCAGGCGTTCCTGTAATTGGACCGGATTCAAACCGGTCTTCGCGTCAGTCCCGAGCTTCGCCAGAATTTCGGCGATGCTCAAACTGGATGATCCGACGATATCTGGCTCGGGCATACCACCTCCTCGACTGTTTTCGTAGCAGGCCGTGATAACCTGTCGCGCCCGGGAAGACTAGAAAAAAAGAGTGACAGCAGAAATGGCGAAATGCGCCAACAAGCTCGAAGCGCTAGAGCGCTTTGTAATCGACGCTGATAGTACGATAGACGAGCTTGTCGTGTTGCGCTGAAAAATAAAAGAGTTCGAGCATCGTCGAGCCAACCATCCACTGGTAACCAACCAGCGTCTGAATGACATCCGTGTCGTTGTCGCGAGAGCGCGAAATCAGTTTTCCCGTTCCGTACTTCTCGTCGAAATATTTGCGAATTTCTCCCATGCGCTGGTTGTAACGTTCGATCGACCAGTCCGCGTATTCATATTGTAGCTCCACTGCAACGAGCGCTCTCTGCTTGAAAGTAAACACAGTGCGCTTTAGGCCGGGGTGAATAAGCCCTTCTACAGTCCAGACGTCCCGGTTCTCTTTTTTTTCGCGCGAGCTGATTTTCGCCTTGGCGCCGTGCAGCACCGCTTCGACACGCGCCATCGAATCGTTCCACCGGAAACCGAATGGCGGTACGAGCTCATCGATCGGAAACGCGTACGGCGCAAAAAGGAGAAATGCGATCACGCCAAACAGAAGCATTCGCCGCGGGATCGAGCGGTTGTATTTGCCAAGACAGTTCTCCTTCCGGCTCGTCATTTTGGCGTGCATTAGCTGCATTTTAAATTCGCCGAGCGCTTCCTCGGGCATCCTGCGGGCGAGAAAATTGCGCTCGCAGGCAATTTCGGTCAACTCGGGAGTGCCGCACAGGACGCAATCATTCGTATTTAGAGGCGGCCACGCGGCGTGCCGAAACCACGGAGAATAATAATCATTTTTATTTTTCTCGGACACGCCCGTTCCGGTTTTTTAGTCAAGAAAAAATTTTTCGCGGCAATGAAAATAAAATTCATTTTTTTCTTGTCGATTTTGAAAGTGATTTCTAATCTCAAGCCCGCTGGCGAAGACGGGAACAAAGCGCATGTGAATAAGATGTGAACATTTCTCAGAAAGTTTAGCAGGCAAGAATGAAAAACCCTAGAAACTCCCCGAAAGAACAAGCGAGTGCGCACGCGCCGAAGGTCCAAACGAAGGCAACGTTGATACGCGGATCTGTCCGTTTTCCCTCGTATTTGCACGGTTTTGGTATTTTTTTTCTCCATCGCCCTGGCGCGTCACGCTGGGGAATAGCTCCCTCTCGCCCTGGTTTGCCCGAGCAACGTCCCGCAGCGCCAGTGCCTGTGACATTTGTGTAACACTGTTAACAACTCTCTTCTATGGACCAGAAATGTGCGCAGCTGTGGCAGCGATTGTCGGCTGCGCTCAAGCCACAGATCAGCTCCGATAGTTTCAATCGCTGGTTTTCCGGTGTCGAGTTGATCGAGGCGAAAGACAAATCGCTAACGTTTGGTGTTCCAAACAACATTTATCAGTTTTGGATCGAGAGTAACTATATGTCGGCGTTGCAGACCGCGATCCTCACCGCGCTTGGCAGCCCGCGCTCGGTGAAGTTTTGCTCCCCGTCAGGACCTGGCACACCAGCATCTCCGCCGGACTCCACGCTGAAAGAAGTCTTGCAGGACCCACCGAGCAACCCAAAGCCAGGGACAACAGTGCCCGGGCTAAATCCACGCAACACATTCGAATCTTTCGTGGTCGGCCCGAACAACGAGATTGCACACGCGGCAAGTCTCGCCGTCGCGCAGGCGCCAGCCCGCACATACAACCCGCTGTTCGTTTACGGCGGAGTCGGTCTTGGCAAGACGCACCTGATGCAGGCCATCGGTCAGTACGTTTGGGCTAAGAAGAAAAACATGAAAGTGATCTATGTCTCGAGCGAACTGTTCATTAACGAGTTCATCGACGCCATCCAGCACAGTAATCTGGTTAAGTTTCGGAAGCGTTATCGCCAGGCCGATCTCCTTTTGATTGATGACATCCAATTTCTGGGCGGTAAGGAACGCTCCCAGGAGGAATTCTTTCACACATTCAATACGCTTTTTGACGGACACAAACAGATTGTCTTATCCAGCGACCGTCCGGCTTCGGAAATCGCAAATCTGGAGCACCGCCTGGTTTCACGGTTTGAATGGGGACTTACTGCCGAGCTTCAACCGCCAGACATCGAGACGCGCCTGGCGATTTTGCGAAAAAAGGCCGACGGGATGCAGATCAGGCTGCGGGATGACACTTTTCAATTCCTCGCCAGTCGCATTCGCACAAATGTGCGCCGTCTCGAAGGCGCGCTCATGCGGGTAGCCTCCTTTGCATCACTCAGTGGAAAGGAGCTCACACAAGAAGTTATCGAGCATTTGCTGAAGGACATTTTGCAGGAAGAAGGGCGGCATTCCATCACGATCGAGCAAATTCAGCGGCGGGTGGCTGAACATTTCGACGTGCGCGTGGCCGATATGACAAGCAAACGGCGCCCGGCCAGCATCGCCTTTCCGCGACAGGTAGCGATGTATCTGGCGCGCGAGCTTACCAAGGCGTCGTTGAATGAAATCGGCGAGGCCTTTGGCGGGCGCGATCACGGCACGGTGTTGCACGCTTGCAAATTAGTAAAGAGAAGGATGACCGAGCAGGATAACATTCGCCAAACGATATCGTTCATCGACAGTTCGCTTCAGCGATGACAGCGGCATGCGCTTCATGCGCATGTTCAATCAGCACAATGCCCAGGCTACTACATAGAAAGATTGCGGCTTGCCGAATAAAATCCGAGGCGTTACATCTTAAACGCTTCTGTCCATCATGAAATTTAGCGTTACGAAAGAAAAACTGCTCGAAGGTCTGCAACAGGTACAAAACGTCGTCAGCACCCGCACCACGCTTCCGATCCTCTCAAACGTCTTGCTGCAGGCGGGCGAAGATCAAATCCATCTCACAACGACCGATCTTGATGTCGGCGTGCGCGGCAGTTGCGAAGCGCACGTGGATAAAACAGGAGCGACTACTCTGCCGGCACGGCGTCTTTTCAACATCATTCGAGAACTGCCTTCGAGCGAAATTCAGGTCGATGTCGATGGAAAAAATGCCGCTTCGATCCGCAGCGGCCAAAGTTTCTTCAAAATTCTCGGCCTCCCCGAAGACGAATTTCCGCCGCTGCCGAAATTCGAGGACGCGAAAGTGGTCACGATTCGGCAGAAAGATTTGCGCGATGGCCTGCGCAAGACTTCCTATGCCATATCGACCGATGAGACCCGCTACGTCCTCAACGGCGTTCTGTTCAGTTTCAAGGACAATAAGCTTACGCTGGTGGCAACGGATGGGCGGCGGCTTGCCATGGCGGAAATTGAACTGGAATTCCCTCGCAGCCACGAAGCGGACCTGATCATTCCGACCAAAGCGGTGACAGAGTTGCAACGCCTGCTTACCGATGACGGCGACGTCAAAGTGAGCATGGGCAGCGGCCAGATCGCATTCGATCTCAACAAAACGCTGCTCGTGTCAAAATTAATTGAGGGCAATTATCCAAACTACAAGCAGGTCATTCCCGGCGAAGCAAAAGAGCGAATAAAACTCGAGCGCGAAATGTTTTTGAACTCGCTGCGGCGCGTCTCGCTGCTGGCCAGTGACAAATCGCACTCCATCAAATTGAATTTCAGCAAGAACAACATCGACATAACTGCCAATACGCCGGAAGTAGGCGAAGCGAAGGAATCACTTGCTGTCGTTTACAAGGGCCGGGAATTTTCCATCGCGTTTAATCCGGAGTTTTTGATGGCGCCGCTTCGAGCGCTCGGTGAGGACGAAGTGTTCCTCGATCTGATCGACGAGATGAGCCCGGGCGTTTTGAAGATTCAGACGCCGTTTTTGTACGTGTTGATGCCGATGCGCATCAGTTCGTAGGAATAGCGGGCTCGGCGCTTTACAGAGCGCGCCGTTGGGGCGTTGCCGAGTGCACCATCATTAATTCGGTCACGTTCTCCGGTGTAAGCAAACCGACTAATCGCTTCATGCGGTCCAGTACCGGCACCGCCGGGCAGTTGCACTCCTGCATGATGCGAAACGCATCCTCAAAACGTGTGCCCGTTGTCACCGTTGGGATATCCCGCCGCATGACGTCACCCACGCGCAAGTTGGGATCGTTCTTGCGCAAGGCAGCGATCAGATCGTGACGCGTCAACAGACCGGCGACGCTGCCCGTTTCATCCACAACGGGAAAATCGTGCTGCGAAGTTGCAAGCAACGCGTCCACCGCTTCCTGCAGACTGGCATTTTCAGAGAGTGTGCGAAACTCCCGCACCATCGCGCTGGAGACTGGAAATCGCCGTGAGACATCTTTCATCTGCGCCAGGGCCGCTTCCTGTGACGCGCCGATATAGACGAAAAGTGCGATAAAGATCAGGAATGGATTCCAAAGCAGGCCGAGAAAACCAAAGACGAACGCGAATCCCTGGCCGACAGTGGCCGCCACCTGCGTAGCGCGGGCATAGGTCATGCGCGTGGCAAGCAGCGCGCGCAACACGCGGCCGCCATCCATGGGAAATGCCGGCAGCAAATTAAAAAGCACGAGCATGATGTTGATCGTCATCAACTGCGCGACGAGACCCCCGCTTTCGACTGTCGAAGGATTGAGCAAGGCTTGCGCTCCGCCAGCTACAAATAAACCCAGAGCGATCACGACATTCACCAAAGGTCCCGCCACCGCGATGATCAATTCCTGAACCGGTTCCTCTGGCATTCGTTCCAGTCGCGCCACTCCGCCAATGGGCAGCAGCGTGATGTCTGGTGTATTAATCCCAAACGCTTTTGCTGCGAACGCGTGACCGAATTCGTGCAGCACGACGCACAGAAAAAGGAGCAGAACAAATATAACGCGGCTGGCTGCTACGGCCGAACCGCCTTCCGCATAATAGCCGAACGCCAGCCAGACGATTATCAGCAAAAACGTAATGTGAATCCGTAATTGAATCCCGGCGACACGGAAGATTGGAAGAGACCAGCCCATTGCGCCAATCTGCTTTGCTATTGCATCGCGCGCCAGCGCTGAATAGGCGGCACCAGATATGAGAGTGTTGGAGAGATGGAGTAATGAATCGGTCCACGCAATACTCCACAACTCGGCTACTCCATCCAAACGACTTTATCGCTGTCCGCTTTATTGGAAATTGACTGGGAATGGAACCGTTTGAGGTGGCAATCGTGGGCGGCGGCCCGGCCGGATCGAGCTGTGCGGCATTTTGTGTGCTGGCCGGTCTGCGCACGCTTGTGCTTGAGCGAGAAACTTTTCCCAGGGAAAAGGTCTGCGGCGACTGTTTGAATCCATCATGCTGGCCGGTGCTGGAGCGCCTCGATCTCGCGCAACAGGTCCGCAATTTGCCGCATTCCAAGCTGGACGCGGTCGAGTTCATCGCGATCGATGGCCATAAAGCGCTTGTCGATCTTCCGACCGGCGACGGGTGCGAATTATCGGTGAAACGCAGCCTCTTTGACGATCTGCTGCTAAATCGCGCTCGCGAACTCGGCGCGCACGTTCGCGAGGGCACAACAGTCACAGCGCTGGCGAACAGTGGGAATTGGGAAATTGAAACTGCTATCGGCGAAAGCTTTTCTGCGCGGACATTGATCGGCGCAGATGGACGCAATTCTACCGTCGCGCGATTGCGCAGTTTACTGCCGCAGCCGACTCGTGAACGTGTGGCGCTGCAAGCGCATATCCCGTTGCCGCGAAATTTTGGCAGGCGCGTTGTTTTGCAATTCCTTCGGGAAGGTTACTCCGGTCAGGCGCCGGTCAATGAAACGGAGTTGAATCTTTGCCTCGTCGGCAGGCCGCCTACCATTCCCAAATTGCGCCAATGGGCGGAACACCATTTCGAGATCGCCGCTCATCAAGCCTGGCGCACGATCACGCCGCTTACGCGTTCGTCGGTTCCTTGCGCACACAAGAATCTGTTATTCATCGGCGATGCCGCCCGCGTGGTGGAGCCATTTACCGGCGAAGGAATTTACTACGCCCTCCGCTCTGGGGAACTGGCAGCAGATGCGATCGCGAAAATCAGTCGGGGCAAGGATCGGCAATCAGTTTTGCGCGGATTCACTCACGCCTGCGACCAAATGTATCGAGGAAGGCTCTGGATCAATCGGCTGGCGCGCGCTGCAGTTTTGTCACCGCGTATCGGATCGTTCTTTATTCAGGCCGCCCAATTTCAACCCGCAATTCTGCGCTTGCTTACGAACAAGATTACACGCTGATGTTGTAGCGGCGTTTGTGTCAACCGCCGAGGCAATGCGCTCGCCGGAGCGAGCGCATCTACAACGACTGTCTTGCTGCTTTTACCGTGTTCGCCATCAACATCGCAATGGTCATCGGTCCGACACCACCGGGAACCGGCGTGATTGCGCTGGCTCTCCTGGACACTTCGTCAAATGCGACATCGCCAACCAGGCGATAACCGCGCTCGCTGGTTGCCTCTTCCAAGCGATTAATGCCGACGTCAATAACGACAGCGCCCTCGCGCACGTGATCGGCTTTTACAAATTCTGCGCGGCCAATCGCGGCCACAAGAATATCTGCCGCGCGCGTGATCTCCGCGAGATCGCTGCTGCGTGAATGCACGACGGTGACGGTGGCGTTTCCAGTCTTATTTTTCTGCATCAGAAGCAAGGCCAGCGGCTTACCGACAATCATGCTGCGACCAAGAACCACGACGTGCGCGCCGTTGATTTCGACTTTTGTTTCGAGAAGCAAACGTTGCACGCCCAGCGGAGTGCACGGCACAAAGCCGCTGGGATCGTCGAGCACGAGCTTTGCGACGTTTTCCGGGTGAAACCCGTCCACGTCCTTGCGCGGATCGAGCGCGCGCACGATCGCTGCTTCGTCAATGTGCTCGGGCGGCGGCGATTGAACCAGGATGCCGTGAATGTTGGAATCGCGATTGAGTTCGTCGACGCGCCCAAGAAGCTCTGTCTGTGTGATCGAAGCCGGCAGCTCCAACTTTATTGAGTGCAGGCCAAGCTCGCGGCACATCTTGTCTTTCGAACGGACATAGGCGCGCGAAGCTGGATTGTCTCCAACGAGAACGACAGCAAGACCCGGAGTGACGCCTTTTGCTTTAAGTTCCGCGATGTCACGCCGAAGATCGACGTACACTTTCTCAGCAATTGCACGTCCATCGATTAGCTTCGCCATGTGCGGAACGTAAATGCGTCACTGCATTTCAACCAGCGTCATCATGGCTTCCTGCAAGGCCAGGCGTTCAGATTCAAATTGCTCGGGGGTTTGGGTCGATCTGACAATGTGCGGCCGGTCGATCAGCACGCGGACTCTTGAAAAAGGTCGCGGCACGATAAATCGGTCCCAGCTTCCCAGCCGCCAGCAGCTCGAATATTCCAAATTCATCGGCAACACTGCCGCACCCGATTTCTGCGCCAGAAAAATTATTCCGGGACCAAGTTCGTAAGCTGGACCGCGCGGGCCGTCTGGAGTGATCACCACATCGCGACCGGACGCGAGCACTTCGGTGAGCTGAAGAATTGCGCTTGCTCCCAGCCGCGAGCTGGAGCCGCGAATCACGGCGTAGCCATAACGTTGAACGCCGTCGGCAAGCAAATCGCCATCTTGACTGGCGCTGATCAGGGCGGCGCCATGACGTTGCGGAAAGAAACGCCGCAAAATTAATGGAAAGATCAGCAATCGATTGTGCCAGAGCGCACCAATGTAATTTTCAGTGACTGGTCTGCCGAGGATGCCTGCACGGTCGTCGATTTCAAAACGCAGCGTCCGCGCCCAAAGCTGCAGCAAGCGAAATCCAAACGCCATCAACCATCGCGCAAGCCGTCCTTCGATCTTCAACTTTTCTTTCGCGAGCTTTTGGTCGAGGCGTTTTCAAGGCCCCAACGGTATGCACGCGGACTAGGCAGCCCAATTTGGTCAAGAATGCGCCAGACGACTGTGTCCACGACTGCGGTTAACGAACCAGGACGACTGTAGAAGGAAGGAATCGCCGGAAGAATAATCGCTCCGGCTTCGAGCAGCGTGACGACATTGCGCGCGTGAATCAAATTCCACGGTGTCTCGCGAGGCACGACAATCAATTTCCGTCGTTCCTTCAAGAAGACATCCGCTGCACGCAGCAGCGCGCTGTCGCTGGAACCCGAAGCGATTCGCCCCAGCGTTGCCATCGAGCAGGGCACAATCACCATCGCATCAAAGCGCGCGGAGCCACTCACAAATGGCACGTTCATGTCATTTTCAGAATGCTGTAAAACGTTCGGGGGAACCTTGAAGTCATCGAGCTCCTGTTTCGCAACCTGCTTTGCGGGCGTGCTCATGACGAGATGGACCTCATGCGCGACGCAATCAATCTGCGCAAGCAACCTTTGCAGATAGATAGTTCCGCTGGCACCAGTGGCGGCGATCACCAGTTTCATTTCGACTAACAAATCACAACTCTTGCCTATGCTCTAGCTAAACGCGTCGATTAGAAAGGAGCCACCTTGTGCAAAGGAGAGGGCAATCCATGACGGCGGTAGTTGACAATGTGCGCCATGCGCGGAGGTAAAAGCGGCGCGGGACCATGATTACTCCCACTCGACTGTCTTACGGAGTGCTCATTGCTACAATCGCTTTGGCGGTCCTTCTGCATCTGGGAGTACCGCTACTGGTTCTTTTGTTCTCTTATTTTGCATTGCGGCAGCTTTATTTTCTTACGAAAAGAAAGTGGCTCGCTTTGATTTTGTTTGGCGTCGTCGTGGCCGGAATTACGGCGGCAGCGGTGTACTTTACGCGCACTGCCATTCTTGCGCTGCCCGATGTGGCTGACACCTCGATTCCCTCGGCCAGTGCGTGGGCTCAAAAGCGCCAGATCGAATTACCCTTCACTGACTTTGAGAGTCTTAGACAAGCGGTGGTGGATATACTCAGTCAGGAAGCGCAGTACTTGCGAAACGTCGCTAATTTTGCCAAGAGCGCTGCGGCGGCGATCGTTTTCAGCATACTCGGCATCGTCGCAGCCGGTAGCCTTTTTTATAAGACCGGCCTTGATCCATACCGAGGCACCCATCGCCTGAAGAACAACCTTTATTCGATTTGCTGCGACAAAGTATCAACGCGCTTCCGCGATTTCTACCGCAGCTTCGCTACCGTCATGGGGGCACAGATCACGATCTCGCTGATCAATACCGCATTGACCGGGATCTTCCTTGTTGCAGTGCGCCTGCCGCATGCGCCACTGCTCATCGCAGTCACATTCCTCTGCGGCCTGGTGCCCATTGTCGGGAACCTGGCAAGTAACACGGTGATTGTCTTCGTCGCTTTGACGGTGTCCTTGAAGCTCGCGATCGTGGCGCTCGTGTTCCTCATTCTGATCCACAAGCTGGAGTATCTGCTAAACAGCAAGATCATCGGAGACCGAATACGAAATCCTGTTTGGCTGACGCTGATCGCGCTGATTCTTGGCGAACGACTTATGGGTATCCCGGGCCTAATCCTAGCGCCAGTGGTATTGAATTATTTGCGCGTGGAAATGTTGACGGTGGAAGTGCCGGCTCCGTCGGAAAAGATGGAAGCGTTGAACCGTTGAAGCGTTACATGGTTACAGGCGTTACAACGTCGCAAGCGGCCCTCCGTTTGTAACTTTTGCAAGAGTTAACACCGACGCACGTCATGAAAGCCGGTTTTCTTGAGAAACTCATCGAGCGACTCGGACGCATCGGACCGGAAGAAGTACAGAATTATTTTCTGCGCCTGGCGCAGGAGAAGGGTTTTCTGGAAACGGTTTTCAATGCCATCCAGGAAGGCATCATTGTCACCGATTCGAACGGCCGGATCACTTATCTAAACGAGGCAGCTTGCGCTCTGTTCGGACTGGAAGCAGCGGATGCGATTGGCAACCGACTCGAGGAACGTATTCGCGGTCTGGACTGGGAATCGCTCACGGAAAGCGGCGGACCGGTGAGTCATGACATGGAAATTTTTTATCCGCAAAATCGCTTCATCAATTTTTACATCGTGCCGCTGTTGATAGAGCACCGCGACCCTGCAACCAGAATCGGTAATTCCGCCTCGGCCGCTGCGATCAATGACCACGAAGGGCCGGAATCAACAATGCCCGCCGCACCGGGCGAGGTTGGGCACGTCATGATCCTGCGCGATATCACCAAAAGCCGGCGCACAACCCAGCAAACTATTGAGTCGGAACGCTTGAACGCGCTGACGTTGCTGGCAGCGGGCGTTGCGCACGAGATCGGCAATCCGCTCAACTCGCTGCACATTCATTTGCAACTGATGGAGCGCGCAGTGCAAAAGCTGCATGACGGCGCAAAGAGCGAACTTCAGCAATCGATCGAGGTCGCCCGTTCGGAAGTCGACCGGCTGGATTCGATCGTCACCCAATTTTTGCGGGCAATCCGGCCGTCGCGTCCGCAGCTCCGTCCGGAAAATCTAAACACAATAGTCGAGGAGACAGTGCGCTTTTTTACGCCGGAACTTCATGACCGGGATATCGCTGTCGAACAAGAACTGCGCTCGGATCTGCCTTTGCTTCAGCTTGATCGCGATCAAATGAAACAGGCGTTTTACAACGTGATCAAAAATAGTGTCGAAGCCATGCAACGCCATGGCATTTTGCGCATCCGCACGGATCTGGACGACACTCATGTCGTCATCAGGTTCGCCGATACCGGCGGTGGCATGTCGGCTGAGAACTTGAGTCGCGTCTTTGAGCCTTACTTCACAACCAAGCCGTCCGGCACCGGCCTTGGATTGTTGATTGTGCGCCGCGTTGTGCGCGAGCATGGCGGCGAACTCTCCATCGAGAGCGGCCAGGGCAAAGGTCTGACCCTTACCATCCGCTTGCCATACATCGACAAGCGCATTCGAATGCTGGAAGCAGGCGAAACCAAACCAGAGCGGTGAAGAGAGATTCGAACGGAGGGCGGAGCTCTGCGACGCCTCGGGACACGCGACCTTACTCCGGCCGAGATCAAAGAAAGGCACCTGCACATTTTCCAACGATTGAATCCGGTTTTCGATCGACCATCATTTTCCTCAGCATGTACGCACCGCCGAGGACCGTTGCTGGCTAACCCAGGATGTCGCGAGACGACTGATCGCCGCATGGCAGGCAGCAAATTTCTGGCGTGTCGGTCGCTACGTCATCATTCCGGATCACATTCATTTGTTTTGCGCACCGAATATGTTTCCTCCGCAACCGCTTAAGAATTGGATCAGTTTCTGGCGAAACCGTGTGACGAAATCGTGGACGCGCCGCGACGAGATTCCGATTTGGCAGCGTGATTATTGGGATCGGCAGTTACGCCGCGATGAATCCTACGGGCAGATAAAACAGTAGTTTCCTTCGCAATGTTGCGAGGTTTAACGCGCTCGCTGAGGGCGGCTACAGCTGACCGACGGCATATCTTGGATCTCTAACCTGCTTGCGAAGGGCTGCGAATAGCCTCTTTATTCCCGTCAGGCTCACATGATTCGCGATTAACGATGGGATAAAGCCACCAGTATCGGTATATATGGAATAGGTGGCGCGGGTTTTGGTTATGCCCTCGGGTTCAAGCAGCCATTTGCCCTCGCAAACTTTTACCCGCACCACGCCTTTCTGTTCTGGCGGTCCGAGTTCGTTCGCCGGCGACCAATGACTCGTAAAAACCAGACCATTAGGCGCGCGCCACGATTCCTTCCACACCCGCAGCGTGTAATCGCGATCCGCGCAAACTTTCGGCGAAAGCCGTTGATATCCAACGATTGAATCTGCTTCCTTTCTAATCAGGTGGCACTCGGTCACTGACGGCACGAACTTTGGATAATTCTGAAAATCATCGATCACGGCGGAGACAGCCTGAGTGGGCGCGTCAATCGGACCAACAGCTTTGAATTCCTTGAGTGGCGAACCAGGGTGCGGCCGGCTGTAGATCGCTACGTCTTTGTCACGAACGGTCACTGTCCAGCCGCTCTCATTGGTCGACTCCTCACTAGCGCCGAAGGCTGGCAAGACAGAGAGAAAGGTCGATATCAGACCATAGAAAATCCGCCGACGCACGGGCGATGATACACATTTCCAGCACAAGCGCCACCGCCACCGCGAATGTTGTCCGCACCACAGTATTCCAGATAAATTTTTTGAATCTCAGTGCACTCTGCGTTCTCTGCGGTTAATCATTACTAGTTCCGCTGATATGAATTTACAGCCGACTGTTCTGGTTGTGGATGATGAGAAGCATACGCGCGACGGGTTGCGACGTTTGCTGGAGAACGATTACGATGTGTATGTCGCCGCCGATATTGCAGGCGCGACCGACGTGCTCGAGCGAGAGCAGGTCGACCTGCTTCTCACTGATCTCCGCCTCGGCAACGAGGACGGGATGGCCTTGATCGATCGCGCTTTGAAAATGCCACGGCCCCCAATCTGCATCATGATGACCGCTTACGGTTCGGTCGATGTCGCAGTCGAAGCGATGAAACGCGGTGCGTACGATTTTGTCACCAAACCGCTCAACCTCGACAAGGTGGAATTGCTGATCGCGCGTGCGGTGCAAGGCCGAAAGCTTGAGCAGGAAAATCGCGCGCTGCGCCAACAGGTGGACGAACGATACGGGCTCGAGAACATTTGGGGCGATTCCGCAGCGTTACATGAGGTACTGGAGACCATCAAACAGGTCGCGCCCTCCTCGGCCAACGTGCTTATCGAAGGCGAGAGCGGCACAGGCAAAGAGTTGGCCGCGCACGCCATTCACAATTTGAGCCGGCGCAACCAGGCGAAATTCGTGGCGGTGCATTGCGCGGCGCTGTCGCCGCAGTTGCTCGAGAGCGAGTTATTCGGTCACGAGAAAGGCGCTTTCACCGGCGCGCACGAACGGCGGATCGGCCGGTTCGAGCAGGCCAATGGGGGCACGCTTTTCCTCGATGAAGTGGCGGAGATCGACTCGAGCACGCAGGTGAAATTGCTACGCGTCATGAGCGAGGAACGCGCGTTCGAACGCGTCGGCGGCAACCAAACGCTGCGCGCCGATGTGCGGCTGATCGCAGCCACAAACAAGAATCTCGAACAACTCGTGCGCGAAGGAAAATTCCGCGACGACCTTTTCTTCCGGCTGAACGTGGTCCGCATCACCATGCCGCCGTTGCGTGAGCGGAAAGAAGATATTCCGATTCTGGTGCGGGGATTTTTGCGGCACTTCTGCAAGGAAAACAACAAGCCGCTTCTCGATCTCGCACCGGATGCGATTGATGCGCTGCTGACTTACGACTGGCCGGGCAACATTCGCGAGCTGCGCACTGCCATCGAACACGGCGTCGTCATGGCAACCGGCAAACAAATCACATTGCGCGATCTGCCGATTGCCGTGCGGCAGGCAGCAACCACAAAGTTGCCCGCCGGAGTTTCAGTCACTGAGGCTTTCGCGGAAAAAATAAGTCCGCTGGATCTGCACGAGACGGAAAGGAAATTAATTGCCCAGGCGCTTGCCGCGACGAACGGCAACGTCACCGCCGCAGCCAAAAAGCTCGGCATCAGCCGCCGAACGCTGCACCGAAAAATCAATGAAATGAATCTCGCGAAAAAGTCAGCCGAAGCTGCCGATGACATGTAGAAGCTTCGGGTGTAGCGATGATCCATTTGGCCGTAGCGTCCGCTGTTTCAGTGGAGCCAAAATCAAGACTGCGGATGCAAGGAACGGCAGCTTTCCGGGCGTCGAAATTCAAAGAGGGGTTGCCGAAGCCGTCCCTCCTTGTATGACGATCCCAAAATTTCCGTTTACGAATTATCTTTCGAGCGTTTCAATTAGCCCGTGACCGAGCAGAAGAGAATTTTTGGAACCGATGGCGTGCGCGGCGTCGCGAACGTCGAGCCGGTGACGGCGGAGACAGCGCTGAAACTTGGCCGCGCTGCGGCGTATGTGTTCGCGCAAATGAATCCGCGCAGGATGCCTGACGGGGCGCGTCCGAAAATCGTGCTCGGCAAGGACACGCGTCTTTCGGGTTACATGCTGGAAAACGCGCTCGTGGCGGGAATCACTTCGCTCGGAGTGGATGTGCTCGTCATCGGACCGTTGCCTACGCCAGGTGTCGCTTACATCACGCGGTCGCTGCGCGCCGACGCCGGCATCGTTCTTTCGGCTTCTCACAATCCTTATCAGGACAACGGCATTAAATTTTTCCGGCATGACGGCTACAAACTGGATGACCAGATCGAGGAAAAGATTGAGCAGCTCGTTTTCAGCGGTGAAATTGATTCCATCCGGCCTACTGCCAACAGAGTCGGACGTGCCACGCGAATCGACGATGCACTCGGCCGTTACGTGGAATTCGCCAAAGCGAGTTTTCCGCGGGGAATGTCGCTCGAGGAAATGCGAGTGGCAGTGGATGTGGCAAACGGAGCCGCCTACAAATCGACTCCTTGCGTTTTGCGCGAGCTGGGCGCGGATGTTGCCGTGGCGCATAACCAGCCGAACGGCATGAACATTAACGATGGATGCGGCAGCATGCATCCCGAGGAGATTCAGCGCATCGTACAGATGAACGGTGCGGATGTTGGTATTGCGCACGACGGCGACGCTGATCGCGTTCTTCTTTGCGACGAGGACGGCGAGATTGTGGATGGCGACGAGATTCTTGCCATCGCCTCGCTCGATCTGTTGGAAACTGGCCGGCTGGAGCAAAATACGGCGGTAGCCACCGTCATGAGCAATTTTGGCTTGGATGAGACGCTCGCCGCGCATGGCGGCAAGGTGGTGCGCACGAAAGTCGGTGACCGTTATGTGATTGAAGAGATGGTGCACCAAAAACTCAATCTCGGAGGCGAACAGAGCGGGCACGTTATTTTCCGCGATTTCACCACCACTGGCGACGGCATTATTACTGCCCTTCAGGTTTTGCGCATCATGCACAAAAGCGGCCAGCCCTTAAGTAAGTTGAAGAGGTGCTTGCAAAAATATCCGCAGGCCCAGCGCAATTTAGCAGTGAAAGAAAAGCGTCCGCTGGCAGAGCTGACTGTGGTGATGAAACTGGTGAACGACGCGGAGAAGGAGCTCTCTGGCAAAGGCCGCGTGCTTCTCCGTTATTCCGGGACAGAGCCAAAAATTCGTCTGCTTATTGAAGGGCGTGAGCTGGATATGATCGACAAGCAAGCGGACCGAATTGCAGACGCAATTCAAAGCGCCATTGGTGTAGGTTAGCAACATGCTCGAGCACGTCGTCATCCCGAACGCAGTGGTATTATGACCTTGTCACGCGTCATCGAAGCGCTCCTGTTCAGCGCGCAAAAGCCGCTTTCGATCCGTGAAATTGCCACAGCAATCAAAGGCGCAGAGGACGAACTTTCGCCTAACGAGTTCTCGCGTGTGCGCGAAGCGGAAGCCGCTGCCGCTCTCGAACAATTGAAGATCGAATACATCGAGCAGCAACGCGCCTTTCAACTGATTGAAAAGGCAGAAGGCTGGCAGTTTGCCACCGATCCCCAATATGCCCAGTGGGTGCGCGAGCTTTTTCCTGCGCCAAAGCCTGCGCGGTTGAGTGCGCCTGCTCTGGAAACGCTGGCTATTATCGCATATCGCCAGCCCATTACGCGGGCTGATGTGGAAGCGGTTCGCGGCGTGAATATCGATGGGGTGCTGCAGACATTAATGGAACGCGGTCTGGTCAAAATCGCTGGACGCGCTGAAATCCCCGGGCGCCCGCTGCTGTATGAAACGACACAGTTTTTCCTCGATCACTTTGGGCTGCGTAACCTCGAGGAATTGCCAAACGTAGAAGAACTGCGCACCCGCCATTTGCCAAAGGCGAATCCTGTAGCCGGCATCCATGATGCAGGCTCACCAGGGTCGCCGACCCCGTCTACAACACCGCAAGATAGGGGCGATTGACCTCAATCGCCCGCGTCACACGTGGTCACGTTTGCGCCGGGCGGTTCGGATGAACCGACCCTACCTTTTTTTCGTCGACTCATTGGCAATCGATGCGCGTCGCCGATTTTTGCGTTGCTCTTAACGACAGCATCTGCTGTAGCTGAAATTCGCCCATCAGATTGCGCGCGCGCCGCAACATATTCCGAGGGCAGACGAGGAGTCTCGATTCTGGTGATGCAAAATGGCCGGACGGTTTTTGAACATTATGCCAATGGAGGATCAGCGCGCGGAAGATGGCCGATCTTCAGTGGAACAAAAAGTTTCTGGGGAATCGCAGCGCTAGCCGCGGTGCATGATGGATTATTTAAGCTCGACGATCTCGTCTCGGACACGATCACTGAATGGAAGGATGACCTACGCAAATCGCGGATCACCATTCGCCAGTTACTTAACCAGACCGATGGCATTGAAGCCGCTTCGCGTCTTCAGCGCGCATCAATTCAAGACCGAAACAACATGGCAATTCAATTGCCGGCGATTGCTGAACCAGGTACGGCTTTCATTTATGGTCCGAGTCATATTCAGATTTTTTCCGAGCTGCTGCGCCGGAAACTAAAAGGTCGCAGCGCGATCGCATACTTTGAAGGGCACGTGTCGGATCGGCTTGGACTCCATCGCCTCAATTACAAAAAGGACAGCCGTGGTAATCCACTGCCTGCGACGGGTTTTGAATTGACTGCGCGGGAATGGGCGCGACTGGGCGAGCTGGTTCTAGGGAATGGCAACTATCACGGACGGCGAATTGTTCCGGCAGCTTTGTTGCGAGAGGCGTTTTCCGGCTCGCAGGCAAATCCGTCCTATGGTCTTACGTTCTGGTTAAATCAGCAGTCGCCGACTGAGCGTGAGGCAGACATGGAACGAATGCTCGACCTCCAATGGCAGAGCGCGCAATGGACAGATCTTTGCATCTGCAAGGACGCACCAGCCGACATGGTGGTGGCGCTTGGCTCGCATTATCAACGCCTGTTTATTATTCCATCGCTAAAGGCGACCATTGTGCGGCAGGGATCGGAAGCAAAATTTTCCGATTCGCATTTCCTGCGGTTGTTGCTCGGCCGTGTCCAATGATCCATGCCGGGTTTGACTTGCCGCCTCGTCTGGCAAACGATCAGGCATTGTGAAACACGATTCGGGCGACGAGCAGGCACTTGTTAAGATCCAGCACGACTGGGCGGAGGCTCGTCTCAAGCGCGACAATTCATTTCCAAAGCGGATCGAGGCGGACGACTTCACCGTTGTCTGGTTCGACGGGACAATCGTCAACAAAAAGAAGGACGTGAAAACCTACGAATCGGACGACGCTACGTTCACCGAATTCAATATTAACGATCTGAAAGTGCGCCTTTTCGGAGATACCGCAATTGTTGTCGGACAGGGATCCATCAAGGCGCACACAAAAACGCAGGATCTGAGCGGGCAATACGTGTGGACGGACACGTTTGTAAAAATGCGCGGCGAATGGAAAGCGGTCGCATCACAGGTGACTCCGGTGTTAGAAAAATAATCACAATCAGCCATAATACCTTATGAACAAATTCGCACTCGGTTGCGGCGTCCTGCTGCTCATCCTGTTGTTCATCGTTATTGTTGCTGCTCTCGCAATTGGCGGCAGCTATAACCGCCTGGTCCGGTTGCAGCAAGCTGTCGATCAAAGCTGGGCTCAGGTGCAAAACGTGTATCAGCGCCGCGCAGATTTGATTCCGAATCTCGTAAATACAGTTTCGGGCGCAGCCAATTTTGAAAAGTCGACGCTCACCGAAGTAACGAACGCGCGAGCCAGCGTT
>Ga0137404_10000751_pt1 | contig 21387 bp, 23 predicted proteins | sample CZOMad2_1_16fung_FD_108285 | JGI IMG/M metagenome (GOLD analysis project Ga0137404, IMG submission 108285) | Vadose zone soil fungal communities from Angelo Coast Range Reserve, California, USA - CZOMad2_1_16fungal (Illumina Assembly) | ecosystem: Environmental > Terrestrial > Soil > Vadose... | reverse complement strand
TTCGTTTACCGCCTCATCAAGCTCGCCGGCGCGCGCCGCGTTCTCTTCCTCGTCGACCGCGGCAACCTCGGCGACCAGACCCTGAAAGAATTCCAGCAGTTCGTCACGCCCGACGACGGCCGCAAGTTCACCGAGCTTTACAACGTCCAGCACCTGCAATCCGCGCAGCTCGACCGCGTCAGCCGCGTCTGCATCTCCACCATCCAGCGCCTTTACTCCATGCTGCGCGGCGAAGAGATCGACCCCGAGATCGACGAACGCTCCGGCTACGAGCTCCGCGAGTCGCTTTGGAAACAGCCGCCGCCGGTCGTTTACAACCCGAACGTCCCGATCGAGACCTTCGACTTCATCATCACCGATGAATGCCACCGCTCCATTTACAATCTCTGGCGCCAGGTGCTCGAATACTTCGACGCCTATCTCATCGGCCTCACCGCCACGCCTTCGAAGCAGACGATCGGCTTCTTTAATAAGAACCTCGTCATGGAATACGGACACGAGCACGCCGTCACCGACAATGTGAACGTCCCCTATGACGTGTACAAGATCGACACCGAGATCACGAAAGGCGGCAGCCACGTCGAAAAAGGTTTCTATGTCGATAAACGCGAGCGCCTCACGCGTAAGGTCCGGTGGGAACAGCTCGACGAAGACCTCGCCTATCAGCCTAACGAGCTTGATCGCGCGGTCGTGGCGCCCGACCAAATCCGCACGGTCATCCGCACGTTTCGCGACCGGCTGTTCACCGAAATCTTTCCCGGACGCACAACGGTTCCAAAGACACTAATCTTCGCGAAGGACGACTCACACGCTGACGACATCGTAAAAATCGTGCGCGAGGAGTTCGATAAGGGAAACGACTTCTGCCAGAAGATCACCTACCGCACCACCGGCGCTTCGCCGAAAGAATTGATTCAACGATTCCGCAATAGTCCAAACCCGCGCATTGCCGTCACCGTCGACATGATCGCTACCGGCACCGACATCAAGCCGCTCGAGATCGTGATGTTCATGCGCTCCGTAAAATCACGCAGCTTCTTCGAGCAGATGAAAGGCCGCGGCGTGCGAGTCATCTCCGACACCGACTTCCAGTCCGTGACGCCCGACGCGAAAACAAAAACGCACTTCGTTATCGTCGATGCTGTCGGCGTCTGCGAACGCGACAAGACCGACTCGCGGCCGCTCGAACAGAAGCCAAGCGTCCCGCTTGAGAAACTCATGGAACACATCGCTATCGGTGCCCGCGAACCAGAGTTACTTTCATCGTTAGCCGGCAGACTTATCCGACTCGAGAAACGCATCGAACCGGACGTCAAAGCGGAAGTCGAAAAGCTGTCTGGGGGCAAAACGCTATCGAACATCGCGCGCGACCTTCTCGATGCAATCGATCCGGACAAGATCGAACAACATGGAGGGTCGAACTCTCGTGAGACCGCTGAGTTTATTCAGACATCTGTCGCTCCTATCGCAACGAATCCTGATCTCCGGAACAAGATCCTCGCTATCCAACGCGCTGCCGATCAAACCATCGACACCGTGTCGCAGGACAAACTTCTCTTCGCCGGCGCTGATGCCAAGACAAGTGAAGCCGCGCGCGACACAATTAAGTCATTCCGCGACTACATCGAACAGCACAAGGCTGAGATCGAAGCACTCCAGATTCTCTACAGCCGACCATTCAAGAAACGACTAACCGAAGAATCGCTCCGCGAGCTAGAAGCGAAGCTAAAACCCGAGTTCGGTCCTCGACCCGTGCCAACAATTTGGTCCGCTTTCGAAAAAAATGGCAGGGCGCGATTGCCGAGCGCGCCGGGTTCCCAAACAAGAAGATTCACCGATCTTGTTTCGTTAGTTCGCACTGCACTCGAACCAACAACTCCGCTCGAACCATTCGAAGAACACGTTCGTCAGCGCTTCGGTGCGTGGCTCGAAGAGAAACGCGCCGCCGGAATTAGGTTCACTCCCGACCAGCTCGCCTGGTTGGAAAAGATGCGCGACTACGTCAGCGCAAGCGGCAGCGTCGATCGCGAGCACCTCGAAGCCGACAACGTTCTCGGCCCGATCTACAAAGCATTCGGCGAAAACCTCTGGCCTTTGATGGAAGAAATGAATTTAACCCTCGCCGCCTAACGAATAATGAAGGACGCACAAAAACCCGATCACGTCAGTCTCAACACGCTCGTTAATCATCTACGCGAAGGACGCTTCGTGATTCCCGATTTTCAGCGAGACTTTGAGTGGAAGCCTTGGGACATCCGCGATCTGCTTCGCTCCATTTTTCTGGACTATTATATTGGCAGTCTGCTGCTGTGGAAGGGAAAGAAGGAAAACTTCGAGGCTTTGAGTTGTGAGCCCGTGTACGGTTACAAAGGGAACGGCCGGACAGAGTATATCGTGCTCGATGGACAACAGCGCCTAACGGCTATTTTCTACGCATTCCTATCTCCAGATGTTCCGCTGCCGAATCGAGCAAACCGCTACTTCTACTTTGTTCACGTCGATAAGTTCATGCGTGAAGAATACGATGAAGCGTTCGGCTACGACTGGCTGACTCGCCGGTGGGCGAAGGTCCTCAACGACAAAGATGCTCAATTCGCCACTCATCTGTTTCCTTTCTCTGTGGTCGGCGCGACTGGATGGGAGCTTCCGAACTGGGTTCAGGATTATGAGAAGTACTGGACAAAGAAAAGCGAAGAGGCAAAGGCAGGGGGTGACGATGCTATGGCAAACACTGCGCTGCAACATGCGCAAAACGCGAAGAGTTTTGGTGAGCACCTACAAGGTATAACTGGCCAATATCAAATTTCTTACATTGAACTCGACAAGGACCTCGAGGTTGACCGTGTTTGCGACATCTTCACGCAGATAAATAGCAAAGGCATCCGACTCGACGTTTTCGATTTGGTTAATGCGCTGCTGAAACCGAAAGGTCTACAACTTAAACATAAATGGCGAGAAGCCGCCGCACGCCTAGACAACGTCGAGACCGACAAAATGAATGTCTACATCCTCCAAGTGATGAGCATCCTTCGCCAAGTGTACTGTTCTCCAAAGTACCTTTATTTCCTTCTGCCAGGTCAAGAAAAACCGGTGCGCGATCCCGACGGCACTCGGCGAAAAGAAGTTTTGATACATGATGTCAGTGACTTCGAGAAAAGATGGAACACCGCCGTTGATGCCTTGGAATCCGCAATCAAAGTTCTTCGCCATCCACAAGAATATGGCGCAGTCGGACCGTTCGTTCCTTACGTGGCGATTCTGCCTGTTTTCGCCGCGCTTCGAACTCACGCGAAAACCCTCCCGCCTGCGCGGCAACTGGACGCCCGACGCAAGCTTCGGCACTGGTATTGGGCTTCCGTCTTTAATAGTCGCTATTCAGGGTCGGTAGAATCGACGAGCGCGCGCGATTTTTTGGATGTTAAGGCTTGGTTCGACGATGACAGCGCGGAGCCTGCGTTGATCCCTGAGTTTGCGCGACGCTTTCGTAATCTCGATCTTCGGAAAGAGACTAAGCGAGGAACATCTGTTTACAACGGTGTCTTCAACTTGCTTGTCCTACAAGGCGCGCGCGATTGGATGACGGGCGATGTGCCACAGCATGGCGACTTGGACGATCATCACATCGTGCCGAGTTCGTGGGGCAAGAAAAACGGACTCGCAACAATCATCGGCTCGATCCTTAATCGGACGCCGCTCACGTCAGAGACCAACCGACATGTCATTACCGATCGGTTACCTAACGAGTATTTGCCCGAGCTGATCAGTGAAAATGGTGAGAATACTGTTCGCACCATTCTGGAATCGCATTTCATATCGCCGACAGCGTTGACGATTCTTCTTCGCAATCCGTTTACGCCTGATGACTTCGACGCATTCATAACGGAACGGCAGCGAACCATCCAAGACGCGATCGAGAACCTTCTCATTAAAGAACGTTTGGATTTGGAGCCTCAGCTTCGCGATTTGGACAAGCAACTAGAAGACATCGAGCTACGTCTTCGATCATTGGTCGTTCGACATGCCGGCAGCGTCGCACAACTACCCTCCCACATAGTCGAGAAGGTGGACGAGAGAATAGCCCGGGCACTCAAGAAAAACGCTGCGATGGACGCAGATCGATACGCAACACTTGAGGGCAAGCTCGAATACTTCGACCTGCGGGAGTTAGAGCACACGATAACTAGCAAAACGCTTTGGAATTCGTTCCAGCCGACTTTCGCGAACATCGAGACGCTGGTTAAGAAGTTCGATCAGCTAGCGGAGTTGCGGAACGGAATTCGTCACAGCCGCGCCGTTAGCGATGTGACTCGTAAAGAAGGTGAAGCCGCAATTCTTTGGTTCAAGCAGGTGCTCAAGAAGTGAATGCCTTAGATACGAGCGGCGTCATGTCGAACGGCACGTCTGCCACAGTTAGAGTCGGCGAGTCGCTTAAACTTGTTAATGGGCGCGCGTTCAAGCCTAGCGAGTGGAAAAAGAGCGGGCTTCCGATCGTTCGGATTCAGAACCTCAACGATCCAGACGCGCCGTTTAACTATTATGAAGGTCAATTACCTGAGAAATTCCTTCTGGATAACGGCGATCTTCTTTTCGCCTGGTCCGGGACCCCTGGGACTTCCTTCGGTGCACACATCTGGCGCGGCGGAAAAGCTTGGCTGAACCAACACATCTTCAAAGTCCACTTCAATGAAAAGCAGTTTAATAAGCGATACCTTCAGCTCGCTATCAATCGGAACTTGCAGGAATACATCCGCGCGGCGCACGGCGGAGCTGGGTTAGCGCACATCACCAAAGGTCGATTTGAGGAATCGTGGCTGTCAGTTCCGCCGCTCGATGAACAAGAGCGGATCGTTTCGGAGATTGAAAAGCAGTTCACCCGATTGGATGCAGGGGTGGCGTCGCTGAAGCGAGTACAGACGGAGTTGAAGCGTTACCGTGGCAGCGTGCTAAAAGCCGCTTGCGAAGGCCGCCTTGTCCCAACCGAAGCGGAACTCGCTCGCAAAGAAAATCGCAGCTACGAAACCGGCGAGCAACTCTTGCAGCGCATTCTCGAAGAGCGTCGCCAGAAGTGGAACGGCAAAGGCAAATACAAAGAACCAACCGTGCCAGACACCACTGGACTTCCGCCATTGCCTGAAGCTTGGGCATGGGCAGCAATGCCGCAACTCGGTGAACTTAGCCGAGGAAAATCTAAGCATCGTCCTCGCGATGATCCTCGGCTTTACGGCGGACCCTATCCATTCATTCAAACTGGCGACATTCGTAGGTCGGCCGGAACGATCCGAGAATACACACAAACATATAGCGAATACGGTTTACAGCAGAGCCGTCTCTGGCCAAAGGGAACGCTGTGCATCACGATCGCCGCAAACATCGCCGAGACTGGAATTTTGAACTTCAAATCGTGTTTTCCCGATAGCGTTGTTGGCTTTACTCACGACGGCAATGCAGCCACGACCCGCTACATCGAGTTCTTCATTCGCACCGCGAAGGAAAGGTTGGCGCAATTCGCCCCGGCAACGGCGCAGAAGAATATTAATCTAGACGTGTTGCAGAAGGTCGCTGTTCCGCTTCCCTCGCTGGCTGAGCAGACGCGGATCGTGGCGGAGGCGGAGAGGCGGCTGAGCGTGCTCGAGGAGCTTGCGACGGTTGTGTCAGCGAACCTCACGCGTGCAATCCGTTTGCGCCAAGCAATACTAACCGAGGCATTCACCGCAGGCTAACCTAACTCAACAGTATGCCGTTTGAATTCTCTAAGTTAAAAGCCGCTCCAAAAGAACAGCGGTTAACAGATCCCATAGCGTTATTTCAGCGACTTCGCGTCACTGATACTTCGATAAATGACCTATGGCTCGCTCAGGGCGATGCTCTTCGTGAGTGGAACCAGAATCGCACGAAACCAGACGTATCGATCTCTCTTAATACCGGAGCCGGTAAGACGTTGGTCGGCCTTCTAATTGGCCAATCGCTGGTAAATGAAATGCGATCCCTTGTTCTCTACGCATGCAGTTCGATTCAGCTCGTAGAGCAAACAGCAAAGAAAGCAAAAGGTTATGGCCTACCAATTACGACCTATACGAAGGGAAAGTTCAGCAATGATCTAGCAGCTAAAGGAGACGCTGTTTGCCTAACGACCTACCAAGCTCTTTTCAACGGCAAATCTGTCTTTTTTAATCGAGAAATCGCCGGCGTCGTGTTCGATGATTCTCACGCTGCGGAGCATCTACTGCGAGACCATTTCTCGCTTCGAATCGACAGGGACCGATTCGCCTCCGTTTATTCACAAATTTGCAGCGAATTCTCCGACTATTTTCATTCCGTCGGCTTGGCGAGTTCCTTCGAGGATATTACGGAAGGAAACAGTAACCGGTTGCTCATGATTCCGCCGTTTGAAGTCAAGCGCGCGCATGCAGCTGTCTCGAAATACCTTCGCGAATCGGTGATTCCAAACGATGACAACACGACATTCGCTTGGGCCCACCTTAAGGATCGCACCGATCTCTGCGCGTTCATTGTCTCGTCATCGGAAATCACAATTACCCCTGCGTTCGTGCCATCGCGAACCTTGCCTTATTTTTCCGCGGTTGTGCGTCGAGTATATCTTTCGGCCACGCTTTCCGCACTCGACGTTTTCGTGCGCACGTTCGGTCGGGAACCGTCGATTCAGATCGCACCGAAGACCACAGCTGGCGAATGCGAGCGCATGATCCTGATCCCGGAAAAAATGTCAGATGTTTCCGACGACGTGCAATCGACGATCCAGCTAATTCGACCGCATAAAGCTTTGCTGCTCGTGCCCAGTTATGGGCGAGCAGAAGAATGGGAAGAAATAGCGAAGCCGCCGGCAAAGGAGCATGCAACGCAGGTTATTGAGGGATTTAAGAGCCAGGAAGGTTCATCCAAACTACTTCTAGCAGGAAGGTACGATGGAATGGACTTACCGGGCGACATGTGTCGCGTCGTCGTAATCGACGATCTGCCTAGCGGCATTGGGTTGCTTGAGCGCTACTTGTGGGAATACTTGCGGTTTTCAGCGGCTCTGCGTAGCGCCATCGCATCTCGAATTGTTCAGAGCTTCGGGCGCATTTCCCGCGGCATGAGTGATCATGGTGTCGCGATTCTTACCGGTCGGAGACTCGTTGAGTGGCTTCAGGTGCCAAAGAATTTGGCATCTCTCCCTTTGTTCCTGCAAAAGCAACTTCAGCTAGGCTTCCAGATGTCCGCCAACATGAATATCCAAGACGCGGCAAGTTCGATCCAAGCGTGTCTGACTAGGCAACGTGACTGGATTGATGCGTACGAACGTTTCATGCAGGAAGCATCTTCCGACGAAGCGCTGCCCGAGCCTCTCACGCTCGCCGAACTTGCCTTAGCGGAGGCGAAGTATGCCGCAGATATTTGGCACCGAGATTACTCGGAGGCCGCATCGCACTTGCAAAAGACATTAGTGGAGGCTGGGAACTTTAGCGTTAGCACGGTATGTTGGCATAAGCTTTGGCTCGGCTATGCTTTGGAGTTGTCGGGGGATAGTGAGACTGCGCGAGCGCTTTATCAGCAAGCGCACGCCGGTCAAAGGAATATCCCTTCACCAAGAAATGAGGGAATCTCGGCTGCCACGCAGACATTGCCGGCACACGCTCTAGCAGCCGCTCAGCAGTTCGAAGTGACACCGGACGGACGCATTCGAGTTCCGCGGACTTTCGAGCGAGACCTTCTGCATCTCAACGGAACTGGCACAACCCGCCAAACAGAAGAATCGCTACGTTGTCTAGGACAGTATCTAGGTTTTGAAGCAACTCGGCCGGATAATGAGCACAGCACAGGGCCTGACGTTTTATGGTTATTTCCCGATAACTCGGCACTCTGCGTGGACGCAAAAACAGAAAAAGAGGCGACTTCGGTTTATCGGAAAGAAGAGTTAGGTCAATTGGCCGACCACGTACAGTGGGTGCGCGATAACACGGACGCTCAAAACATCACATGCGGATTTGTTGGTCCCGAAGTTCCCGCTTCTCAATCGGCTAATCCAGCAGATGGCGTCAAGGTGGCGAGTCTCGCAAACTTCCAAAAGGTCGGGGAGACGCTAAAGGTCGCCTATCGCGACATCGCCGCCAATTCATTGCCGTTGACGCTGCCACAAATCGTCAACGATGAGTTTGCGAAGCGCAAACTTCTCTGGCCGCATGTTGAACTATTAGTCAAATTGCGGGAGCTGCGAGACCTTGGCGGGCACTAAAGGATGAGTTCTGTTCAGCTCGTCCAGAAACTTTGGAACTACTGCAACATCCTGCGGGACGACGGTCTCTCGTACGGCGATTACCTCGAGCAGCTGACGTTTTTGCTCTTCCTCAAAATGGCGGATGAGCAGAGTCGCCCGCCGTTCAATAAGAAATCGCCGATTCCGGAGAAGTATTCGTGGCCGGAGCTGTTGAAACGCGACGGCGATGAACTGGAGATTCATTATCGCCACACGCTCGAAGAACTTGGCAAAGAACCAGGACTGATCGGCGTCATCTTTCGCAAGGCGCAAAACAAAATTCAGGACCCAGCGAAGCTGCGCCGGTTGATCGCTGACCTGATCGATAAAGAAGAATGGTCGTCGCTGGATACCGACGTGAAAGGCGACGCTTACGAAGGTCTGCTGCAAAAGAACGCCGAGGATGTCAAAGGCGGCGCGGGCCAATACTTCACCCCGCGTCCGCTGATCCGCGCGCTTGTCGATGTAATGCAGCCACAACCTAACGAGACCATTTGCGATCCGGCTTGCGGCACCGGCGGTTTTCTTCTCATCGCACACGATTTCGTCCGCAATCACAACAAGCTCGATAAGAAACAGCTCACGTTTCTGAACACCGAGCAGCTACGCGGCGTCGAGCTGGTCGATAGCGTCGCGCGACTCTGCTGCATGAACCTCGTGCTTCACGGCATCGGGTCGGACGCCACGCACGTTCCAGTAATGGTGAAGGACGCGCTCGCCGGCAAACATGGCGAATACGAGATGGTGCTGACCAATCCGCCGTTCGGAAAGAAGAGCAGCGTCACCATCGTCAACGAAGCTGGTGACGAAGAGAAACAATCGCTCGTCGTCCATCGCGACGATTTTTGGGCGAGCACGAGCAACAAACAACTCAACTTCCTCCAGCACGTCTTCACCATCCTAAAGCAGCATGGCCGCGCCGCGATCGTTGTTCCCGACAACGTGCTATTCGAAGGCGGCGCCGGTGAGACTGTTCGTCGTGAGTTACTCAAACAAGCTGACGTTCACACGTTGCTGCGTTTGCCGACCGGCATCTTCTACGCGCAAGGCGTCAAGGCGAACGTCCTCTTCTTCGACCGCAAGCCCGCGGCCGAAAAACCTTGGACAAAGAAGCTGTGGATTTACGATCTGCGCACCAACAAACACTTCACTCTCAAAGAAAACCCCCTAAAGCGCAGCGACCTCGACGATTTCGTCGCCTGCTACAATCCAAAGAACCGCCACGAGCGAAACGAAAGCGAACGCTTCAAGAGTTTCGCTTACGAAGAACTAACCAAGCGCGACAAACTCAATCTCGACATCTTCTGGCTCAAAGACGAATCACTCGAAGACAGCGCCAACCTGCCCGATCCCGACATCATCGCCGCCGACATCGTAGAAGACTTAGAAGCTGCGCTTCAACAGTTCGCCGCCATTGCTCAAGACTTGAAAAAGTGATTCGCCGCCTTCAATTGATTCGCTCTTTCCCAATCGCTCACCCTTCGGGCTTGGCGTCCATGTCGTCCGCTCCCGCGATCTCCGTTGTCGAAGACCTCCAAGCCGCACTAGTTCACCGCAATCGCTACCGATTTAAAACGCTAAGCTCGACAACAATAGGGCAAGCAGATTGAATCGCTGTTCAAAGTTATGAATGAAGCGTTGGAAATAACGAAGCGCGTGCAAGCCGAGACCGCCACCGAACTCTACGTGCTTCTCCCCGCCATTCTCGACAAACTTTTCAAAGGAGGACTGTGAGCCTTTTAGCATTTCATTTCACCGACGAAGTCAGATTAGGCGATATGATCGCCGCTTGTAGCTTTCTTATAGCCGCAATCGGGTTGTTCCTAAATTGGTGGCAGCTCCGATTGGGAGGAATTCGAAAGCGTGCCGAATTCATTGTTTCGGTTTTCAATCAATACGTAACGGACCCACTAGCTTCCGATATTTATTACGAAATCGAGTATGGCCGATTCCAGTACAACGAAGACTTTCACCGGTCCGAGAACGAGCGGAAACTTGATCGATTGCTAAGCTATTTTGAAAAAATCGCCGCGTTATACGAGATCGGTACGATCACTCTTCAGGATCTCGAGCTCGTGCGTTATGACTTTCTTCGTGTTTATCAAGACGCATCAGTTCAAAAATACTTTAAGACTCTAGACAGACTACCAGGCCTACTTGGGGTCGAAGGAGGTACGTATTCGCGCTTTCGGCGCGTGGCGGCCTTACTTGAGAAAAAGAGACCCACTATAAACGAAAAGAATCGCAATCTTTAATAGCTTCAGCGAAGGATAACTAGAAGCGCGATAAACTGAACCTCGACATCTTTTGGTTGAAGGACGAATCACTCGAAGACAGCGCTAATCTCCCTGATCCCGACATCATCGCCGCTGAATGGAGTGAATGGGATGAACGACATAGAAGGTAAAGTGACAAGGGTAGGAGCCAGCGAGCGCAGGCAGCGAACGAGTTTCAAATCGTCGAAGACCTCCAAGCTGCGCTCGCCCAATTCGCTACAATCGCTGCTGATTTGAAAAAGTAAGCAATTATTCAATCCAGCCCTAGCTTGTGAAAAATTGAGACGCAGAGACGATTAGCGCCTGCGTCTAAACTGCAAAATGCGAAAGCTGTCGCGGGGGATCCGACTTTACGGACTCTCGTTGTAGGCTGACTCGATGGCTTCAAACAATCTGCTAACGCAGCCAAACGCCTCAGGAAGACTGACATCCCCAACTACCCTCCGACACTCATCCCACTCGCCGTGAGCAAAGTAATTCCGAAGCTCGCGACATTGTTCTCGAACCACCGCGCTCTCAGTCGGTTCTTCAAAATCTAATTCGCAATTCTCGCGTAGGAAAATGAGGTACGCTGTGATTTTACTTCGGGCCCCTCGAGTTTTGATTTCGCGGCCATCACCAATTTGGTCACAGAGCCATCGTAAGCTTTTTTCGGTAAAGCAAGAGAGGAGAAGCAAGCAGTTGGAAGGAGCAATGAATTCGTAAGTATCGCGCCAACTCGCAATTTGCCAGTCAGCACTAAAAGCAATGTCTTCAGGCGTGATGGGAAACAGATCGTCTTCGCGAGGCTCGAACTTGCCGTTAGCTGCGTCACGGGGCCAGGCAGTCAACTTGTCGATTTTACGTTCAACCGATTCCGTGAACGCGACACAAAAATCATTTAATTGTGCCATCTCTTCTTCAATCGCCGTGAACTCGACTACTGAACTGGCACTCTGGAACAAGTAGCTATCGGCTTCGTCTGTGCCGGAAACTGAAAGGGATCGCTTCACGATTCCACCAATGATATCCGACTTTCTCGCAAGAAGAATCCGATGGCCAGGCAATTCACAACCGCCAACAAGTCTTCGAGTGAAGCTACGCATGTCAAGAGGCTGCAGCGTGACAAGACGCCAGCGGGCTGATAAAACGGCCGTCGCGATCAGGAAGATTATGACCGACAAACCTCGCGGGAATGAATAACGTTGCCCACGGTAACGCGAATCAACCAAATGAAATTGAAACTCGTTTGCTGCCCAAGCAGGCTCGTATGATCGCCAACTTTTTGAATCGATGGACGTTAAGACGATTTGGCTCGATTTGGAAATTTGGGGTCAGTCCTCACTTTTTGCACAAAGACACGAGCGACGCTCGCGGGGTTGGTTATGTCTTGACGGTTCGGCGGCTGGGCAGCACGCTTCCGGCATCGACATGCGCGTTAGAGCGCGCTGACATCGCTGTAGCTCGCCCCTGAAAGGGTTTTCGGTTCTAGACGAGCTGCCCTAAATTCAACCTGGAAAAAATCGTTATGAAATTATTCACGCCACTTCTGATAAGCACACTTCTCGCCTTAGCGGCCGCGCCCTGCGCGCACGCTCAGGAAAACGCTGCTGACTCCAGCGCAGTCCAAGCCAATCTCAAACAAATGGAAGACGCCTGGGTTAAGGCGCTGGTAACCAAGGATCAGGCCGCCGTCGGAAACATGATAGCGGACGACTTTGCCGGATTTAATCCCGAAGGAAAACATCTTACCAAGTCCGAGCTGCTAGATGAGATGAAGAACGAACCCAACACCCTGAGCTCGGCGACGAACGACAACCTGGATGTTCATGTTTACGGGCCGAATCTGGCCACCGTCTCCGGCACGACGACGGAGAAGGGCAAGGACAAGGATGGTAAACAGTTTACCCGCACCTACGTTTGGGTGGATACCTGGATGGAGCGCAACGGCAAATGGCAGTGCATCGGCGAAGGGGTCATGCAGTTGCGGAAAAAGAAGTAAACGGGTGGCGCAAGAGACCGCGATCCGACGACGGGTTTGCGTAGGATCGAGAATTCGTGACTCGGAATAAGGTCTCGGCGCGCATGGATATTCGAACTCGGCCGCGCCGAATACACGCTTTCCACCGAGACCTCGACATGTTGACTCCTTCGCTCCCGCTCAGGCGGTCTCTCGACCTGCCCGTCTGTCTCGCTCGTTTCCCAGCGGTTCGGCTCTGGCTCAAAGACGAAAGCCTCGAAGACAGCGCCAATCTTCCCGATCCGGACATCATCGCCGCTGAATGGAGTGAATGGGATGAACGACATAGAAGGTAAAGTGACAAGGGTAGGAGCGAGCGAGCGCGGGCAGCGAACGAGTTTCAAATCGTCGAAGACCTCCAAGCTGCGCTCGCCAAATTCGCGAAATTGCAGCAGATTTGAAGAAGTAGGAACTATTATGGGATTAGACCGAAAGATTGCTCATAAACCTTTTTACGTGGCGGCGGCACTGAGGATCAACGATATGAGACCACAGACTCGCTTGATTGGTTTGTTATCCTTGGTGTTTCTTCTGGCCGTACTCACGAGCTATCTCGCGCTCCAAAAAGCAGCTGGCGCAACCTCAGGTATATGGTTTGAGGTGGCGAAGCTGGGCCTTCAACTCGCTGGCATTACGGTGATTGGGGGGTTGGTTTCACTCGGCTTCCGATTGTGGGAGAAGCTTCGCGACGAAGACCGGCAGCTTAGCGAGAACCGCCAAGCGCTGGTGCTAGAGATTATCTCCTCCTACGACGAAGTGAAGTCGGCCCGGCGTACCCTTCGTGCCCTGGGGCTTCGGAGCGCTACACAACTGGCGGTGACACCGCAGCGCGCCGCGGGCTATCACGAGCAGATGATTCTTCTCAACAAGGCTCAGTTAGCATTCGAGAGAGTCGGGCGGAAAGTCGTAGCGTTCCCTACTGCCTTTGCCAATCCTCCAGAGGTCCTTGCCGCAGCGAAGAAGATCGAGGAGTATCTTCACAAGCTCATCGAGGAGTGGGAGGATGAAGGGCCGTCACTAGCTGCTCCAAACACGCCCGGTGAGCTGCGAATGGAGAACCTTCAGGATTTCATTGGTGACGACAAGCACACCAGGTTTCACTCCGACGTGGCAGGACCACTCAAGCACATGGTGGAGGCCGTATATTCTACCTCACCGACTAGTTATCCGTCACAGGCTCGTACAACGGCGACCATTAATAAAATGGAATCAGACCTGAACTTTTGACATTTTGCTGACGATCAAGGCAGATCCGGACATCATTTGCCGCTGAATGGAGTGAATGGGATGAACGACATAGAAGGTAAAGTGACAAGGGTAGGAGCGAGCGAGCGAGCGCGGGCAGCGAACGAGTTTCAAATCGTCGAAGACTTAGAAGCTGCGCTTCAGCAGTTCGCTGCGATTGCGAATGACTTGAAGAAGTAAATCCGTAGCGTTCCGCTGTGAAGCGCGCTTTAAAGGTGCTCAATGAGATGGAACGCGATGGCGTCTTCGCCCGTTATGCCGTCGGCGGCGCGATGGCTGCAATTTTCTATGTCGAACCGTTTCTGACCTTCGATCTCGATGTCTTTGTCGTTCTGCCGCAGACTTCGGGTGGTTTGCTCACGCTCGCTCCTTTGTATGACGCGTTGCGCTTCCGCGGCTATTCCGAGCAAGAAAACGAATGTATCATGATCGAAGGCGTGCCGGTGCAGTTTCTCCCCGCCTATAACAGCTTAATCGAGGAAGCTCTTAAAGAAGCGCAAGCGATCATGTATGAAGATGTGCCAGCTCGCGTGCTGCGAGCCGAACACTTAGTCGCCATCTCGCTGCAAACGGGACGCACCAAGGACCGCGAGCGCGTCCGAATTTTGCGCGAACAGGCAAAGCTCGATCAGAACTTCCTTGCTGACGTGTTGAAGCGGCATCAGCTTGAGGACAAATGGAAGCTGTGGACGGAGTAAACGTAGAGATAGACAGAATATTTGCGGCGAAGGAACAACGCCGGCAGGCGCTAGCGCGCCTCCCATTTCCCGAGAAAGTGCGGGCGGTGATCGAACTGCAAAAGATGGCCGCGACCATTCTGCGCGCGCGAGGAAAAATGGTGCGGTCCTGGAATGTGAGTGCCACGAACGAAGAGAGTCCGCGCGCTTCAAGACTTTCACCTACGAAGAAATAACCAAGCGCGACCCGTAACGTAGCCAAAGACGAGGCCTGGTTTTCCAACTCAACCTCGACCTGTTGACTCCTTCGCTCCCGCTCAGTCGGCCTCTCGGCCTGCCCGTCTGTCTCGCTCGCTTCCCAGCGGCTCGGCTCTGGCTTAAAGACGAAAGCCTTGAGGACAGCGCCAATCTTCCCGATCCCGATATCATCGCCGCTGAATGGAGTGAATGGGATGAACGACATAGAAGGTAAAGTGACAAGGGTAGGAGCGAGCGAGCGCGGGCAGCGAACGAGTTTCAAATCGTAGAAGATCTCCAAGCAGCCCTCGCCGAGTTCGCCGAAATCGCAGCGGATCTAAAACGCTAGGCGCGAGAGAAGGGCTTCATGGACGAAAGGCAAATCACACGTTATCGAACTGGCAGCGATAAACGTGTAAAAGGATGATTGGGACAATCTAACTCTCGACGCGCGGCTTCTACCCAAGACAGGGCGGGTTTCGTAGATGAATCTCAGCCGCCTCTCCGCCGATCTTCCTTATTGACAGTCAATTTTGGTCCCGATACGCTCGCATCGAACAGAGATAACCATGAATTCTTCAGTGTCGCTTACTACGCTCAGAGCGAAGCCGAAAAGCCTTCTTTCCGTAATCTTCCTGATCACATTCGGCATTCTCTTATCATCCTGTGAAAGAATTCAGCCCTGCGGCAACTTCACCTTCACCGGGAATACTTTCGCGAACGGTTCCAGCAACGGACTGAACATGAATCTAAGCTTTGCCTTTGATCCAGCAGCCTGCGGTAAGCCGGCCTGCGATGCGCCGAAGATTTGTTACATCCAGATGGTACGGACCTATGACTTTGACGAAGGCACCTTTTCTTACATCTCCGAGGAGCATCAAGCAAGAGCTATCGAATACGGATGGTATATCGACCGTCTAACGGGCAAAAAATGGGGCTACTATGGAAGAAACGATGATGGAAGTTTTGCGGGCAATTTGTCGCCTGGAAATAACAACACAGCTGCTGTGTTATTTGATGCCCCCAGCAGGCCATCCTCCATGGCGGGCATTTGGTGGCAGGCAGTAAGTGCTTCGGTTTCGATCGACGCAGGAAGCAGCAGCTGTAACAATAATTTACTGGGCTATTACTATTGGAGCTGGATTGTCAATCAGGATGGAACAATCTCGGACGACAACATCATACAACTGGTGGCCCGAGAGAACCTCCACCTGGTTTTAGATGCCGCTATATCAGCGTGGAATACACAGGCCCCTTCGCTGGCTCATAATACCTACCCTGGTTTTAACAAACTGATGTATTAATATCTCGGGCATGAAGAAGTATTGCTTGTTCATGGTGGGACTGGCGCTCTTAGTTCCGCTAGTATCCTGTGGTAAGCGAACCTCCCGATTGCAAGATAAAGTGCAAGAAGAACAAGAATCCCTAAATCGCAAGGCAACAGCGAGGGAGGAAAGCTTTAAGCAAAAGAGCGTCACGGAGCTCATTTCCGAACTGGAGTCCGCCGCACTGAAGGGAAAGGAGCCTTTCAACAGCCTGGCGTTTAGGGAGGTGCTGAGGAGAAGGGATGGCGGCGATCAAATCTTCCAATCTATCAGAACCAAAGATCAAAAAGAATATTTCAAGGTAATGGCGCTGAGCAAAATAAACCCGGAGCTATACAAAAGGCTGACCTGCGATGTCATTTGCGCCGTATTAACTGCCTCGCTGCAAAAGTCCGTCGTCTTCAACGCTTGGGGATTGCCGCATTTCTACTGGGAGAGTTCTGCCAAGGCTATTATTGAGTGCGGACGCGTCGCCATCCCCTACCTGGCGCCATTGTTGAGAGATAAGAGGCCGGCACCGATGTGGGGGTCGGAAGAAGTGAAGGAAAGCGAGAAATATCGCTACCGAGTATGTGATTACGCTTATGCGTTAATGAGAGAGATTGATGGCAAAAAATGGGACATACCGGAACACATCGAGGAGAGGGATAAAGCTATTGAAGATCAGATAAAGTAGGGACGGCAATTGGCCTTCGCTTTTTCGCCCGATGCCCGGCGACATTTTCGCTTGCGTTCATTCATCCAGTCTGCCCAGACTTAAAGCTCATCCCTCAGCGTCAACCGCAGTACCAAATGAATCCCCCAGTTGTTTCGCCTGAAACTCAATCGAAGTTGGAAACGTGCGACGAACTACAGAAAGCTCTGTCCGGAAACATGGGTGAAACTGTCGCTGCGCATGTTCGCATGATACTGAAGTATTACGATGACGTTCACAAACAAGCTACGAGGAGCTTCAATTCAGCAAAGAGCGTGGCGTTAATTGGATTCGGAGTACTGATTGCAACGCTGGTCTACACACTCGCTTTCGACGCGCTCTCGCATTTCAACGTTCCGAGCATGAAGGTAAACTCGGGAGACTTGTTAAAGGTTAGCAGCATCGGCGTGGTTAGCGGTGTCCTGATTGAATTTATCGCGGGGGTCAATTTCTGGCTTTATCGGAACGCCACGAGGCAATTCAACGCTTTCCATATCTGCCTCGAGAGGACGCATAGGTACTTGATTGCTTACAAGATGATCGAAGAAATCGGCGGCGAAAGAAAGGCGGAGATAGCCGAACAGGTGGTCTGCATCATGGCCAACGCTCCTATGATCACAGCTCAAGAGATTGGCAGAGTAGCTGACGTGCCAGAAAAGGTTGAATTGGCGTTAAAGACGCAATCGGAGCAGAATCGGGGACGTATCTAAAGCTTGGCGCCAACCTTCCCGATCCCGACATCATCGCGCAGGAGATCGTCGAGGACCTCCAAGCCGCACTAGCCCAATTCGCGGCAATCGCGTCGGATTTGAAACGCTAATTCGATTGTCATCGAAGAGGTGGACGAGCCAATCAACTGCGCCTCGGCACTTCGATGAATCCAGCACCTCGTCCTGCCAGTATCCGATATTCGTGTCGAGGAACGTACACTTTCTGCCTGGCGTCCACCGATGTTCGGTTTCGAAACGAGACATCGGATATTTTCCGTCATGTGGCCTGACCGTGAAAGGTAAACGCCAGTAACTCATCGAACCGCCCGGGGCTGTAAGGCAGAGTTTGAGATCGCGCCGCTCGAATGATCCGCCGCCGGGAAGCCGTAATCTTAAACCTGGAAGACTCAGTCGCTGCGTCGCAACGTAAACCGTGTTCTGTTCGCCAAAGTCGTTTAGAAAATGTGGATGGTAGCGCATCCACTCCGGAACGGTTGTTCGACGCGACGGTCTAGCTTTCAGGACTCCGCTGATTTGTAACCAGCCGTGGATCAAGTGCTGCTTAGGCCCGGCATAGCGATACCGCCCGGCCCAATCCTTCTGAACCGCGCGAAGCGGACCGAAGAACAGAAACAGATCTCCCTTGCCTACTCCGTTCTGCGCTATCCGTTGTGCCTCCTTGGAGCCCAACCCGAGGAGTGGGCGCCAACCAGGCTTCCGCTTTAAGGATTCGCGGCGCAAGTCCGGATCAAAATGCAGGAGCTCATCGGCACACCGACGGTCTTTCTTGTTTCTTCGAATGCTTAGCTCCTCAACAAGGCGCCCGAGCGAAACGCCATCGATAGTTAGATCGCGATATCTCGTTTTTGATTTGTCCCCTTCACCAGCAGGAATCGGGATTGAGACGAGTCGCTCGTTGATAATCGCACTGAAAAGTTTGCCAGCTTGTGAATCAACGCCCTTGCGGCTAAAGACAATTTTCATCGCACAAATGTTGGCTAACGGTGAGCGTAGTGTGAAATTCGCTCGTGGATCAAGACCAAACAAAACTCCCGAGCACCGATCTGGGGAGAATTTGGGGTGGGGAGAAAATGGTCTCGCGTCTAAAACATTTAGCTTCGCTGTCGTGATTCGTTGCCTCCTTCGCCCCAGTAATGAGCTATGGCGCGCCATGGAAACGTTGAATCGTTACATTGACGGCGGAAGCAAACGCGATCAGATGACGGATTTGCGTGGTATCGAGAATTCGGACGCAGAATACGGTCTCGTCGCGCATGGAAGCCTCGCGGCTGGCAGAGTCGCAGGCGACACGCCTGCCACTACACCCGCGTGGGCTCATGCATCGTAAGCGGCTTATGATGCCTGGTTAGCTACAAATACTCTTCTGTTAACTTTCCAATGAGGTCCTGATATTCTCCTTGCTCGTCGTGCTTTTTAAAAAGATCAAATGCCTTCGGAATTATGTCAGCATTACTTTCGAAATATCTAACACCACTGGATGACTGGACCCGAATAACATGTTTCTGAATGACCGCTTCTAAATCTGGACCTGATAAGATAATTCCCCTAAAACCCAATCCATCAAACAATCTCGCATTATTTAGCTCTCTTTGTTTTCTGATCTGATTCAGAATGCTTTCGAACTCATCTTTTCTGATTTCAAAAGCGGGATTGGGTTGTCCGGAAAAAACGTCGAGTTCTATTTTTATATGCGTCATTCAATTTTTAATACATGAGACCAGGCTAACTTATTATTACACTTTTTCCGGCATAGAAGAAGCCGCAGAAGTCAGTGTAGTTTAGGTATGTACCGGCACCTCGATCGCATGTTTGCGGATCGGTGATAAGCACTCCGCTGTTATCATAATTCCTTGCCGCAGTGCCGCCGGGCTTATGTCCCCAGAATCCGCCAGTTTGCTTTCTATACCAGTGATAATCAATTCCCGGAGCGATGACCAGTGCCATAAGTCTTCTCGGGTATTCTGATTTCGGAAGACAGTCACATCTTTCTACCAAGCCATCGTTCATAGCTGCAGTTTTTACCGCTGAACAGCTCATTGAGCTAGCGGTTGCTCCCGAATGTCTTCCCGGCTGCGCGAAAGTATTTGTCTTCCAGTTTCTACCGTAGTTGTAGCAATTGTTGTTTGCTCTTACATATGGATCAGCATTCCAAAAGTCCGGGTTAAATCTGCTCTCTTCATATTTGCAGCTTTTACATTCACTGTCTTTTACTGTTACTCTTATAGGACCGATCGGCCATCTTATTTTGATTCTAATATATTTTTGAATCCTTTTGAGATCCCTTTCGTATTGCTCAATGCTTCCCAAAATTACTTTTTGAATTCTTTTGTCGATCGGTGTCAGCCTGAAGACATCCATATTCGCTCTTTCATATCGTGTCATCTGATCAACGATCTCTCTTGCTAAATCGATGCTTGCTTTTTGGTCTTTAGCAAGACCGTCCGCGATTTTGAAAGTTGATGGAAGCTTATTTGAGCTTGCTTCATCACCGAGCAATTCCAGTTTAATTCCTCTGAAACCTAACCCGTTATAGCCCTTATCAGACCTCGATATTATTTGCTTCTTCCTGGAGATCTTTTTGAGCAGATCATCTCCACGCTTATCGTCCATGATCCAGGTGGGATTGGGACGACCTGAGAACACGTCAACTGTTATTTTTAACATAAAACCTCCCTTATTGTAAATGTGCCTACTCTTTTGCTGGATTTTCGGCTTGCTCCATTACTGTCCTTTTGTGGTGCGGGTGTGACTCGATGGTTTGATCGGTTCTTTCTTCATTACCCATCCAAGTCATCAAAAACACAAAACCCGCAGCTCAAAACACTCGCGAAATGTCTTCAACTACGGGCTCCTTTCTCTTAAAACGGTGATCGGAAATAGTCGATTCAAAAGGCTCTGACTTGTCAAGAGATTTCTGTTTGATCACCGCGATGTCAGTCTCCCTTCTGCTCGGGCTGGTTTATCTGATCTCGGAATTGCTGCTGACGGTGACGCGCCGCTCGCGCTCACGGTTTTTGCAAGTGGAGCGTCGCATAGCGACTCTGCTACAGATTTTTGAAACTCGCTCCTTGCCCGCACTCGCTCGCTGCTTCCCTCGCAGTTTTGCCTTCTATGTCGCTCATCCCGTTCGCTCCATTCGCAGGCGACACGCCTGCCTCTACAGCGGTTCAATTCATGCATCGTAAGCCGCTTATGATAGAGGGTTGAGAGTCGAGAGACGTAGCGTTAGAGAATATCGATTTTGCGGGGAACAGCTTGGTAGAGTATTCTGATCGTCATGAGCGCCATTGAAGTTATCGAGCAGTTCCAAGCCCTTCCCGCAAGCGAGCGAGCGCAAGTCGCGAAATTTGTCGTGGAAAACGATGACTCCTGGATCCCGGAATCTTTCAAGCAAGGAATGGCCGATGCAGAAGCAGGCCGATTTGTAGACCTGGATACGGCGCTGAATAAGCCGTATCCGGGTGATAAATGAAATATGGGTTCCGCGCGACTCGCGGCACTGCCGCATCATCGAAGCTTTGTGTTCGCCGGCGTGGTGCTGTTTGTCGTCGGACTCGTTCTGCGCTGGTGGTCCATCATCACGCTCGGCCGCTTTTTCACCGTAGACGTGACGATTGAAAAAGATCATGAGCTGGTCGAGCGCGGGCCGTTCCGCATGGCGAGTCATCCTTCCTACACCGGTGTGCTACTGGCGTTCGTGGGTTTGGCTTTGAATCTGGGCAACTGGGCCGCGTTGCTTGTCATACTTCTGCCGATTGGCGCGGCTTTCATTCACCGCATGAATGTGGAAGAGAATGCCTTGTCGGGCGCGCTTGGCGCGCAATACGCCGATTACATGCGGCGCACTAAACGGCTAGTGCCGTTTGTTTATTAATCAGCGAAAGAATTAATCAGGAACCCAGGAACCCAGGAAAGGAGCAACAGACGGCGCATAGCGCCGTGGCTACAG
>Ga0137404_10000747_pt1 | contig 21447 bp, 25 predicted proteins | sample CZOMad2_1_16fung_FD_108285 | JGI IMG/M metagenome (GOLD analysis project Ga0137404, IMG submission 108285) | Vadose zone soil fungal communities from Angelo Coast Range Reserve, California, USA - CZOMad2_1_16fungal (Illumina Assembly) | ecosystem: Environmental > Terrestrial > Soil > Vadose... | reverse complement strand
CGGGTCGAGAAAGCCGAGCGTGAGCGCATCAAGCTGCTGTGGCAGGAGGAGTACAGCGGCACGCGTGGCTGGAACCGTCTCGCCGTGCTGGACGGCGGCGCGGAGTATCAGGACATCGGCCAGAAGCTGAACGAGCTCAATCTGGACGGCATCCTGTCCCAGACCGAGACGCGCTGTTGCGCCATGTTCGGCGTACCCCCCATCATCGTCGGCATGCTCTCGGGGCTGGAACGCGCCACCTACTCGAACTACAACGCCGCCTTGCGCAGCTTCTGGATCGAGACGCTGATGCCCCTGTACCGACGCCTCGGCGCCAAGCTCACGATGGGGCTGGCCAGCGACTTCGGCGGCCACCTGACCATTCGCTTCGATGTGTCACAAGTGCCAGCGCTGCAGGAAGACCAGGACAGCGTGCGGCGGCTGGCGTTGGATGGCTGGTGGCGCGGCATGCTTACGCGCAATGAATCGCGCGCCCTGGTCAAGCAGCCCCCAGTCCCCGATGGCGATGTGTTCAATGCCACCATCCGCTCAGACGTGGTGCCCGCCGATTTACCCGGGTCGATCGGCGGCGGCAAGACGCCGAACCAGGCCAATATACAGTCCATCCTGCTTGACAAGAAGGTGTTCGTCCAGGTGGACGATGCACACCAGTGGATCATCGACCATGGCTATCTCGACAGCGAGCCGGGCGAGGAGTCCCACTGGTGGCATTTCGACCAATGGCCCGCCTCCGACGTGGAGGGCGCGCTGACGAAGGTGGCCCTCGAGGAGGGCGTGATCGCCGTCGTGGGGCAGCGACGTACCCAGCACGCGCGCCATCGCGAGCACGCAACCGCGATCTCCCGAGAACGCTTGGCCACGGAGCCCGAATTCTGGCAGATCCTGCACCAGATCGCCGATGCCGAGGCCGAGCGCATGATCCAGGACGTCCTTGCGGCGATGGATGCGGCGCAACGCCAGGTGGCCATGGAGGAGCTGCTCGCGGCCGTGGAGGCGGGCGACGTGCACGCCGCCATGCAGGCCATCGGCTGGGAGGTGAACGGCCCGCTCCTGCTCGACAAGGCGCTGCGGCCCCATCTGGAGCTGGTCTTCGCCGACGCGGCGCAGGCTATGCAGGCGTATCTCCCGGAGGATGCGGCCCTCGGCATCAGCTTCGACCTGACCAATCCGCGCGCGGTGGAATGGGCCAAGGCCAATGCCGCCCGCCTGGTGACCGAGGTCAGCACCGAGACGCGCGACGCCATCCGCGACACGATCAGCCGCGCCATCAGCGGCGACCTGGGGCCCAGCCAGGCGGCCCAGCAGATCCGCGACCGCATCGGCCTCACGACCCGCCAGGCCCAGGCCGTGGCCAACCTCGAAACGCGCTTGACCGAGGCCGGGACGTCGGCCGACACGATCGCGACCGCCGCGGCGCGCTACACCCGCCAGCTGCTCAATTACCGGGCCGAGCTGATCGCCAGGACCGAGACGATCACCAGCGCCAATGCCGGCCAGCAGGAGCTCTGGCTCCAAGGGGTGGAGCAGGGGCTGATCGATCCCCACGCGGCCCGGCGACACTGGCTGGTGACCCCTGACGATCGCCTCGATCAGGCCATTTGCGCGCCGATTCCCAGCATGAATCCTCGGGGCGTCGGCCTGACCGAGCCGTTTCAGACCCCGGTGGGACCGTTGATGCATCCGGTCGCCCATCCCCAGTGCAGGTGCGCGATGTCCCTGGAGTTCGCCGGGGCCTAAGGAGGACACCATGAAACGATTCGGTGGACCGGCCAGCCTCGAGCGGCTGGCCTTTCTCCCGGAGCAGTTCCAGGTCGATGATCAGAGCGGCACCGTCGTCGGCATCGCCGCGGTCTTCGGCTCGTTGATCGACACCTGGACGCCGACCGTCATCGAGCGCGGCGCCTTCACGAAGACCTTGCAGGACAAGAAGCCGGAGCAGGTGCCATTTTTGTGGCAACACAACGTCGAAGAGGTCATGGGCTACCATACCGAGCTGCACGAGACGGAGCTCGGCCTCGAGATCCGCGCCAAAGTGGTGCCGACGGGCACCAACCAGGAGCGCTTGCAGCTCATGAAAGCGGGGGCCGTGCGGGCCCTGAGCATCGGCTTCGACCCGATCCGGTACGAGTTCGAGGAGCGCGGCGAGCTGCCCACCTTGCGCCACCTGCACGAGGTCCGCCTCTGGGAGACCTCGGCCGTGACCTTCGGCGCCGACCCCGCCGCGCATATCATCGACGTGCAAAGCGTCGTGCCCTTCCAAGACCTCCCCCTCGCCGCGCGTGCGTATGCCTGGGACCCCGCCGCCGCCGAGGCACGCGTGCGCGCCTGGGCCCAGGTCGACGAGCGACCGACTCCCAACTATCGGCGGAGTTACGTGTGGGCGGACCCCGACAGCGCCGACAGCTTTGAGGGCTTTGCCTTGCCGATTGCGGATGTGATCGACGGCCAGTTGCGCGCTGTGCCCCGGGCGATCTTTGCCGCCGCGGCGACCGTCCAGGGTGCGCGCGCGGGCGTGACGATTCCCGTGCACGAGGTGGCGCGGGTGAAAACGCATTTGAGCCGCTACTTCGCGAAGATGGCGCAGATGTTCCACGATGACGCGATTCTCGCGCCGTGGGACCCCACGGTGCAACGCCTGGCGACGCTCGATCTCTGGGGGGCCGCGATATGCCCCTGGGCGATCGGCAGCGACCTCGCCGCCATGCGTGAACTGTCCGAGGGCAAAGTGCTCTCGGCCAAGAATAAACAGCTCCTGCAGGACGCGGTCACGGCCTTGCAGGCGTTATTAACCGCCGCCGAGCCGCCTGAGGACCAACAGGCACTCACGGCGATGGCTGGACGGTTGCAACGTTTGCGCGCGGCCGAGCTGGCCGGCGCGAGTCTGGTGCTCTAACCGACAGACACTGCCATTCCGTAGCTCCTACCACGCCGGGCCGCCTGTTCAGGCACCCACCTGGGTCGAGCGCAGGACCGACCAGGGACACGGCACAGGAGGCCCTATGCTCGCACAACTCATCCAGGACAAAACCGAGGCGGCCCTCAAGGTGCTGCATGCCGCCAAGGCGATCAAGGACGAGCTGTCAGACGCGGTCGTGTGGCCGGCTGACAAGCAAGAGCAGTTCGACAAGGCCATGGGCGAGTTTGCCGCGCTGCATGCCGAGGTCGAACAGTTGAAAAAACGCCAGGAGGCGGAGACCCACCTGGACGCACAGTATGCCCACTACACCGCGCCCGTGCACACGGTCACGACCCGGGGCGCCGAGGCGCAGGCCGCCAGGCCGTCGGCCCACCGCGAGGCCTGGCACAAGTTCCTGCAATACGGCCTGGCGCTGTGCAATGAAGCCGAGCGCGAACTGCTCATGCGCGGCCCGGTCGAGCGCCACGCGTTGATCAGCAGCAACGATCTGCTCGGCGGGTCGCTCGTCCCCGACGAGTTCTACGCCGAGTTGATTAGCGACATGGCCGGCTTTGCGGTGATGCGCCCGATGTGTCGGGTGCGGCCGACCGTCCGCGGCGCCGGGACCTTTTTGACCATCAAGGCCTCCAGCAACAAAGCCTATCCCTCCGGATTGGCCGGCAACTGGAAGGCCGAAGGCTCCGTCACCGGCGGCGATGCCCTGACGACCCAGAATCAGCCGACCTTCGGGCGCGAGCGGGTGCCGGTGCATATCTGGCAGCCGAATGTGATCGAAATCACCCCGGAGATGTTGGAAGACCCCGTGGTCGACCTCGAGGCCGAGGTGCGGCGCATCCTGGCCGAGACCAAGAGCCTTGATGAGGACTACGGCTTCATCGCGGGCTCCGGGGTGGGGATGCCGATGGGCCTCCTCAACAGCGGCGCCGACGTGGTGCATAGCGGCCATGACACCAATTGGACTTACGCCGGGTTGGTCGGCGTGTATACGGCGCTGCCGGCGCAGTATCGCCAACGCGCCACCTGGTTGATGAACTCGCTCACCTACGGCCTGGTACTCCTCCTCGAAACCAGCGCGGGCTTTCCGATCTTCCCCCCCAATCAGCTCCCGACCCAGATTCTGGCGCGCCCCGTCAAAACCAGTGAGTTCATGCCGGACGGGAACACGCATACGAACAAGAGCCTCGTGTTTGGCGACTTCAGCTACTACGCCATCGCTGACCGCCGCGACCTGCGCGTGCAGCGCCTCGTCGAACGCTACGCGCCCAACGTGGCGCTGCTGGCGACGGCGCGCACGGGCGGCCAACCACTGCGCTCGAACGCCTTTATCATCGGCGATAACGACTAGTCGCGGCGGTGCTGCGCACGCGACTTGCGAGCCTGCTGACGCGAGGCTCGCGAAGCAGCCTCGCTATTAGCCCCCCCGCAGGGGGCGCAGGGGCAGGGAGGGAACCATCATGTCACAACCAGCCGCCAGCTCCGCGGCGATGACCCGGGAGCTCTACCACGCCACCAGCGTGGCGCAAGTGTTGGAACCCAAAGTGAATAGCGCCAGCGCCAGCGGCAGCTACTTCGACTTGCAGGGCTACGAGTCGGCGATGGTCGTCTACGACGTGGGCGATTGGGTCGACGGCTCACACGCGCTCGTGCTGCGCGAGTCCGACGATCACGCGACCTGGAGCGATGTGGCCGCCGGCGACCTGATCGGCTCGCTGCCGACCGTCTCGGGCGCCAGCCAGGAGAAGCAGACCTACGCCGTGGCATACGTCGGCGACAAGCGCTATCTGCAGGCCAAGGTGACGATCACGGGCTCGCCGAACACGGGTTGCCTCATCGGCGCCGTGGTGGTGCGTGGGCACCGGCGCTCGCAGTAAGCGGGATCGGGCTCTCCGGACTCAGCCGTCTGAGATCCCGGAGCGTCGGCGCGGGAGGCCACCGGTCCCGCGCCCGACGGAGGCCCCCACCGCCGGCCCGGCGGAGCAACCGGCAGACACGTGCCAGGAGACCAACGATGGCCGTGGACCTCTACAGCATCGTCGAATACGCCGAGGTGAAGCAGTACCTGCGCCTGACGAATGACGACGATCAGGAGCTGATAGAAGCCCTGGTTGAGAGCGCACAGCAAGCGATCGAGGACTTCTGCCATACGTTCTTCATCGTGCGCGAGCGCACCGAGCACCACGCCGGGGGCATCTTGCCGCATCGCGGGGGGAGTCGGGTGATCACCCTGAATCGCGCACCGGTGCCGCGCGTGTTCTCGATCGAGGATGACGACGGGCACACGGTCGAGGCGGACGACTACACGCTGCTCAGCGAGCAGGGCCAACTCCTGCATACCTCGCGCTGGCCTATACCGACAGGGCTCTGGCACATCAGCTTCGACGCGGGGCTGTGGGACACCGCCTATGAGGTGCGGCGCAACGCCAAGCTGGCGGTCCAGATCGAGACGGCGGAGCGCTACCACAACCAGACCGGCAGCACGATCGTCCAGCAGAAGATCGGCGATCTGTACACCGCCTACGGCAATGCCAATGGGCAGCCAGACAAAAACTCCGCCATTGGCTTGGCGCCCATTGTGGAGCGCCTGATCCAGCCGTTTATCCGCGATCACGGGGTGTAGGCATAGCCGCCTTTCCGCCGCAGATGTTCCCCATGACGGTGACCATCGAGCCGCTCAGCGGGCGGGACGCCTATGGCGCGCCCGTCTTTGGGGCGGCCGTCACCTATAAGGCCATGGTCACGTACATCAGCAAGTCGTACCGCAGCAAAGATGGCCAGGTGTTCGACGCCGACACCGTCTCGTGGCTCAACACGGGCGACCCGATCAGCCCCGAGGATCGCCTGACGCTGCCCGACGGCACGCAACCGCCCCTGGTCAAAGTCGAGCGCTACGTCGATGATCTGGGCCACGTCGTGGTGGTCAAGCTGTACTGCTAGGGGTGTCTGATGTGCTGGGAATGGATCGCCACCAGCGCTCTGGCGGTGTTGATGATCGCGATATTACTGGTGGCGATCGCGCGATAGGTGGACCATGTCGACGATTGTCGCCAAGGTTGATATCAGGGGTCAGACAGAGCTCCAAGCCAAGCTCAAACAGCTGGACGCCAAAGCCATGACCATCGTGGCCGCTTACCTGCGCCACAAGGGCGAGCGCATCATGACCGCCAGTAAGGCGGAGGTGCCCGTCGATACCGGGCGCCTGCGCAGTAGTGGACACGTGCAAGGGCCGACGCTCACCGGGCGCACCCTGGAGGTCACCATGGGCTACGGCGGCGCCGCGGCGCGGTACGCCCTGAAGGTCCACGAGAATCCTAGGGCTGGCCGGACGGGCGGAAGAAGCCCCCGCGGCCGGTCCTACAAGCATTGGGCCAAGGTCGGGCAGTGGAAATACCTCGAGGGGCCGTTCACGCGCGAGACGGCGACGTTTCTGCAAGAGCTGGCCGCGGCGATCAGCCGGGCCCTGGCGGGGTGAGGGGGCATCGATGCCATTCATCAACGAGTCGTTTGCGGAGGCCATCAGCGTCAGCGGCGTGGTCGAGACCGCGCTCTTCGGCTTTCTGGGATACGGCCTCGTGATCAATGACGGGCCAGATGCCGTGCATCTCGACGTGACGGCAGGAGAGGTGACCACCGACTCGTTCGCACTGGCCTCTGGGGAATCACTGGCACTGGCGCACCAGACCAGCGGATGCTCGTTCCTGTGCGCGTCTGGTGATGCGGCGGCCGTGCGGGTGCTGGCCTACCAGGTGGTGACCTAATGCGCTTTGGCAGGGCAGGGCAGACGCATTACGGGATGGGAGGCGGACAATCGAGCGTCATCGTGCGGCCAGCCGCCCCGGCGCCGGCCTCGTCGCTGCTCACCGGCCTGGTGGCCTACTGGGCCTTGGAGGAGGCCAGCGGCAGCACTCGCCTCGATGCCACCGGGCGCAGGAACCATCTGAGCCCCACCGGCGTGGCCTTGGCGGTGGCCGGACGCATCGGCCAGGGGCTGTACTGTGGCAGCGGGAGCTACGTCAGTCGCGCCAGTACGCCGGATCTGCAAGGGGGCGATAGCGCCTTTACGGTCGCGGGGTGGTTCTATCCCCTCAGCCTCAGTGACGTGCGACCGCTGCTCGGCAAATGGGGCGGCACGGCGTGCGAATATTTTCTGATTCTCAACGCCGGCACCTGGCAATGGTACGTGTCCTCCACCGGCAGCGATAGCGTCCATGTCGACGGCGGCAGCGCTACACTGGAGGCCTGGCACTGCGTGGTGGCGTGGCATGATCCGGTCACGGACGTCATCGGGCTGCAGGTAAACAACGGTACCCCCCTGACGACCAGCCACAGCCTCGGCGTCTATGCCGGGGCCGCGAGCTTCGCGCTGGGCCATAACCCGAACAACATCGACCCCGCCGACGCCGTGCCCGATGAGATCGGCGTCTGGCGGCGCCTGTTGACCAGCGCCGAGCGCAGCCTGTTGTTTAACAGTGGGGCGGGACGGACCCACCCCTTTGCCTAGGAGGTCTGGATGACCACCTACGCCCTCTGCATCGGCACCTACAACCGGGGCGCCGAGAATTATCTGGCGCAGACGCTGGCCAGCCTGGACCGGGGCGGCGTGTTCCGCAGCGCGATTCCGCATGTGGTGCATCTGTGTGATGGGGGCTCACGGGAGCGCTCGCACCGGCTCGATGCGAAGGCATACCCCGCGACGGTACACCTCGGCCGCCTGGGGCAATCCGCCATGCAGACCGCCATGGATTGCCTGCGTGTGGGGATCGACAGCGGCGCAGACTGGATCATCGTCTGTGAGGACGACATCGTGGTGTGCCGCAACTTCCTGGAGAGCGTGGACGCCTGGCTATCGAATCACGCGGGCGAGTACTCGCTGTATTCGTTCTATGGCGCCTATCGCGAAATCCTGCACGCCTACAAGCGCGGCGGCAGCGCGATTGAGCTGGGCATCAGGTCTTTCTATGGGACGCAATGCTGGGTCGTGACGCCGGACAATGCGGAATCGATCTTGCGCTATGCGGCGACTGATCCCTACTGGTCACAGCAGACGACATGCTGGGATTTGATGCTGAAGGATTGGAGCCAGGCCGTCTATCCAACGCGCGAGTATTTCCTGTTTTCAGCGCCATGCTTCGTTGACCATATCGGCCGCAAGTCAGCGCTAGGGAATGATGCGCAGTTCCATCAGGCGCAGAGCTGGCAGGGTCCAGAATGGAGCTACGTCGATGCGGTATGACGCCGACTGGCAGGCCAATCACCGCTGGACGCAGCAATGGAGCTGGGGCTGCTTTGTGACGCTGCTGCATCTCTTCGAGAAACCGAAGACGTTGCCGGACATGGGGTGCGGTGAGGGGCATATCCCGCGCGGTGCACTTCAGCTTGGCATCGATGCCCTGGGATCTGACATGAGCATAGAGCGGCCAGCCTTGGCGGTTTTCAAGGCGGACCTCACAAAGCCACTGCGGTTATCGCGAATCTCCTTTGATTGGGTCATTTCCTGGGAAGTCGCGGAGCATCTCCCGGCATCGGCCGCAGACACTTACTGTGAGTCGCTGGCGCGGCATGTCGGCACATTCCTGTTCTTCACGGCGGCAACACCTGGCCAAGGCGGCGATGGGCATATCAACGAGCAACCGCATGCGTATTGGGTCGAGAAGCTCGGCAAGGCCGGCCTGATCCTCAAGCCGGAGATGACCGAGATGGTACGCCACGCATGGGAAAAGATCGCCGGACCATGTTGGTGGTATCCGCAAAATTTACGCATTTTTGCCAGACGAGAGAGGCAAGAGCGCTCATGCGAGCCATCTCCACCATCGATATCTCTCGGTCATTACTCATACATGGCTGGATGTCGCCAGAGGAGCTGACTTGGCTGGCGCAACAAGCGCAGCAGGCCATGCGAATTTGCGAAATCGGAAGCTGGAAGGGTCGCACCACCCGCGCCCTGGCCGAGCACACGCCCGGGGTGGTCTCCGTGGTCGATCACTGGCGCGGCTCCACCGTCGGCGCCGACGAGACCACGCGCGAGGTGGACCAGCGCGGGGCGACCGCCCTCTATCGGGAGTTTGCCGTCAACGTCTCCGACCTGGTCCTGCAGGGCAAAGTCGAGGTCTGGCGCATGAGTAGTGCTGAGGCCGCAATACAGCTCTCAGGCGAGCCGTTTGACCTGGTCTTCATCGATGCCAGCCACGACTACGCCTCGGTGCGCCATGACCTCCTGGCGTATCGCCAGCTCTTGCGCCGCGGCGGATTGCTGTGCGGCGATGACATCGGTTTTCCGGGTGTGCAGCGGGCCCTGGCCGAGTGCGTCCCGGACGCGACCAACCCGGTGGGCAAACTATGGATGACCTGCGTCTAAGCGCCATGGCGGCGGAGGGACGGCCGAGGATGAACGCGTTACGCGTGCGGATCGAGGCCTCCGGGGCGGTCGCCGGCACCCACGTCTACGACACCGCCGACGGCGCCGAGTTGACCAACGTCCTGTCCACGCGTTTCGAGCACCGCCTCGGCTGCGAACCCGTGGTCGTCCTGGAGCTGCGCGGTGGCGCCATCCGGTTGACCGACGCGCTGCGCGGCCTGGCGGAAACGAGGACCCCTCATGCCGTATGAACTCCTCGCCGCGGAGCGGAAACCACGCCTGCTCTGGTGCGGCGATATCGTCGCCACGACGGGCTTCGCACGGGTGAGCGAGCACATCTTAGCGCACCTCCACGCCGACTGGGACATCCACGTGCTCGGGATCAATTGGCATGGGGATTACTGCGGTCTCCCGTACCAGATGTACCCGGCCTCACCCGGCGGGGACCCCTGGGGGCATGGGCGCTATCAGGCGCTGGTCGAGCAGATTCAGCCGGACGTGGTGGTCCTCCTCAATGATCCCTGGATCGTGCGCAAGTTCGTCGACCTGCACCAGACGCTCATGGAGAAGATGGAGAAGATGGGGAAGATCGGGACCATGCCGCTCGTCGCCTATATGCCCATCGACGCGCCGAATATCGCCGAGGCCAAGGCGCTGGCCGAGGGCCTGGACCTGGCCATCTGGTACACCGAGTGGGCGCAGCACGAAGCCGAGCGCTGCGGCTATACCGGGCCATCCCTGGTGATCCCGCACGGCGTCGACCTGGCGCAGTATTACCCGATGGATCGAGGCGCCTGCCGCCGTGCCCTGGGGATCCCGGAGGACGCCTACATCGTCGGCAACGTCGGGCGCAATCAACCGCGCAAGCGGCTGGACCTGAGCCTGCTCTACGTGGCGGAGTGGATCAGGCGGGAGCCGATCGACCACGCCTATCTCTATCTCCACTGCGCCACCCGCGATGTCGGCATCGACCTCCTGCAGCTGGCCGACTATTGGGGCCTCCAGGAGCGTCTGCTGCTGACCGGCCGCGGGACGAAGGCGATCGCGGGAGTGCCTGAGGACACCCTGCGCACCATCTACAACGCCTTCGACGTGCAGATCAATACCAGCCAGGGCGAAGGCTGGGGCTTGCCGACGATGGAGGGCATGGCCTGCGGCATCCCGCAGCTCGCCGGCGACTATGCTGGGCTGGGCGATTGGGCCCAGGGGGCGGCGCATCTGATCCCGTGTACCAGCTACGCGGTGACCCCGCGGGGGATCAATACCGTGGGCGGCATCCCGGATCAAGAGGGCTTCATCAACGGCCTGCAGGCGCTGTATGAGATGCCGGAGCACCGCGCCTGGCTGGGGGGCGCAGGGGTTACAACGCGTCCAGCAGGAGCGCTTTCGCTGGGCGTCGATCGCGGCGCGCTTCCACGTGGCGCTGACGGCGGTGCTGCAGGACCAGGAACCCGTCGATGCCGCTCTTAGATGATCTCGCGCGTTACCTGGAGGATCAAGGCGTGGCCCAGGTGGGAATCGATCTCTACAAATCCGATCTCCCCGACACCGGGGCCCCCGACCTGGCCATCGGCCTGATCGAGTACGAAGGCCGGCCCCCAGGACGCCTGCTGGGGCAGACCGGTTATAGCTCCGAGGAGGGGCGCCTGCACGTCATCGTGCGCGCGCCCACCTACCAGTCAGCCATGGCCACGGCGCGGGCGGTGTTGCATGCGTTCAGTCTGATCAACGGCGAAACCCTCACCTCCGGGGTGCGCTACCTCGGCGTCGAGGCGCTGCAGAGCCCCTTTGATGTCGGGCCGGACCCGAGCAACCGGGCCCTGGTGGCCTGCAATTATGCCGTGCACCGGGAGGCGGAGTAATGGAGCTGGTCGAGGGCGAACACTACCGGATGGGGCGCCCCTGGGGCGGGCGGCCCAAGTATGAATGCCTGGAATGCCCCTTTGACTCGCTCAGCCTGACGATCCTGGCGCAACACTACGACGAGCTGCACGGCCCGGAGCCGGCAGCGGACGCAGCCACGCCCGGCGGGTCCGGGCGCTTGTACGACGCCTTTGGCAACCGCATCGGAGGAGACAGCCATGGCACTGAATCATAAATTAAGCCGCTCGCTCAGCATCGGCGGGGTCACGATTGGGGGCACGGTGCAGACCATTGCGACCGACCTCGCCCAAGTGGTCAGCGCGACCGTGATCGGCTCGGATCAGGAGGTCGATGTCCACATCGACGTGTCCGCCGTCAGGGTGGCGGCGATCGAGGCTGACCACGACTGCACGGTCGAGATCAATACCACGAGCGGCGTCGCGCTGGAGCTGACGGCGAATGTGCCCCTCGTCTGGTCCTACACCGACTCGGAAGACTTGTTCTTGGGCGCCTCAGACATCACCAAGCTCTACATTACCACCTCGGGCAGCCTGAGCACGACGGTCAAGCTCGGCGTGGGCGTGGACGCCACGCCGTAAGCACGCGGCGGCTCACGGCACGCCTGACGTGCCGTCACGAATGTCAAGACCTACGGAGGACACACCATGGCCACGCAAGCCCGACGGGCGCAAGGCACCTTGCTCAAATTGGGCGATGGCGGCAGCCCGGAGAGCTTCACCACCATCGCCGAGCTCACCAAAATTGATACGACGTTCAAGGCCGACGACCTGGACGCCAGTAACCACGATACGCCGTCGAGCTGGAAGGAATTCGTCCCCGGCATGAAAGAGGCGGAGATCAAGATCGCCGGCAACTTCATCCCCGAGGACGCCACCCAGGACGCGACCACCGGCCTCTTGAGCCACTTCATCGCCGGCGACCAGGCCAACTACCAGCTGATTTTCCCCGGCCTCCCCGGTGACCCCTCGCCGCTGGAGATCGATGCCGCGATGGTGGTCATGGAAATGAGCCCCAAGGCCGACGCCAAGGCGATCCTGACGTTCGATGCCAGCCTCAAGTTCGCGGGCGCGCCGACCTTCGTCTAAGGAGCCCCATGCCCTGGAAACTCAGCGTGCCCCTGGAGTTGGACAAACCGCGGACCTTGCGGCTCACCCTCGGGGCCATGAAGCTGGCCGAGGACGAGCTGAAGCGGGTCTACGGGGTGCCCAAGCTCAACCTCCTGGCCCTGTTCCAGCGGGGCGAGGTGAGTTTTACCGACCTGCTCGTGGTGATGTGGGCCGGGCTGCGCCATGAGGATCCGTCCCTCACCCTGGAGCAGGCCGGCGAGCTGCTCGAGCTGGAGCACATCGGCCTGGTCAGCCAGAAGATCACCGAGGCCTTTACGGCCGCGCTGAGCAACGGCCGTGCGTCGGAGTCTGCCCCGACGGCAGACGGTGCCGACCCTTTGACGACGAGCTCGACTGGCTCCAGCTCTGGAGCCGAGGCCGCTACGACCTCGGCTTGAGCGAGGCGGCCGTCTGGGCCCTGACCTTCGTGGAATACCGCGAGCTCCTGGCCCGCTGGCAAGAGGGGCAGCTCCGGGACGATCGGCGCGCCGCGCTGTGTGCCTCGATTCTCGCCGAGGTCTACCGCGACCGGGAGACGCGCGGCCAGGCGATCACGGTGGATGACCTGCTCCTGCACCAGTGGCCCCTCGTGGGCCACGCCTCCAGGCCGGCCGCCCCGCCGGCGCCGGCGTCATCCGTGGCGCACCAACGCGCCGCGTATCAGCGGCTGAAGGCGTTCTTTACGCCCAAGAAACGGCAGTCATAGATGGCCACGACCGTCGGGGACGTGATCGCGCGCTTGACCGTCGACGCCTCAGGCTTTACGTCCGGGCTCGATGCGGCGGGCGCCCGTCTGCGGAGCTTTGGCAGTCAGCTGCAATCGGCCGGCGCGGGCCTCTCCCTCGGCATCTCCGCCCCCCTGGGCGCCGCCGCCGGCGCCGCGGTGCATTTTGCCAACCAGCTGGAAACCGGCATCACCAAGATCGTCAACTTCGGCGGTATGAGCCGGGAAGCGGTCGAGCAGATCCGCGGGCCGTTGAACGCCCTGGCCGCCGATGTCGGCAAGGGGCCGCAAGAGCTGATCGACGCCTTCTACTTCATCGCCGGCAACGGCATTAAGGGCGCCGCGGCCATGGAGGTGCTGACCGTCGCCGCCAAGGCGTCGGCGGCCGGCATGGGGCAGACGGTCGACATCGCGCGCCTGCTGGTCGGCACCATGAACGCGTATCAGGGGAGCTCGCTTAAGGCGGCCGAGGCGGGCGATATCCTCGCCCGCGCCACCGAAGTCGGGGGCGCCGAGGCCAACGAGCTGGCGGGCTCCATGGGGCGTGTCGTGTCGGTGGCGGCGTCGGCGGGCGTCGGCCTCGCCGAGGCGGCCAACTTCGTGGCGTCGTTCACGCGGCAGGGCGTCGGTGCCGAAGAAGCCGTCACCTCGCTGCGCGCCCTCCTCCTGGGATTATCCGCGCCCACACCGGGCGTCATCGAGGCGTTGCGCCACCTCGGGACGTCCGTCCTCGAAGTGCGGGCCAATCTACGCGATCCCTCGCAAGGCGGCAAGGGGCTCACGGAGACGCTGATCGGCCTGGTGCAAGCGGCGCATGGCGACGTGGGCGCCCTCAAAGAGCTGGTGCCCGAGACACGCGCCCTGGCTGGCGTGATGGCCACGGCTGGCACGCAAGCCAATCAGTTCCGCGACTCCCTGCAGACCATCCAGGGGGCCTCCAGCGGCGTCACCGAGAAGTTCCAGAATATGAAGGCGACGACCGGGCAAGCGCTGAGTGAGATCTCGGCGAAACTCCAGGTCTTCGCGACACAGGCGGGTGAGCAGCTCCAGCCGGCCGTCAAGGCGCTCGTCGACTTCGGCAAAGCGCTGCTCGACATGGCGTCACAAGCGGTCACCGCCTTCGCGCAGCTCCCCGTCCCAATCCAGGAGATGGTCATCGGCCTGACAGGGCTCCTGATTGCCCTGGGACCGGTCACCTTCGCGCTGGGTACGCTCATCTCCTCCATCGGCTCCATGGCTGGAGTCGCCTCGGCGGCCATCGGTGCACTGGCTGGTATCGCGGCATTCCTGGGGACTGCCGGCATCATTGTCGTGGGCGCGATCGCGGCCGCCGCCGCCTTGGCGCTGGTGGTCTACCAGCTCCAGCAGATGAGCAATGCCCAACTGGCCGCCCAGCAGCGTACCCTGCAACTGGAGCAGCAGTTCAAGGCGCAAAACGAGCAAATGGCGGGCTCAGGTGATGTGATGCGCGCCATGCAGGCGGAACTCGACAAGACGATTGACCCCGGCAAGCGGGCCGAGCTGACGAAGCGCCTGGAGGAGGCCAAGAAGGCCCTGAGCCCCGGGGCCAAGCCCCCCGAGGTCACACTGGGATCGGGCCTGACCAAAAGCCTCACGGGTCCATCCACGACCGTCGATGCCAAACCAAACGAGATCGCCAACGCGGTACGGGCGGCGCGCCAGAAGCTCGACACGGAATTTGCCGCCATCGACGCCAAGGCCAAGCTGTTGGGGCCCACCTTTGACCCCGCCAAGGCCAAGGCGGAGGCCTACAAGAAGGCGATCGAAGAGCTGCAGGGGCTCGGCGTGCCGAGCACCGACAAGGTCTTCGGCGAGCTGGGGCGCGGCTTCCAGCAGGCGCACGCCCAGAGTGAGGCGTTCGGGCGTAGCAAGGAAGCACTCAATCTCCTGCAGGATTTATCGCGCGAGTTCGCCGCCATCGACGCCGCTGAAGCCCTCTTCGGCGATAGCCTGAAAGCCGCCGAAGATCGCATGCGCGAGGCCGAAAGCGGCATCAAGCGCATGATCGAGGCCGGGTATAGCCCGCTCTCCGCCGAGGTCCTCAAATTCAAGCACGTCTACGATCAATCCGCCGAGGCCATCCGGCGCCAGAAGGCCGCGATCGAGATCGGGGACACCGCCAAGACGCTCGCCAACACCCTCTCGGAGAGCCAGTCGCAGCTCGGGCTTGGGCTGTCAGAAGCGCAGACGCCAGAGGAGACGCACACCGAGACGCTCTCCGCGCTCCGGCGCGAGGCCAGCGCCCTCGAGACGGCCATGCAGAAGCTGCGCCAGCCGGAGGTGTACGACCCGGCCAACGATGAGGCGCGGCGTGTGGCCCTGCAGGGGCTGGAAGAGCAGCATCATCGCATCACCGAGGCCATCCGCCAGGAGAATCAGGCCTACGACATCACCAAGGTGCTCAAGGACCTGGGCGACGAGAACGCCCTCCTCGCGGCGCAGCTGGGGCTGGTCGGGCTCATGCCAGCCGAGCGCGAGAAAGAGCTGGAGGTGCTCAAGCAAATCCACGCCTTCAAGGCCACCAAGGGCGAGGACGTGGGCGAGGCGGACGTCGCCCGGATCCGGGCGGCCGTGACGAGCAACGCCGCGCTCAAACAGATGCTCGACCGCCAAAAAGACCCGCTGGGCGAGTTCCTCAAGAACAGCAAGAGCGGCTGGGAGCAGTTCCAAGAGCTGGCCCTGCACGGCATCGAAGCCGTCGAAGATGCCTTCGTGAAGTTGTTCACCACCGGAAAATTCGATGTGAAGGCCTTTGGCCAGGGGCTCATGGAAGAGCTGTCGCGCGGCCTGACGCGCACGCTATTCACGGAACCGCTCGTCGGCGTGGCGCGCAATTTTCTCGGCGGCGTCGGCAGCGCGCTGGGCCTGACCAAGACGCCAGAGGGTGGCGGTGGTCTCGCCGAGGCCGGCTCATCGGTGGGGAGCTGGATCGCCTCCATCCTGCCCACCTCCCTGTTTCCCAATGCCGGCAAATCGTGGTCGGATATCGTCGGCAGTGTCGCGGGTGGCGCGACTGGGCTGGCCCCGACCGCCGGGATCGCGAGCAGTGCCCTCACCACCTTCACCGGGGCCGTGGTGCAGGCGACCGCGGCCCTGTCTGCCATGGCGGGCGGCTCCTCTGGTGGTGGCGCCGGGGGGGTGGGTGGCTCGCCAGCCTCTTCCCTTCCGGCGGCGCGGGCGCCATTGGTGGCAGCCTGCTCGCCCCCACGGCGGCCGTCGGCGGCGTCGATGTGACCGCCTCGCTGGGCGGTGCGCTGGGGCCGAGCGCGGCGGTGGCCCTGCTCGGCGGGGTCTCCCCAGGCTTCGCCGGGATCGCGATCCCGGCGTTCGCCGCCGGCGGGCTGGTGAACCGCCCCACCTTGGCCATGGTGGGGGAATCCGGGCCGGAAGCCGTGATCCCCTTGCAAGGCGGCAAGATCCCGACGCGGATGGAGAGCGGCAGGCCGATTCAGGTCGTCATGAACATTCAGACCCCAGACATCGGCAGCTTCCGCGCCTCACAGGGGCAGCTCAGCGGGCAGCTGGCGCTCGCCCTGCAGCGCGCGCAGAAGCGGAGCATTTAGGTGTCAATCCCTGGCAGGGCATCTGCCCGGTGAGCCATCGTCTCAGGGGAACAGAGGAGCGTCAAGCGCTCAATGGCGACCATTCCAAGCTTTGCCGAAGTGCTGCTGCCGACCGCGATCAGCTACGGCTCACGCGGCGGCGCCGAGTACAGCACGCTCGTCACGATCACCAGCGCCGGACATGAGCAACGCCTCGTCACCTGGGAGCAGAGTCGGGCGCGCTACAACCTGAGCTACGGCGTCCGCACGCCCGCGCAACTGACCGAGCTGATTAGCTTTTTCCGGGCGATGCGCGGCAAGGCGACGGGATTTCGATTCAAAGATCATGCGGATTGTACCGCCACGTTGGAAGTCTTCGGCACGGGGGACGGCAGCGAGGACACGTTCCAGTTGCAGAAGACCTATAGTCCTGGCGGCGGGGCCTCGTATGTGCGCCCGATCAAGAAGCCGGTCGGCAACACCGTGCGGGTCTACGCCGATGGCGTGGAACAGGTGGGCAACTGGACGGTGAACGAGACGACCGGCCTCGTCACCTTCACGAGTCCGCCCGCCGACGCGGCGGAACTGACCTGGAGTGGCGAATTTCATGTGCCGGTCCGCTTTTACATCGATCACCTGCCCACCTCGTTCGAGCAGTTTGAGATCGGGCAAGCCGACGAGATCGAGGTCGTCGAGCTGCGACTCTAAGGGAGGACGCGATGAAGTCGATCAGCGCCGCGCTGGCGACCCATCTCGCCGGCGAGGTCGTGACGCTGTGCGCCCTGTGGAAGATCATGCGCCAAGACGGCGTGACGCTCTATTTCACCGATCATGATCAGGATATCGTCTTCGGCGGACACACCTACCGCGCCGCCACCGGCTTCACCCGCACCGCGGTCCAGAGCACGGGTGCGCTGGCGGTCGATAATCTCGATGTCGAGGCGGTCTTCGATGACGCGGCGATCACCGAAGCGGATATGCTGGCCGGGCGCTACGACGGGGCCGAAGTGTTGGTGTCGCAAGTCAACTGGCAAGACCTGTCGCAGGGCGCCTTGCACGAGCGCCGGGGCTTCCTGGGGCAGGTGATTCTCAAGCGGGGCATGTTCGGCGCCGAGCTACGGGGCCTAACCCAGGCCCTCACCCGCCACATCCTTGAGGTGACGACCCCCGACTGTCGGGCCGATCTCTACGATCGCCGCTGTCACGTGGACCCGGCGGCGTTCACGGTGGAGAGCACGGTGACGACGGGGGGCAGCAACCGCTACGTCTTTGACACCGCGCGTGGCGAAGCGACCGGCTACTTCGAGCATGGCGCGATCACGTTTCTGGATGGCGCCAACGCGGGCCTGACGATGGAGATCAAAGCCTTTGTGGCGGGCGGCAGCTTCGAGCTGTGGCTGCCGACGCCCATGGTCATCGCCACCGGCACGGCTTACCGCGCCCGAGCGGGCTGCGATAAGCGGCTGGAGACCTGCATCGGCAAGTTCGATAACGTGCTCAACTTCCGGGGCGAGCCGCATATTCCCGGCCAGGACTTCGTGGCCCGCAATTACCCGGACGTGAGCGCCCCGACGATGCCCCTGTCGGGCGCCGGCGCCCCCATTCCGCTGGACCAACTCGGCGGCGATGGAGGCGGCGATGTGTGAGGCCCCCGTCACGCTGGTGTCGCGTGCCCATCTGATCACCCTGGCGCGCAGCCTGGTCACCCGGCGCGTGCGCTGGAAGCATCAGGGCGTGCGGCCCGACACGGGGATGGACTGCGGCGGGCTGGTGCGCTGGCTGGCGCAGGCGTGCGGCCTCTTCGACCTGAGCGTGCGCGCCTATCGCCGGGACGCCGATGGCGTGACGCTCGAAGCCGCCTGCCGAGAGGTGTTGGACGACCTGCCCAGCCTGCAGGCCGTGCGCCCTGGGGATGTGCTGACCTTTGATGATCACGGCCGCTATCCCTGCTATGTCGCGCTGGCGGCCGACGGGGCCGAGCCGTTCTCGCTGATCCATGCGACGCCCCTCGCCCGGCGCGTCGTCGAGCAGCGCTTCGATGCCTACTGGCGGGACACCTGGCGACGGGCCTTTACCTGGCGGGCGGCCTATCCCAGCGGCAGAGGAGTGGCACCATGGCCGTCTTAGCGGTCGGGGTGGCGTTTGCGGCGGCGGCGGCGGGGGCGGGGGTGGCGGTGGGTGTCACCGCGGCGACCATCGCGACGCTGATCTCCATCGGCTTCGCGGTCGGCAGCACGTTGGGCTCGCTGCTCTTCGCGCCCGATGCGCCGGATGTCATCGGGCCGCGCCTGACCGACTTGCAGATCCAGAGCGTCAGCTACGGCACCCCGATCCCCATCGTCTACGGCGTCGTGCGGGTGCCCGGCACGGTCATCTGGGGCCAGGAGCTGGAGACGCGCTCCTCCACCGAAGAGGGGGGCGGCAAGGGCAAGGGCGGGGGCGGCAGCTCGACCAGCTACACCTATTGGGGGCATATTGCGGTGGCCTTTACGGCCGGGCCGATCGACCACTACCGACGCGTCTGGGCCGATGGCAAGCTCATCTATGACGCGCGCGCGCTGCCGGCCACCGAGAAGTACCCCGGCGAGATGGAGCTCTACTTGGGCACCGAGGAGCAGATGCCCAACGGCATGATGGAGGCGGCGCAGGGCTTGGGCCAGGTGCCCGCCTATCGCGGCCTGGCCTACATCGCGTTCGGCGGCGGCCACGGCTTTCCGCTGGCCGACTTCGGCAGCCATTACCCCACGTTCACGGCGGAGATTTGCCGCGAGCCGGAGAGTGCCTAAATGGACGCGACCTTTCTTGACCTCGCCTTCGGCAGCGGCGGGCAGCCGGACCCGCTGCTGCTCGACCAGGCCAATCATCTCCTGTGGGCGATCAACCTCAGCGGCTCACCCATCGCCCTGCTGACCGCCGTCGATACGCAGCACGGCACGATCGATCACACCATTGCTCAGGTCGATGAGAGCTGGGGCACGTCCTTCTTCACGCTGAGCCCAGATGGGGAGACCATCTACATCGATGACAGCAGCGGCAGTGCGGCGCTGCTGGTGCGGATCAGTGCCACAGACGGCAGTGTCATGACGACGAGCCCGGCCCTGCATGGCAATCTGCAATGGCTCGAAGCCGCAGGCAGCGTGGTCTACGCCTACTCACAGGTCGGCAGCGGGGCCTTCTACCTGGCGCAATTGCCCGCGGATCTCTCGGCGATAACCTGGGAAGTCTCGGTCTTCACACCCGTCAGCGGGACGCATCAGATCGCCGTGGATGCGGACGGCAATGTCTGGACTGGGGATGATCAACGTCTCTACCGCATTGAACCCACGGCTGGCGTGGTGACCGAGTATGATGTCACCCTGGACTTCACCGGCGACGGCCACATTGAGCTGGTGGGCTATGATGCCGACAGCGACAGCCTGTTGGTCATCTATCAGCGGAGCTGGACCCTCGGCCCCAACATCGCCGCCAAGTTTGATCTGACCAGCCTCAGCATCGTCGAGAGCTTCAGCGACCCGCCCCTCGGTCATGCCTCGCATCAAAGCGTGGTGCGACGGGGCAGCGTGCAGGGCTGCTTTTGGATCAGGGAATCCTTCAACAGTGCGACGGGGGACAACACCTCCACCTTCCACCAGCTCAACATGACCACCTTCACCATCGCCCGCAGCTATACTCTGCCCGATGACTGGGGCGTCACCGATGAAGACCCACCGGAGCAGGATGCGATTCGCGGCCATGTCCATGACATCTGCACACCCGCCCTGTGGGCCTACCGCGACGGCTTCACGCCGATTGGCGTGTGGCAGCTCACGCTGCCGGATGAGCCCGATCCGAGCTGTGTCGTGCCGCAACTCTGTGCGCCGATCCCGCTCAGCGAGATCATGGCGGATCTCTACCAGCGCGCCGGACTGACCGCGAGTGACTACGATGTCAGCGACCAGACGCAGCTCGTCTCGGGCTACGCCCTCGCCCGCCGCCTGCCCGCCCGCGAGGCCCTGCTGCCGCTGCTGCAAGCGTATTTCGTCGATGTCGTCGAGCGCGACGGCAAGCTCGTCGGCGTCAATCGTGGCCAGGCCAGTGCGCTCACCATCCCCGAAGCGGACCTCGGGGCGCACGAGGACGGCCAGGCCGCGCCCATCCTGGTCGAGCGCACGCGCCTGCCCGACCTGGAGCTGCCCATGCGCGTCGAGGTCAGCTACATCGACCCGGCCCGCGACTTCCAAACGAGTGTGCAGCATGCCAAGCGCCTGGTGTCCCCGGAGTCGAGCATGTGGAGCGGCGACCCCCACACGCTGCAAGTGCCGATCACCATGGACGCCGATCAGGCCAAGCAACTCGCCGAGAAGACGCTCTATACCGCCTGGGTCGAGCGCGTGCAAGTCGGCGTGCAGGTCGGCCCCAAATACAGCCGCGTCGAGCCGGCCGATGTCGTCACCATCGAGACCACCGAAGCCGCCTATCAGGTGCGGGTGCTCCAGACCGACCGCGGGGCGTCGGGGATCCTGCAGCTCAAGGCCATCGTCGAGAACAGCACCACGTATGCGAGCGCTCACCTCGGCACCCCGGCCCCAGCGGCAGGCACACCCGTGTACCCACCCGCTGACGGGATGCTGGTGTTTCTCGATACGGGCCTGCTGGCCGATGCGCACGATGACGCCGGCTTCTACCTGGGCATCTACACCCTGGACCCGGGCTTTCGCTTCTCGGTCGCGTTCAAATCGCCGGACGACACGACCTATGATGCCATCGCCTCGTTCGGCAGCATGCTCGGCGTCGGCACCGTGGCCGGCACCATCCCCGATGGGCCACATGACTATTGGGATCGGGCCACCGTGCTCACCGTGACGATGCGCACCGGCGCACTCTTCAGCGCCAGCGAGGTGCACGTGCTGGACGGGGAGAAT
>Ga0137404_10000740_pt1 | contig 21604 bp, 22 predicted proteins | sample CZOMad2_1_16fung_FD_108285 | JGI IMG/M metagenome (GOLD analysis project Ga0137404, IMG submission 108285) | Vadose zone soil fungal communities from Angelo Coast Range Reserve, California, USA - CZOMad2_1_16fungal (Illumina Assembly) | ecosystem: Environmental > Terrestrial > Soil > Vadose... | reverse complement strand
TCGACCTCGAAATGCTACGCGAGATGGGTTTTTGCCACGGCATCGAAAATTACTCGCGCCATCTCGATGGACGCCAGGCTGGGCAGCCGCCGTGGGTTCTGCTCAATTATTTTCCGGACGATTTTCTCCTCTGTATCGACGAAAGTCACGTGACCGTACCCCAGATCGGTGGCATGTATCGCGGTGACCGTGCCCGCAAAGAGACCCTGGCGGAGTATGGCTTTCGCTTGCCTTCTGCTCTCGATAATCGCCCGCTAAATTTTGAGGAGTTCGAGGCCATGGTGCATCAGGCGATCTATGTCTCGGCGACGCCTGGCCCCTACGAGTTACGACAGGCCGAAGGCCGCGTCGTGGAGCAGATCATCCGGCCGACAGGACTCATGGACCCCGAACTCAGCGTGCGACCCGTACGCGGCCAGGTAGATGACCTGCTTGAAGAGATCCGTAACCGGGTGAAGCGGCGACAGCGGGTGCTGGTGACCACCCTCACCAAGCGCATGGCCGAAGAACTCACCGAGTATTACCAGGAGCTGGGCGTGAAGGTGGCGTATCTGCACTCCGATATCGACACGCTGGCACGCCATGAGATCATCCGTGACCTGCGCCTGGGGAAATACGATGTGCTCATCGGCATCAACCTGCTACGCGAAGGGTTGGACATCCCCGAAGTGTCGCTGGTGGCGATCCTCGACGCCGATAAGGAGGGTTACCTGCGCTCCGAGCGCTCACTCATTCAGACCATTGGCCGGGCGGCGCGCCACGTCAATGGCCAAGTGATCCTGTACGCTGATGCCATGACCAAATCGATGCGTGTCGCCATCGACGAGACCAATCGCCGCCGCGAGCTGCAGGGCCAGTTCAACGAGGACCATGGCATTACGCCGGAGAGCATCGTCAAGTCGATCAGCGATGTCCTGCATTCGGTCTACGAAGCGGACTACACGACCGTGTCGCTGGCCGCGGAAGAAGAAGATCGGTATCACTCGCAAGAGGAGCTGGACAAGCTCATCAAGAAGTTGCGCAAAGACATGAAAGCCGCCGCCGACCGCTACGACTTTGAGCGTGCTGCGGAGCTGCGCGATCGCATTTTCAAGCTTGAAGGAAAAGATTTGGAGCTGCGGCCATGACGGTGGACCTGAAGCACTTAACCTATGCAGATTATCTAAGCCTTCCGGAGATGAAGGCGCGTTATGCGATCATTGATGGGGAATTGGTGATGGATGCAGCGCCTACCCCTGACCACCAACCCGTCTTGCAAGAGCTATTCGTGAAGCTTGACTCGTTCATGCGAGCGCTGCGACTCGGGAGGGTGTTCCTTGCTCCTCTTGACATTGTCATCCGACGGGACCCGCTACGGACCCGTCAGCCCGATGTCATGTTCATTAGCAATGCTCGGCGGTACATTATCGGGAGGCAGGTTATTGAGAGCGGTCCAGACCTTGTCATTGAAATCTTGTCCCCCTCTAATACCCGCCGTGAACTCCAGGCCAAGCTTCAAGACTACCAGTCCATTGGCGTGCGTGAAGCATGGGTTGTTTCTCCTGAGGGGCGCACCGTCGAAGTGCTGCAGCTCTTGTCCGAAAGTATAGTGCGCTCGGGTCTCTACGGCCTCGGCGATACGATCGTGTCTCAGGTATTGCCCGATCTACGTCTCACTGTGGCAGAGATCTTTCCAGAGTTCTAGCGACGTGGCATGGCCGTAACAGAGGGTATACGATGGCGACTGTAACCTATGCACATATCGACTTTATTCCTAAAGGCGTGCCTTACGTCGCGGGCACGCAGACCAAAGTGGTCGAAATAGCATTAGACCGCCTGGCGTACCACTGGGACGCCGACGAAATCCACCGCCAGCATCCGCACCTCAGCCTTGGCCAAATCTATAGTGCACTGGCATATTACTATGATCACCAGGCGGAGATGGACCGCGAAATCGACGAGCAACTCCTTGAGGTGGAGAAAATCAAGAAGAGCCTCGGCGAATCGTCGATCCGTCTTAAACTCAAGGCCATGGGTCGCCTTCCTTGAGCGTGCCCTTCTACATGGACCATCACGTTCACGCTGCAATTACAGAGGGACTGCGGCGCCGAGGCGTCGATGTAATCACCGCGCACGAAGACGGAGCTGCCGAATTTGAAGATGAGAGGCTTCTTCAGAGGGCAACGCAACTTGGTCGTGTGCTCTTCAGCCAGGACAAAGACCTCCTAATCCTCACCCATCAATGGTTACAGGCAGGCATCGGATTCTCGGGGTTGGTATACGCGCACCAGCTCAGCGTGACCAATGGTCAAGCGGTGCGCGACCTCGAACTCATCGCTAATGCCTTCGGCCCCGAAGACATGCTCAACCACATTGTGTTTATCCCGCTCTGAGCAAGCCGATTTCACATCTGTGGTGCTGATGATGTCTGTTCCACGTTCATCCTCCATGTGATAATTTCCTACTACCGCTACAGATGAGTGTAGGTGGAGCTTAGGGGTGGGCGATGACGAGCATGGTGGCGGCGCGTTGCAGGACGCAGCGCAAGCAGCGCTGCAGGGTCTCGGGGTCGAGGGCCGCGAAGCTCTCGTCGAGGACGATCACGTCGGCCCCCTGGAGCAGGGCCCTGGCCATGTAAAGCCGGCTGCGCTCGCCATGAGAGAGCTGCCAGCCGGTCTCGCCGACCAGTTGCCACAGCCCTGCCGGCATGCGAATGAGAAGGTCGTCGAGCCCGAGCTCGCGGCAGATGTTTTCGGCTGCTTCGACATCCTCGGACTGCGGTGGCCAGCGCCGTCCCATGAGTAAATTAAAGGCGAAGGTTTCGGTGAGCACGTGGTTGTCGTGGAACTGGGGCGCGGCGACCACGCGTCGTCGCCAGGCCTCGGGCCCTATGGTCTGACGGTCGAGCCCGCGGAGGAGCAGGAGACCGGACTCAGGCACGCGCAGGCCGCTGAGGAGGGAGGCCAGGGTGGATTTGCCACTGCCTGAGGGCCCTTCCAGCAGGAGCCGGTCGCCGCTGCGGATTCGGAGGTTGCACCCCTGGAGGACGGGTGCGCCGCGGTCGCGGTAGCGGAAGACGACCTCGTGGGCCTCGAGCATGGTGGGGGCGCCGTCTGAGCGACCGGCACCGGAGACGGACGTGAGGGCGAACGATGGTGCGCCACCCGACTCAGGGCGGGCTGCGGCTTTGAAGAGCGGCGCGACCTGCTCCCAGTCGATCGCGGCGCCGGCCAGATGCCACATCCCCGTCGCCAGCTTGTGTAAGGCCCGGTACGCCAGGAGCATACCACCCAGGCCGATGGCGAGCGCTGCCGGTGAGCCGTGACCGGTGACGAAGGCGGGAGCAAGCCCGAGCAGACCCAGGAAGAGCCAGCCACGTGGTACTATGGCGATCAGCCACGCTGCCGTTCGATCCATCGCCGCCGTGCGCTCCAGATAGCGTGCCAGGGCCTGATCTTCGCCATCATGCCAGCGCTCACGCCCCTCCTGCGCCAGGCGCGTGCGGTGGCCCACCAAGCCTTCGACCAAGTCGTGCGTCAGCGTCAGCCGTTCCCCGGTCCAGTGGCGACGCTGCTGGAAGTACCGCCAGCCGAGGAGGAGGGCCACGGCCACCCACGCAGGCAAGAGAAGGGCGTGCCTGCCGCCCCCCGCGCCCGCATGCATGACCGTGGCGGCGATAAGCAGCTCCATCCCCGCCATCAGCCCGAGCAAGCCGCCGCTCAGAGCGAGCGCTTCCACCGCTTCGGCCTCGAGGACGCGCCCGAGGAGCTGACCAGCCCCCTGGTGGCGCATCTCCTCTGGCGCAAGCCGCAGGGCCCCATACAGGAGGCGCTGCTTGAGGAGCCCTCCAGCGCCGATGGCGAGCCGCCCCTGCGACCAGGTGGCGAGCAGACGGAATGGTACTAGGGTCACGAGCAGAAGCGCCCAAGCCAGCAGCCAGCTGGGGTCGAGTCGACCCTGCAGTGCACCCTGACCGATCATCCACCAGGCGAGCAGCCAGAGCAGGTACTGCACGGCGTGCCCGCTGACAAACGCCAAGAGACGCGACGGCAGGTGGGCTTGGCGCGCCTGGTGCCAGAGGCTGGAGCCCGCTGGCAGGCCTAGCAACCAGCCGCCGCCGATAGGCGTCGAGCCGAGCCACTCATATAGGATAGCCGCACGCGCTCGCGCCTGACGCCGCGCAGGAACGCCAGCCTCGACCAGCAGCCGGTCGACCTGCGCTGCCAGTGACGCCTCGAGGTCGCGGCATAGCGCCGCACACACCTCTGCGCGCCGCAGCCGGTGAACCATGAGGTCGGGTCCCAAGACAGAGACCCTGCGACGCCCCCCGCTGAGGAGCGCGAGGACGCACGGCTCGCCGTCGCCGGGCAGTCGCAGGAGGGCTGGCCCAACCTGCCGTAGCAGAGGCTCGACCTCACCATAGGGGATTTCCGTCGGCTCGGCTTCGAGCCCGAGATGATCGGCCGCCAATCTGAGCCACTGCCCCAGCGCCTCGTCGCCCTGTTGTCGAAGCTCTGCTGGTGGGCTCAGGAGCTCCACCGCGCGCGGGGAGAGGTTTGCCCTGCGTGCCAGGGCTTCGAGTGCCTCATTCAGCCTCGAGGCTGGCCAGGCGAGTGGCATGAGATCAGCCATCTCCTCTCCCGTTCCGACCGGATTCCATCAATCGTCCCCCGTCCAGCCGCAGGCGGCGCCAGATGTCACTCGACCATAGCCCCTCCCGCACCTCCCGTTCCGCCTCCAGCAGCGCCCGATAGCGTGAGCTGGGTCGCGCGACGAGGTCGGCCGGGGCGCCATCTTCGACGATCTGCCCCCCTTCGACGACCAGCACCCGGCCGAACCCCTGCGTCTCTCCCACATCGTGGGTGATGCACAGGAGGGTAGCTCCACCCCACCACTGGCGAGCGTGGGCCAGGAGCGCGCGGCGGCGCTCGCGGTCGAGTCCACGAAACGGCTCATCCAGAATCACCAGCCGCACCCCAGGCCGCAACAGCCCCCGTCCGAGTCGCACCCGCTGCCCTTCACCGCCCGACACTAAACCTCCCCCCTCGCCGAGCGGCGTTTGCAGACCGTCGGGAAGCGTTTCCAGCAGGTCGCGGAGGTCGGCCGTCTCGATCACTTGGTCCAATGGTGGGGGGATTGCGGTCGATACGCCGTAGCGGAGGTTGTCAAAGAGGGCCCGGTTCCAGAGCTGAACGCTCGGATCGACCCAGGCGGTGGCGCGGCGCAGGCGTTCGAGGCGGTCGCTGTCGAGGGGGCAGCCGTCGATGAGGACGCGGCCGCTCCCCGGGCGATGCCACCCGAGGAGGATGCCGACGAGGCTCGACTTGCCGGCGCCCGAGGGGCCGACGATGGCGACGTGAGCCCCCGCCTCGATGTCCAGATCGATGTTGTCGAGAATCGTATGGCCGGCGGCGCGCACACGCACCCCCTCCAGGACGATGGCGACGCCCGGTGGAGCAGCGGTCGTGGAGGGGGCGGCATGGGAGGCAGCGGCGGGGCCAGGTGGCTGGGCGTTGGTCTCTTCGGGTGCCCCCAGCGGTTCCAGGAGCCTGAGGGTCACATTGCGAAGCGTCGGGTACTGCCGGGCCAGGAGCGCCACCTCTTGGCCGAGAACCGGAAGGTTCAGAGCCCAGTACACGAGGAGTAGCATGCCACCACCGTCGCCGGCCCGCGTCAGGTAGCCGAGCAGCAACCAGGCGGCAAGCGCGAATCCGATGAGGGACTGCACCCCCTCCACCCCCACGACGACGCGCTGCAACCCGAGGCCGGCACGTCCCCACTCGGTGAGCTGGCTCTGGTGTTCGCGTCGAACGGCCCGCTCCGCCGCGTGGGTGCGCACCGCGACCAGCCCGAGGAAGGCGTCGAGATAGAAGCGTCCCAGGGCCGCCACATGGCTGCGGACACGGAGGTCTCGCTCCTTGAGGAGCGGCTGGGCCAACAGGACTAGGCCAACCACGAGCGCGGCGGCCAGCCCGGCGAGCGGGGCGCTCGCCGGATCGAGCCAGGCGATGCCGATCGTGGTCAGGACGAGCTCGCAGGTGGAGCGCAGCAGTTGGCCGCCCAGGTCTGGCAGAAGCCGCAGCATGTGGGCGGTATGGCAGCGCTCGGCCATGTCAGACGTCAGTCGGCTGTGGAAGTAGCGATCGCCGAGGTGGGGGATCTTGGCGAGGAACGCCAGGCGCAGGCGCGCCTCGAGGTGTCGTCCGAGGCGCAACAGGCCCGTCGCGATGGGGAGCTCGAGGAGGAGCAACGCGGCGATGAAACCGAACAGCATGCCGATGGCGCCCAGGCGCTGTCCGGCGAGGCCGAGCTCGCGTCCGAGGTCGAAGAATCCACGGAAGAGCAGGGCCTCGACGACAAGGCCCCAGGCAGCGAGGAGCAGCGCCGTCACCAGGGCCACCGGGGCCAGGAGGCCGTCGGCCCGCAGGAGTCGGAGCAGGTCACGGCCTGGCCGGCTCGGCGGCTCCTCCAGAGCCGCGGACAGCTCTGGCGAGAGGGGAGCCGGTGCCCCAGGGGACTCCGCCACCACGCTGGTCATCGAAAGCGCTGTCGGGCGGCGGCCGCGCACCCGCATCAGCACGGCCCCGCGGAGCAGAAGCTGGTTCTCATGAGCCGGTCCGGGCGTGGTAGGCCGCACCATCCAGTAGTCGGCTGGGATGCCCTCGTCCTCGCCAGCTGGCTCATCCTGGGCGCGTTTGACGCAGCGCTCGAGCACACGCGCTGCCTGCCGACCGCTCCGCAGACCGCCGGCACGCACGACGGCGGCGACCATACGGGTGGAGGCATCGAGGGCCGCCAGTGGACGCCAGCCGGGGTCCAGTAGAGCGGCCTCCACCAGACCGGTCATCAGGCGAGCGGAGAGGCCCATCTGCGCCATGTGTCGGCGCAGCGCGCCGAGGCACTCCTCCGTGCCCGCCCACGCGCGCCAGGTGTCTGCGGGAATGGGCATGGTGTGGATGTAGAGTTCGCGGAGGAAGCGCAGGCCGGTGGGCCAACGCCGGCCGATGGCCGGATCCATCAGCTGGACGACGCGGGCATGGCGGCGCCAGGCAACCACGAAGTGCGTCACCCCGCTGGGCAGCCGCACGACCACGAGAGCCGGCAGGGCCTGCGACTCGGGCAGGAGGACATGGTCCAGCGGCAGCATCACCTGCTCAGCCTCGAGGCCGAGCTGCACGGCCACCTCCTCCAGCGTGTCGATGGAGGTGCCGTCGACGTCGGTCTGGCAGGCTTCGCGCAGACGTCCGTAGCTCACGGCGATGCCAAAACCCTCCAGCAGGCATGTGAGCGCCGCCGGCCCGCAGTCCATCGCCGAGGTCTGCACCACCTCGGGCACCAGGAGGCGGCGCCTTGGGGAGGGTGCGGCGCTCACTCGTCCATCCTCCCCTCGCCCTGTCCCCCCGCCACCGGACGTGCCAGGAGCTTACCCGCGGCGCGTAACACCAGCGTCGCTGGCGTCACGCGTTCGACCTGTACCTCGACGGTTCCCGGCAAGCCATGCTGGAGTGGAATCGGCGACGCGCCATTCGAGTCGACGCTGAGCTCGACCCGGATGCGGCCGTTCCGCACTTCGCTAGCGACGCGGCTCACCGTCGCCGCCAGGCTCCCATACTGCGTCCAGGGGAAACCCTCGAGTCGCAAGCGCGCCGGCTGCCCCGGCCGGATCAGTCCTAGCGCGGACGGCGGTAGGAAGTCGGCGACCACATGAAGTTCCCCTTGCGGCACAACCGCGGCCAGCTGGTCCCCCTCCTGGACCACCGATCCGATGTGCAGCTCGGCGACCTCCCCCAGTCGCCCGGCCACCGGCGCATCGATGGGATGGGCGGCCTGGCTCATCTCCAGGCGCGATGTCGCACTGATCGCGTACAGCGCCACATGGGCGCCAATGAACCAGCCAACCCAGGCGCCGAGAAGCCCGACGACCAGGAGCAAGCCCAGCATTGTCCCCCGAAAGCCGTCGGCCTCAAGGGTGCGTTGTGCAGTGGAGAACATGGCGGATGTGCCCCATATGCGGCCAGCATCAGTTATCTGTCACGCCGAACCATAGATTTTTTCGCAACAATGTCAAGGCGCGGCATTGGTAAATATCTGTCAAGGATGCGCCGCCGGGCTCTTGGGGCTCACCCCCTCTGGCTCTGACAGGGGCGGTATGATTCCCCTCTCCCTCCGGGAGAAGGCGGGGTGAGGGCCAAACAGGGCCAGATGAAAGCATGCCCCCGAGCGCATACGACTGTGGCATCCAGAGAAGTCCCCGCTCCTTGCCTCGTTAGAAAAGGACACATATATTGAACAGTAAAGGAGTTCATTGGAGGTTGGAACCATGGCACTTGCAAGGGTCACCACCAAAGGACAAGTGACAATTCCTGCTGAGGTCCGAAAAGCCCTGGATATCGGCGCGGGAGACGATTTATTGTTTGAGGTCGTCGAGGCTGGGGAAGCCCGCATCCGCGTGCTCAAGCGCGGACGCCTGTCGGACCTCTATGGAGCACTTCCGGCCACATGCCCCTACCCTGGCAAGGAAGAGGTTCGGACCGAGGTGGGCCAGGGGCTTGGGGACCAGATGGCGGGACAGAGGCCGTGAGTCAGCTCTGGATAGACGCCAACGTAATCTTGCGGTTTTGAACGAAAGATCGACCGGAGATGGCCAAACGTTCGGCACGGCTGATGGCCCAAGCGGAGAGAGGTGAGGTGTCCCTGTACGTCTCGCTGCTGGTGGTTGCCGAGGTCATCTGGGCGCTCAAGTCCTTCTAGCGGTATTCCATAACGGCCATTGCGCATGTCATCATATCCCTTGTATCTGCCCCCGGGATCGAAATCGACAATCGTGATCTCATCATTCAGGCAGTCGAGCTGGCCCGCGATCGGAACGTGGATGTCGCCGATGCCCATCTGGCACTTCAGGCAGCCGAGCGTGGTGAGAGGGTCTGCACCTTCGACGAGGGTGATTTCAGGCGTCTGCCGGTCGAATAGATGGTCCCCGAATGAGTCCCTTCCGAGGTTTCCTTGATCCGTAACTCCACCACGAGCATCGCAGGACACGGCGATCAGGCGCGGTCATTCAATCCTTATGCCTTCTTGGAACGGCGGGCTCGCGAGGGGCGCACTCGCTTGGCGTGGCTCTCTACGGCCGCGGCTTCGGCATGACGCTGCATCTCGCGCAGGAGCTGCGCATAGTTCTGTCGGCAGGTGATCACCTTGGGGTGGGTCGGCCCGAGCGCCGCCTCGAAGATGGCCAGGGCCCGCCGGTAAAGCGGCTCCGCTTCGGCGTACGCCCCGGCAGTCTTATACAGCACCGCCAGGTTGTTGAGGGTCATGGCCACGTCCGGGTGCTCCGGCCCCAGCACCATCCCCTTAATCGCCAGGGCGCGCCGGTAGAGTTGCCCGGCCTTCATCTCATCCCCCTTCGCGTGCGAGAGCGCCGCTAGGTTGTTGCAGGTGACAGCCACCTCATTGTGCTCAGGGCCGTAGACGCGCTCGAAGATGGCCAGCGCCCGCCGGTACAAAGCCTCGGCCTCGTCGTACTTCCCCTGCCCGTCCAGGATGGCTGCCAAGGCGGCTGCATCGGCTGCCACATCGGGGTGATCGGGCCCCAGGGCCTGCTCGCGGATCGCCACGGCGCGCCGCGCATAGGGCTCGCCGCGGGCGTAGCGGCCGCGAGCGTGTTCGAGCCCGCCGAGATTGTGGTACATGGCTGCCACGTCCGGGTGGTCGGGGCCGAGCGCCGACTCCACGATCGCCAGCGCCCGCCGATACAGTCGCGCTGCCTCGGCGAACTGGCCGGTATACTTCAAGAGTATGCCCAGATCGTTGAGACAGGTCGCGGTCTCGAGGTGGTCCGGTCCCAGGGCTGCCTCCGCCCGCGCCAGCGCTCTCCGGAAGAGCGGTGTCGCCTCGTCATAGCGCCCTTGCAGCCGATAGAGTCCCGCCAGCTTCCGCCACGACTGCACCCGCAATATCTCCACATCGAGGCCCCCGGACAGCGGCTGCATGATGTCGACTGCACGCTGGTACAGTGGCTCCGCTTCCGCATAGTCGCCCCGGTCCTCGTGTATGCCCGCCAGGGTATGCAAGATGTTGGCAATATCGGGATGGTCTGGTCCAGTCTCGGCTTCAAAGGCCGCCAGCGCTTGCTGGGCTAGCGCTTCGGCCTCTTCAAACTGGCCCTTGGCGCGCAGGGAGACAGCGATATCGTGAACTCCACTGGCCTCCTCAAGAGGGTCTAGTCCCACGACCTCCCTCCCAGATGGCGGGGATGGCTGGGGGCTCGCGTGGGTGTCGTCTCCAGGTGATTGTGAAGGTTGGTATGTCATCAACAGGTCAGACCCCACTGGTCATCGACACGTAACCCATAAGAACGACTGCCCCCATCCGATGATCAGCGTAGAGGAATCTCCTTCTCCATCGTCACTCCTCTCCCTGCGCCTCCGCGGGAGAGGAGATGCGTCTCATTAGTTGAGGCCCACTGAAGCGCTCGCCGGCGACGGCACCGCATGATGGCAGCCCGTCACCTGCGCTAGAACTTCCGAGGCCGATCGGCCACGAGCGTCTCGTTGTGTTGGAACCTTATCCCACCAGCTCTGACGTGGGTCTTCACCTTGAGGCCCTTGGCCGTGGCGGCGTCGCGCACCAAGGTCTCGTTGTGGTTCGCCCTTATCCCCCCGGCCCTGACGTGGGTCTTCACCTTGAGCCCTTGGCCCTGGGCGACATCGCGCACCAAGGTCTCGTTGTGGTTTTTTACTAAGGCACCAGCTCTGACGCGCGTCTTTGTCTTCATAGGTCATTCTCCCCTTAACCATGAGGATTCCCGAGGATCCCTGTGAAACGAGATCCTTCTCCCGCTACACGACTGCCCCGATGGTAGCATTGCCCGACGAGTAAATCCCGATCTTTCCCTGCAATTATTCCGGAATATTCTGCAAAATCTGCAACAGATATACACGCCCATCCCTCCTCTGTTAAGATGCCACACCGATGGTGGAGGCATCGCCTATTGGTGAGCGGCCCTTAGCGCCGTCTGGATGTGGGGCGCACCTGCCACGTGAGGAGCGGCTGCGGTCCGAGGAGTCAGGGCGCCCCGGGGGAGCGTGCGATGGTGTACCGGTTCGGGGGTTGTACCCTCGACACGCAGCAACATCAGCTCCAGCGCGCCAGCCAGCCCGTGCGGCTGCGGTCCAAAGTCTTCCAGATCCTGTGCTACTTGCTGGAGCATCGGGACCGCACCGTCCTGAAGCAGGAGCTGTGCGAGAAGGTCTGGCCGCAGCAGTTCATCAGTGACGCGACTATCGAAAGCACCGTGCGGGCTGTGCGCCAGGCCATCGGCGATACCGGTCGTGCGCAACAGCTGATCCGCACCGTCTACGGCTATGGCTATCGCTTCATCATGACCGTGGAAGTAGCCTCCGACATTTCCCCAGGCGCGGCAGGTGCAGCCCTGCTGTCTCTTCCCGGCTCCGTGTCAGTGCTTCCGCCGGACGAGGAGCTCAACATACCACCAATCCCTCGCACGCCCATGTCGCCGGGAGGCGATGACGACCGCCATGCGACAGGCATGAGGGGCGAGGGCGGGCCGACACCCCAAACGACGGATCCACTCCTCTGCACCAACACCCAGAGTGCGAGCGAGCGCGCATCGACCACTCCCACGGAGCAACCTGCGACGCCACCGTCCGAGACGGACGGATCCACACTCACCCTTGTGGAGGCCGTTGTGCTGCCCCCCGTGTGGGAACAGAAGTCAGTCGCCGTGCTGGCCATCGAGTTCACGTTTCCCACGGCTTCACAGGGCAAGGCTGCCACATACGAGCCGTGGACGGCGGCCAGCCGCTGGGAGGAGGCGCTGGTGGCGAAGGTGCAGGGGTTTGGCGGTGTCCTGCTCCAGCGTTCGCCATCGCTGCTGCTGGTGGTGTTTGGCATCCCCCAGACGCTGGAGCAGTTGCCGCAGCGGGCAGTGCAGGCGGCGCTCACGCTCCAAACCCTGGTCTCGGAGGAATCAGATGGGGAACCCTGCCCCGAGCTGCGCCAGGCGGTCCATGGGGGCCAGCTGCTAGTGGATGTCAGCGCCAGCGATTTGACGGTACGGCTGCTCCCGCTGGGCGAACTGCTGGCCCTGCCCGTGCGGCTGTTAGGGCACGCGGTGGCAGGGGAGATTCTGATGTCGTCGGAGGTGGGGCGCCTCGTCGAGGGCTGGTGTGAGTGCCAGCCACATGCGGGACCAGCGGGGATTGAGACTGTCCTGGTGATGCGTCCCAAACCGCGGCCATCTGTACTGCGCCCGCATGGAGAGCGGCTACTGAGTCTATTCGTGGGACGGGAGCGGGAGCTCGCCACCCTGACCGACCTGCTGGCACAGGCCACAGAGGGCCGGGGACAGGTGGTGGGGATCGTGGGTGAGCCCGGAATCGGTAAGTCCCGACTCCTCTATGAGATGCACCAGTACCTGCGGGCGCAGTCGGTCCTCTATGTCGAGGGACAGTGCCTGTCCTATGGACAGGCCATCCCCTTGATGCCCGTGCTTGCCCTGCTGCGGCAACACTGCGGCATGACCGAGGCCGATGCACCCGAGGTGGTCACGGCGAAGGTGCGGCTGACCCTGCAAACGATGGGGATGGACCCCGAGGAGGGGGCTCCATATGTGTTCCAGCTCCTGGGCCTGCCGGTCGGAAGCGATCGACTGACCAACCTCAGCCCGGAGAGGCGCAAAACCCGGACCTTCGAGACGCTCCGGCAGCTCTACCTCACCAGCAGTCAACAGCATCCCCTCGTGCTTGCCGTCGAGAACCTGCACTGGATCGACCCCACCTCGGAAGCCTTTCTGGCGTTGTTGATCGAGTCTCTCGCAGGCGCGCGTCTTTTAGTACTCTCAACCTACCGGCCGGGGTATCGACCGCCCTGGATCGACAAGTCCTATGTGACCCAGATGGTGCTGCCCCCGCTGTCGGCAAAGGACAGCCGGCGGATGCTCGGGTCCATCCTCCCGACGAAGACCATCGCCGAACCCCTGGCACAGCAGATCCTCACGAAGGCGCAGGGCAATCCCTTCTTCCTGGAGGAGATCGCTCAGACGTTAGTGGAACAGGACAGGCTGAGACGCGAGAGCGGGATGACCCTGCCACCCGCTCTGCAGCTCCCAGCGACCGTGCAGGAAGTGTTGGGGGCGCGTATTGACCGCCTACCAGCCGACGAGAAGGCGCTGCTGCAGACATTGGCGGTAATTGGTCACGTGTGTTCGCACCGGCTGCTCATGCAGATCGTGGCCCAGCCCGAAGCGGAGGTATCGCAGCGCTTGTCCTCCCTGCAAGGCACGGAGTTGCTCTACGAGCCGCCGGCCGCTCCAGAGCCGACGGTGACCTTCAAACATATCCTCACGCAGGAAGTGGCATACAATTCTCTGTCGCAGGCACGGCAACGAGCGCTCCATGAACGGACCGCGCAGGCCATCGAGGAGCTGTTTGGCGAGCGCCTGGCGGAGCACTACGATGAGTTGACCCATCACTACAGCCGCAGTGGTAATACCGCCAAGGCAGTGGCGTATCTCCAGCGGGCGGGACAACAGGCGGCGGATCGGTCAGCCTATCGGGAAGCGATCACACATCTCACGCGAGGCTTGGAGCGGCTGCAGCACCTCCCAGAATCCCCAGCGCGCACCCGGCATGAGCTTGATGTACAGATCACCCTCGGTCACGCGCTGATCGTCATCAAGGGGCAGGCGGCCCCGGAAGCGGAACAGGCCTTTACGCGGGCGCGAGCGCTGTGCCAGCAGCTGGGGGAGACGCCGCAACTCTTCGAGGCGCTGGCAGGGTTGCGGATGATCCATGAAGCCCGGGGGGAGTTGCCGCAGGCTCGGGAGCTGGCAGAGCAGCTCCTCAGGCTGGCTCAGCGCCAGTCACATCCTGCACGGCTCATGCGGGCCTACAATGTGCTGGGAGCGACCTCGCTCTACCTGGGAGCCTTCGCCCCGGCGCGAGCTTACCTGGAACGGGGGATCGCCCTGGATCCTCTCCCACGGGACCGCTCAGCGGCCATCCCCCTCTCAGACCATATCCAAGGCGGCAGCGTCCTGGGGGTCAGCTGCCGGCGGCATGTGGCCTTGACTCTATGGTATCTGGGCTATCCGGAGCACGCGCGGCAGCGGAGCGATGAGGCCATCATGCTGGCCCAGGAGCTCGTGCATCCCCATAGCCTGGCCTATGCCCTCTACTTTGCGACCCAGTTGCACTGTTTGCGCCGCGAGGCACCAGCGGCGCAAGCACAGGCCGAGGCTCTCATAGAGCTGGCGCGCCAGCAGGAGTTTCCCGCCAGGGAGGTGCGGGGGACCGTGCTGCGGGGCTGGGCCCTGGCGGCGCAGGGACAGAGTACGGAAGGGATCGCCCAGATGCGCCAGGGCATGGACGCCCAGCGATCGATGGGGGCAATGCAGCGCCCGTATGATCTGGCTTTGCTGGCCCAGGCCTATGCCTGGAGAGGACAGACGACCGAAGCACGGCATTTGCTAGCCGAGGCCTTGGCGTTAACTCACCGCTATGGGGGATATTATTACCAGGCCGAGGTGCATCGGCTCACAGGCGAGTTGCTGCTGAGGCAGGATGCGGGCGGCGGTGTGTCGGGGAGCCCAGATCCAGAATTGCCGACGATAGACGGACACGAGGGCGAAGCGACCGGTCCATCGCCCCGACCAACCGAGGCGGAAACCTGGTTTCACCAAGCCCTCGACATCGCTCGCGGGCAGCAGGCCAAATCGCTCGAGCTGCGGGCGGCGATGAGCCTCAGCCGGCTGTGGCAAGGGCAGGGCAAGTGCATCGACGCGTACCAGTTGCTGGCCCCTATCTACGACTGGTTCACCGAGGGTTTCGACACCGCCGACCTGCAGGACGCCAAGGCGCTGCTAGAGACGCTATCCTGAACTGGCCGTGACCGCTCCTGGCCCATATACCAGCCTCTTATGGCGGGGCAGCCAGAGAAATATGACGTCTTCCAGCTTCATCAATAAGCCGTTTCGCTCGATCGGATAGCCGGTCATCAGCGTTCAGATACCAGACGGCTGTGTGAGTATCGATAACCGCACTCGGCATTATATGTCTTCTCTGGGAAAATTCTCCCACCTTTGTCGGCGTGCTTCATCGATCTCTTCTGCGCTGATGCTCACACCAAAATCCTTCCACAAGCCGTATAATGAGCGGAATGGTTTCGCTCCCTCTTCGGCCCTTTGAAGAGGCTCTTCCAGATCAGGCACGATCGCCTCGATAAGGCGTAGCTTTTGACCTGGCGTAAGCTGTCTGATCAGACTCAGAACCTCTTCGAATATTGAGTCTTGCGTCGCCATACATGTCCTCTGCGATGACTCTAGCCACCCTATAATCCTCATCAAGCGCGAGCATAGCCCTACCCCCTAACACTGTCAAGTACTTACTCCCGGTGACGGCTCATGAGTCGCCAAGTTTTCACCCGCTGCTGGCTCAATCTTGCCAGGCGGATTCTAACAGCGTACACTTGTGAAGCCTTCCTCACTCTGGCCCATGCTGCCATATGTCAGAAGAGAATAGGCGATGTCCTCCACTGCAAAATTGATGATCGCTGAGGACTTCGAGAGCTGGCGCGGTAACTGCGCTTCGCGAGTTTCACCTGAGGTGGTAGACTCACTCGTGACGCGTATTGTCGCGGTAGATCTCCCAAGTATAGATTTATACTCGGCGATAATGAAAGGTTTGAAGGAGTATCGCCATGCCTCGAAAGGCCAGCGCTAGGACATCCTCACCTATGGTGACCACGATTCCCATCACTAAGGCGCGCAACAATCTCGGCGCGTTGATCCAGCAGGTCCACTTCAACAAGGAGTACTTGATTCTGGAGAAGGACGGAATTCCCATTGTCGGCATCATGGACATTGGCGAATTCGAGGACTACCTCGAGCTCCAGGATCCGAAGGTCCGCGCTATGATCGCTAGGGGGCGCCAAGAATACCTCGCTGGCAAAAGCCAGGCAGCAGAGGATCTCCTGCGCCAACTCCAGGACCGAAAGAGAGGAAAGATCACGCGGCGTCAGGACCCATGACGTCACCGTTTTCTGTCCGTACCATCCCCCAGTTCGATCGCCTCCTACGTCGCCTCGACCGACAGCATCCAGAACTTACTGGTGTCTCCGCCGAAGCCCTCACGATTCTGCGCACCGATCCGTATAACCGGAGTCGCCAACACGATATCTCGAAACTCACAGGGGTTTCGCCCCGAGAAGGCGGCCAGTACCGCCTCCGCCTGGGTCGCTTGCGCTATCGCGATGACATTGAGCGCCGTGAGGTCATCCTCTACTACTGCGGCCTCGGGTGCGAAGAGACCTATCGCGAGAACCTGGTGATTCTCTCCTTCCACAGAGCCGCTGTTCATGGGCGGGTCTTGTGTTCGACACACGCAAGCCCTTAGAGCTGGCGATGAGGCCCTACAGCGTGGAGGCCACGACAAAACCTCATTCACACACGATGTTCGGTCGAGGACAATGGGCGCCTCCGCTGGATCGGTTTACTCCGCAATGATGACCACGTCCAGGGGGTTGGGGCCGAGCGCCCGCTCCTCGGCTGAGGAAGTGTCCTTCATCAGGTGCGCGGCCCCATCCTGATCTGGCCGGCGACAACGCTGTACGATGGCGGTCCCCTCACCTATGGCAGAGCTTCCGAGGCCGATCGGCCACGAGCGTCTCGTTGTGGTTCAGCGATAGGGCACCAGCTCTCATGCGGGTCTTCGTGTTCACGGGTCGTGCTCCTTTCGAGCATTGGGATTGCTGCGGATCACGGTTTTGGTGTTCTCCCACTCCCTGAGCGCTCATCACTGATTCCTCCTATGCCTGCCTTGATGTGGGCTTTTGCGGGTCATCGGCACTTTTGGTGTTATAGGGGCTCATGCCCTGGGGGGCGCCTCTGCCCCTGAGATATCCTCATGCCTGTGATCAGGGATACCTCAGCGTCCGACCTCGGTTGTTCTGCTCATGTGCTACTTACTCGAAGCGCGCTGTGGTTCCGTTGATGAGGCATCCCTGCGCGGTCAGCGCCCTCGCGGCGTCGAAGCGATCCAAGGTCGCAGTAGCTTCAAATGTATCGGGGCCTGTGTGGCGAATATGACTCATCACCTCCTTGCTACCTCTGCGGCTAAAGTCGGGATTGAAGAGGAAGAACTTGAAGCGGGCCACGAACTGGTGCTGGCCGAAGCGCTCCCACAATCCCACGCCGGGACCGCGGAAGACACTACCGCAGAACTCTAGCAGCGCTCCGTACGGCTGGTAGTGGTGCAAACCCTGAATCGGGATGTTCGGCGTGTTGCCCGGACTGGTACATGGGGCGGTATCGGACTCCTTGGGGAATTGCACGGTGACCTCGCAGGTGCCTTCGAATGTTTTGGGTTCTGCTGCTGCGCTGGCGACCAGCGGCGGTCAGCCGTTTGCGTAGCACAGGGGGAGCAAATCGGCTGCACTACGGGGTTGGGCAGGGCCCAGACCAGAGTTGACCGACTGAACACATACATGAGTCGATGATTGCACCCAGCCGCCTCGGAAACATTGCCGACTGACTGGAGATTGTGTGAGCCTAGGACTCGTGCGGACTGCGCTTGAACCCCAACTGGTAGACCGCAACCCCATCCGAGCATATCACAACCGCGACGGCCTTGAGACCTGCGCTAGCTGGTGCCGTCGATAATGCCCACCAACTGCAAACAAACGCCGGCTTCGAAGAACTGCCAACGCCTTCGCGTGAGGGGCGCGCCAATCGAGGCGCGTCCCACTCCACGCGACAGTTAGGCATGACTGCCGTTAGATTGAATCCGGCAGTTCAATCGTGATATTCCAGGGTGCTGGGGTCAGTCTCTCCGAAGGTCAGATACCATGGGTTTAGCAAGGGACCGCCGTTAGCGGCAGAACGTACGAAGATATCAAAGGTTTTAGTCTTCACGTTGTAGCGTCGCACCTCTGCGGTGTTGTTAATGGGAACAAAAAGACGTCCCTTCGGGCCGAAAATGAGCGCTTGCGCAAAAGCACGGGGCTCGCCGAGTTGAACATCATAGAGATCGATCTGGTCGAGGCACTGTCCGGTCTCGCCGTCGAAAATTAGGATCTTGTCTGCATCACTGGGGTCCGCTCGGAAGCTGCTGACATAGAGCTTCTCGTCGGGGCCAAACACCAAGCCCTCAGGCCGGTGGAGATGTTTCGAGCAATCATCGGCGGTTGGCTGATGCGACGCAAACACATCGATGAATTTCCCAGTTTTGGCATTAAAGCGCAGCACGTATCCCCCCAGCGGGTCAAAGCCAGCTAAAGAGGGGTCCAAAACGCCGGCCACGGACACGTAAAGCTTGCCATCCGGACCGATTACCACGCCACGGGGAAAGAGGTTATCAGTGAAGCCCGCGGTATCCAGGTTGCGCGTGAATTGCCCAGTCTTGAAGTCGTATTGTTTGACACTGCCTTGTGTTCCGAAGTCGAAGCTGGGTCCGAAGAAATCCGCGACGAACAACGCGGATCCCGGTCCTTTGACCATTCCCCTGGGCGCAAACGGCGAGTCCGGATCGCAGGGACGGTTTAGATCGTCTCGACAGGGAATCAACGCACCTTGGAAAGCACCCGTAGTGCGGTTGAACCGCAGAACCTCACCGTTGAACGGTTGATTGAGGTTTTGGTTGACAACCAAGAGTTCGTTGCCTTTGCGGAGGAGTCCCATGGGACCGATGAGACCGTTGCCTTGCGACGGGACAAGGGTGCCAAGGTATGTTCCGGTCTTGACGTTGAAACGTTTTACCGAATCGTCTCCGCCGTCGCCGATATAGAGGAAATCGGTCTTGTCCTCGGCGCTGACCGGCAGCACCAGACTTGCCATTAGCAATGTAACTAGGATAAGTGTTGTTCTCATAACTTAACCCCTTTCTGCTGCTTGGTTTTTGCCTAACCTCAGGCCTGAACTGCTACCGGAAGCGGGAGCGAGGGACGAGCGGACGCTGGGGGCAGGCGGTTCCAGGCCGATGTTAGGGGCGGTATCGCGTTGTCTTCGAGTCCGCCCCCGGTTTTCTTTATGTTTGGGCACGCCTATACCCTATAGGCAGCGGTCATCACTGCCCCTGGTCATGGGGGGCACGGTTGTCCTGCCCGGCAGATCCTCTCTCCTGCCTGCCCTCCGACCTCACCCGCGCTTTTCTACTTGCGTGACACCCGCCTACTCGGACCCTGCACCAATACGGAGCCTGGGTTCGTCCCTATGACGATCAGCTCCTCACCATTGGGCGCGATGAATATACCGAAGGATAATCCTTCTGAGGGTACTGTGTAGGTGCCCGTACACTCCTTGTTGACGGTATAACTTATGGGGGTTTCGAAATTCTCCTCCACGATCACACCGTTGATGCTGGCCGTCACGATGTCTGTCCCGGTGCCGTCTCCATTGAAAATATGATATCCGGCGACAGCGAGTAGCGACTGCTGCGGTACCGCTGGAGGGAGCTGCGTGGCTATTCCGCCAAACAGATACCGCCCTTTCAGCGTCGCCTCGGTACACGTTGGTGTGCCGTCTTTTTTCTCTGCATCTCCTTGCGCTACGGCGAGGAGTCCCACGGTGACGACTAGCCCTATCCCTATCGCCCATATGCCTACACGTTTCATGTTTGTTCTCCTTTACTGTATGCCATGCGGGTTGGACTCATTGATAGTGCATGTCTCGCTATTTGGGATCGTGATCCTCGTTAAAGCCAGCTTTTTATATGTTTCTCCTTCCACGTGAGGTAGTGCCACTACATGCAGGCTGGGGCACCGAGCCTAGGGGCCTGGACGAACGCTTCCGACGCGTGTCCCGTCCCAGGGTCTCATGATGGTTGGTCGTGAAGCGACCAACCCTGACGCGTGTCTTCGTCCACATCGGTCGTGCTCCTTTCGAGCGTTGGGATTGCGGCGGATCCCGATGAGGTGTGTACCCACTCCGTGTCAACGACGGCCCGACGATGCCGGTCGGGACCATGGGCAATCCCCATGCCACCGGCCGTCAAGCCCTGCATCCGCGGGACCCGCGCGCCCTCATCCTTGTCCGCGACGGGGAAATCCGCTAGAATCGCGCTGCCAATCGCAGCCAGTTTTAGCCATATGTAGCCATGGTTAGCCATCGCAGTGGCCAGCGTGGCCAACTGGGATGGCTGTGGTCGTCAGACCGCCGAGTACAGATCGGGAGATGCCAATGGCGCAACCCAGCCCCTCGCCCGCGAGCCATCCGACCGACCGGCTCCTGGGGCGTTCCCCAGCGATCAGCGCCCTCCGTGAGCAGATCCGACACCTGGCCACCTTCGACACCGTCGGCAGTCCGCACGTGCCCACAGTGCTCCTCCAGGGCGAGACCGGCACCGGTAAAGGACTGGTGGCGCGGGTCATCCACGACAGCGGCCCCCGGGCCCAAGGGCCGTTCATCGACGTCTACTGCGCGGCCATCCCGGAGACGCTGTTGGAGGCCGAGCTCTTTGGCTTTGAGGCCGGGACGTTCACCGATGCCAAACGCGCCAAGCCCGGCCTGCTGGAGGGGGCGTCGGGAGGGACGCTGTTCCTGGACGAGATCGAGGCCCTCCCCCTCGCCCTCCAGAGCAAGTTCCTGAAGGCCGTCGACGAGAAGTGGGTCCGGCGGCTCGGGGCGGTGCAGGGCCAGGCCGTGGACGTCAAGATCATCGCCGCCACCACCGCCGATCTCGGGGGGTACGCGGCGCAGGGGCGGTTCCGGCCGGATCTGTACCATCGCCTGGCCGTGGTGGTCGTGACGCTGCCCCCGTTGCGCGCGCGCGGAGGATATCCTCCCCCTGGCCGAGCAGTTCTTGCGCCGCTACGCCGAGGCGCACGGGGTGCGCCCCAACCGGCTGAGTCGGGAGGCCGAGGCGTGGCTCTGCAGCTATCGGTGGCCGGGGAACGTGCGCGAGTTGAGCCATCTGCTGGAGCGGGTGACGCTGTTGAGCCGGGAGGCCATCGTCAGCCCGAGCACGCTGGCGTCGCTCTGCCTGCCCCAGCCCCCGGTGCCTGTCCCAGCTGAGCTCACAGTTAACGAGGACACGTCTGGGCAGACCGAGGAGCGGGCGCAGATCCAGGCGGTCCTGCGCCAGACGCACGGCAATGTGGTGCAGGCGGCGCGGCTGTTGGGCCTGAGCCGTGGGGCCTTGCGCCATCGCCTGCGCCGCCACGGGCTGCAGCGCCCCAGGCCGAGCGCGGCCTCCCCAGCCCCGTCGGGTGACCAGCTCCCGACGAGGGTGCCCGCGACGCGTGGGATCGAGCGCGCGCCGGAGCGCCCCACCGCGCCATCCCTTGCGTGGGAGCACAAGCCGGTGGCGGTGCTGGCCGTCGAGCTCACGTTTCCCACGGCGACGGCGGGCGAGGCGGTGGCCTACGAGCCGTGGACCACGGCCAGCCGCTGGGAGCAGGCGCTCGTGGCGAAGGTGCAGAGGTTCGGCGGGGTCGTGCTGCAGCGCTCGCCGGCGCTGCTGCTGGCGGCGTTTGGGATCCCTCGGACGCTGGAGCAGTTGCCACAGCGCGCGGTGCAGGCGGCCCTGGCACTCCGGCATCTGGTGGCGGAGGGCGTGGACCAAGGGCCCTGTCCGGCGCTGCGACTGGTCGTGCATTGGGGGGAGGTGCTGGT
>Ga0137404_10000739_pt1 | contig 21608 bp, 12 predicted proteins | sample CZOMad2_1_16fung_FD_108285 | JGI IMG/M metagenome (GOLD analysis project Ga0137404, IMG submission 108285) | Vadose zone soil fungal communities from Angelo Coast Range Reserve, California, USA - CZOMad2_1_16fungal (Illumina Assembly) | ecosystem: Environmental > Terrestrial > Soil > Vadose... | reverse complement strand
TAAACCCAGAGGCTTAAGTGATAGGGATAAGCAGTGGCATTCAAGCTTGAGCGGGGGCGCCTTGAACTTACCGAACCTTCAAACTAACGACTGCCCCCTTCCCGACCTGCGAATTTACGCAGCTTGAATTGTCCAAATGCTCGGCTTCAAAGCTTCAAGGCATCCTCAGTAATTTATCGAAGGTAATTTATTTCGCGCGGCGATAACCCAGGAAAGACTTGCAGTAAATCGCAATGATTAAAACTGATGCGCGCGCGACGCTGGTTGAAGCAGCCGGAATAATTTCGGCGGGAGGGATAGTCGCGTACCGGACCGACACCTTTTACGGCCTGGGCGCCGATCCGCTCAATCGAGATGCGGTGCGATCAATTAGAAGTCTTAAGGGCAGGGAAGAGGCGAAACCAATTCTTCTGCTGATATCAGATGAGGGCGAGTTAGAGCGCTTCCTCATCTCGCGCTCCGAAGTTTTCCAGGGCCTTGCGCAACGGCATTGGCCCGGGCCATTAACACTCATTGGCCTCGCCCGGCCGGAACTCCCTGATGAGCTCACCGCCGGCACGGGGACCATCGGCGTTCGCCTCCCTGCCGACGAACGCGTGCGCAATCTAGTTCGTATCTGCGGCGGAGCGCTGACGGCGACGAGCGCCAATCTATCGGGCAGTCTACCGGCCCGCTCAGCCGAGGAAGTCCAAACTTATTTTCCTGACGAGATCGACTTGATAATCGACTCAGGCGAGGTGACCGTAGCAGAGCCTTCAACGGTTGTTGATCTCAGTGATAAAGGCCCTCGAATCATTCGCGAAGGCATAATCAAGCGCGAGCATTTGGGAATCATTGGCGATCCATTTTCTTCGTGACAGAGATTACAGAGTCACTTCGCTACGGTGAGATTTCGGACGAAGCCCCAATCACCACTGGCATTTACCTGAATGTTTCCCACGTTTTTCTTGGCAATCACCATGTTCGCCTGGTACCAGAGCGGAAATACCGGCAAGTCGCGACTGACAATCTCCTGTATTCGTTTGTAGAGATCTGCGGCCTTTTGCCGATCATAGGTATTGACAGCTTCGTCAAGCAGCGCGTCAAGCTCTTTGTTGCTATACCGGCTGCGATTGCGGGACGCTCGCTCCTGCGTCGGGATCTCGGAAGTGGCAAACAGGTCCTTATAAAAAATCGGATCCTGATTGCCGCCGACCCACTGACCATAGAAAATCTGAAACTGACCATAGCGCAACTGATCGAAAAGAGTATTTAGTTCCGCCGTCTCGATCGTCACCGGAAGTCCGACTTCTTTCAGGTAGTTCTGAATCACGCCGGCGTAATTCTTGGCTGAAACGCTGCTGCCGGAAACCTTGAAGACGATCGGTTTCGCCAGTCTCATCTGTGGCCCATCGCCGTCTGGATCCTTCAGACCTGCCTCGTCAAGAAGCTTTTTGGCCATTGCCGGATCGTGGGTGTAGGTATGCCCAGCAGTGTAGGCCCATGAATCTTCAGGGAGAATCGAGTGCGCCAGTTTCGCCTGCCCGAGCAGCAAATCGCGAATCATGCTTTCGCGATTGATTGCGTAGGCGATCGCCTGTCTTACTCGCACGTCATTGAGCGGCGGCTGACTGGTGTTGAACGTCAGCAGATTCACATTCGAGCCGGTGAATTGCTGCACCTGAAGGTTTGGATACTGCCCGAGCAGCTTGATTGCGTCCGGAGATAAACTGGTAGGCAGCGGCGCAATATCCACCCGGCCGGATTGCAATTCCGCCTGCAGCGCGTTTGTGTCCGCGATTACTCGCACCCGCAGCGATTGAATCCCGGCCGCACCTTCCCAGTAGTCGGGAAATGACTCGAGATCGAGAACCTGCTGCGAGCTGTCGTAGTTCTTGAACTTGAATGGACCGGTGCCCAGGGGATGCTGCTTCTCCAACTCGTAACTGTCACGAGGAATAATCGCGACCGGCACCAGATTGGAAAGCAATCCGACCCAGGGCTTGATCAGGGTAACCACGACAGTTTTCTCATCGGGTGCTTCGACACTTTTCACAAGGCTGTGCTTGTTTGCGCCGGAACCTTCATAGAAGCTGGCTGACTTGGCAAAGTTGCTGGAGAAAACCAGATCGAGCGTGTACTTGGCGTCAGCCGAAGTAAGGGGACGGCCATCGTGAAACTTGATGCCATCGCGAATGGTGAAGGTGTAAGTAAGTCCGTCGTCGGATCGTTTAACCGGATCGGCTGCCAATTCCCCAACGTAATCAAACCTCTCGTTCTTTTTCACGAGCGAATTGAACATAAGGGTGCGCACTCGCTCGCTGGCAGCATCTACGGAGGGAGAACCAATCGGATCGATGGTGCGAATGTTATCGCCGAGGGCAATAACGAAAGTGTTGCTTTGGCGGCGACAGCCAGCCGGAACCAGCGCCAGCAGGAGAAGAAAGAACAAGAGCAGCCGGCCGTTCATGCCCATCCTCATTTGTTAGAACCTCCGTACGTGTACTTCAGCTTGATGTTCAGTTGCCGAATTTCATCCGACAAAGCTTTGAATCGGGAGAGGTCCAATGGAAGTGGTGGCTCTACGGTCGATTTCATTTTGCAAATTCGTTCGAGTGAAGCGCTAATTCGTTCAGCGGGTATGCGCTCCTCCTGCACCGCCCTGAGCAAAGCATGGTAGCCCCGGCGAATAATTTCCGGATGCGCACAAATCAGCATCATGTCATTACCGGCGAGAAAGGCGCGGACAACTGCTTCTTCAATTTCACAGTGCCTCGAGATCGCTCCCATCTCCAGATCGTCGGTTACCACCAGGTGCTTGTAGCCAAGCTCTTCCCGCAGGAGAGTGGTCACGATGTGATGGTTTAGCGATGCCGGCTCGACCAGGCCCGCGGTGACTCCTTTTTGAATATCGATGTTGGGAAAGCCCCCGTGGCTGACCATCACACAACGGACGCGGTCGTCGCGACGCTGAAACAGCTCGATGTAAGGTGCGAGATCCTGGGCGATCAGGTCATCGTGCGACAGACTTACCATGGGCATCTGCTCGTGCGAGTCGACCTCACCGGCGCCAATTCCCGGAAAATGTTTTAAACATCCCGCGCACCCGGCGCCTTGCAAGCCTCGCATGTAGACTGTCGTATAACCAAGCACTTCTCCGGGTGAGCGCCCAAAGGATCTTGAGTAGAGGCCGTTGGACAACAGGTCGCGATCTTCGGTCATGATCGACATAACCGGCGCAAAATCCATGTTAAAGCCCAGAATTCTCAACACCTCGCCGGTTATTCGGCCCAGGGCGCGAGCGGCGGCAAGATCACCGTGCTCGCGGATCTTGCGGGCAGCGGGCATCGGCGTGAAGATGCGCCGCAGCCGATCGACCAGGCCGCCCTCCTGATCGATCCCAAACAAAGGGGGCACGGGCAGGAGTTCACGAGTACCATCAAGCAGCGAGCGCAACTGTTGCGGCGCGGCAACATTGCGGCCGAAGATGATGACGCCGCCAGGTTGGACTTCGTTTAAGAGGGACCTTGTTTCGGCATCGAGTTCTGTGCCGGGAAGACCAATGTAGAAGAATTGTCCGATTTTCTGTTCAAGGGAGAGCGACGAAAATGATTGCGCTGACATTTGATGAGCGTGCTACGCAAACTCCTTTGTAGGTATGAATTGAATATTTGAGCGCCGGGTGTGTACTGCGAACTGGCTAGGATGATGCAAGGCCTGCACACGTTGTTTTTAACGTAGTTCACTGGGACGGTCAAGGAGTGAGTTTGAGAGGGCGATTCGCTTCCATGGAGAGCTCGCTTTATGCAACAAAACAGTATCCACGAAATAACACGAAATTCGTGTAGGTTCGTGGATCGATCTTTAAACCTGGAGTTAGAACAAGTCAATCCACGAAATAACAGGAAATGTGGTGTTTCAGATCTTCCAACCTGGACGCCAGAGCAAAGGCTTGGCCCTGGGGGTGCAAAATAAACTTCTTTAGGATTAACGAAGTAACGTAGTATAGACGCAGCATGCCGCGAGAAATCACGGACAAAAACCGCATAATCGACGCCGTTCGCAACCTTCAAATCACCGCCGAACTTTTCGAAGAACAAAATGGGAAGCCAAAGTACGCCGGCGACCTGGAAGTAGTTGTACATGGCCGAGACTACGGCAACGGGAAAAAGGTCGGCCCATATGTGCGTTTGCTCGAATACGAGCCTCGTGAGGAGGTGATGCGCCAGGGAGAGTGGGGCGGCAACACCTTCTACATTGCCGTGAATGGGGTGCTCGACGTGTTTGTTCGTGGAACCGGAGGCGGCCAGCAACGAATAAGCCAGCTTCAACCCGGAGCTCTATTTGGTGAGATGGCTGTGCTGGCCGGAGTCGAACGAAATGCAACGGTCGTTGTGCCTGAGAATAACCAGGCTGTCGTGCTGGAAGTCACGCGGCCCGCGCTTCGTCTGCTACGGAAACTGCCAACCTTTGGACAGGTGCTGGATGACACCTATCGCAAACACGGTTTTGGCCGGGTCCTGGCGGATCCACTAATCAGCGACACGCTCAGCAAAGAGACGATTGAAGATCTTCGGCGCATCGGTCAGTTCATGATCTATGGCAAACATCATGTGCTGTGCGTTGAGAAGAAACCGATCGAGAAAGTTCTTTTCATCAAAAGCGGTTGGGTGCGACGCTCACGCGGCATCCCATTTGATCCTGCCGCCACCGGTATTGTTATGGGTGTCGGTATCGGCGAGGGCATCGGCGTCGATTTTCTGGGAGCTGGTAACTGTCTTGGGCTGGAGGGAGCCAGCGGTGCAAAGACTTGGGGTTATAACGCGACGCTGATGGCCCGCAGTGAAATTCTCGAAATACCTGTGAGTGCGCTCTCTACTCAGCCGGATTTGCGCGACAGGGTGGTCGCGGCTTTTGCGAAGTTCTCTACTGCGGACGACAAGCTGCCGCCGACGATAGAAGAACTTCCAGATTTGCGCTCAATGAGGGCAGCCGAGGAAGAGATTGCCACTGGCATCGTCGACGGGACGAATCTCCTGGTAATGGACATGAACCTGTGTGTGCGGTGCGGCAATTGTTCGCTGGCCTGCCACAAAGTTCACGGTCAATCCCGCCTGCTGCGCCGCGGCATAAGCATCTCGCGCCCAACCACTATCGGCTCAACGCGCACTCAAAGCGTTTTGATTCCCCAGGTTTGCATGCACTGCAAGGATCCGGAATGCCTCACCGGCTGTCCGACCGGTGCCATTTTTCGCGATCCTATTGGCCAGGTCGATATTGATCCAAAGACCTGCATCGGTTGTTTCGACTGCGCTACCCAGTGTCCTTACGATGCCATATCCATGGTTCCTCGGGTCGAGCCACCACTGCCAGCCGCTGGTGTGCTGGTGAAGTTAAAGCAGATGTTTAGCCTGAAACTTCCTGACCTCGTGCCGGCGCCTGTGTCTGACGATGTAGTTGCGATTAAGTGCAATCTTTGCGAGCAGACACCGCTCAATCCATCTGGAGCCCGGAGAAAGGCATATTCATGTGAAGAAAACTGTCCCACCGGCGCACTGGTCCGCGTAGATCCGATTGAATACTTTAGTGAGGCGGGGCGGACTCAAGGCATTGTTTTTCGAGATCAGACCCACGCGATTGGGCGGAACATTCACAAGAGCGATCCGCTGGCACGAACCTGGCACATCGTCGGGTTGCTGCTGGTGGCTGCGGCAAGCACCGCAGCAATCTGGGGACTGCGCAAATATGGGTTTGATACAAAAATACGCGGCAGCTGGTTAACGATGCGTTGGTTGACCGGCTTGACCGGTCTGTTTGGGATTGCCGCGGTCATGACTTACCCGTTTCGCAAACAGGTTTACCGGCGCCGGGCCGGCGCTTTGCGCTACTGGATGCTGGCTCATGCCTACGTCGGGTTGGTTGCGGGTGTGATTCTAATGCTCCACTCCGGACCACGCACCGGCAGCTGGCTTACGACCTTGCTTTTCCTGGCTTTCGAAGTCGTGGTCTTCTCGGGACTCTACGGAGTTGCCGCGTACATTCTCGCCCCCAGAATCATGACCAGCATTGAAGGTGAGCCGTTGTTGCTGGAGGATTTAATTGAACGGCGGCGAGAGTTGCAGGAGGAGCTAATTGCAAGGGTTGCGAAGGCCGAAGGTTGGCTGCGTGACGAACTCGAAAAGAATGTCGTCAAACGCTTTCAGACCTTTGGCTTTCTCATGAGGCAATTGATTAAACGCGAGGCGCTAAAGACCCTGCTGGCTGAAGCCCGACAAGAGTTCAAAGACAGGATTGTGCGCACGGCGACGAGCGAAGAACGCGAGCTGCTGCTTGCGACAGTGCAAACTGCCGTGACCCTTCGCAGGGTTGAGGCTTTAATCCTTCTTCATCAGCTTTTAAAACAGTGGGTGCCTCTTCACGTTGTCTCAACCGCTCTAATGTTGGCTCTAATGGTTGTGCACATCATCCACGCAATCTTTTTCACCATCAAGTAACTGATGGCTCAAAACAAATACATCGTTAGTCGCGAGGATTTACTGCAAGACCCCGTGACGATAATCACCGAAGGCCTGCTAATCGGCCGGTTGCACCTTTGCGATCTGCTGCTGAACCACCCCTCCATATCCCGAGCCCAGGCAGGCATAAAAGAGATTGATGGAGACTATTACGTTTTCCCGCTTCGTCCCTCCAATCCCGTAAAGCTAAATGGCAAGCCGGTCGAGGATAACGAAGCCCTGGCTGCCGGCGATCTTATGGAAGTCGGGCCGTTTATTCTCGAGATTGACAGCACTGACGATGCTCTACTGATCAAGGTCTCGTTGCAGATTGGCATGACGGCGGAAGGCGCCGATGTCAGCAGTGGCAGTTTAGTTACCACCAGACTACCCGATAACGATGTTGTTGGTGGAAAGAAAGCAGCCAAGCCGCGGGCGGCGCCCCTACCGGCCAATAAAGCCCTGGACATTTTCTGGGACAAGCGGATTCGAGATGCGGGAAAGATGATGCGTCATTCGCCGTTATTTCCACGGTCCCAGCGTCGGGCGGGCAAAGCACAGTTCAACTGGACCCCGACAACCGATCTTCTGTCGCGCTGGCCCGTAGCTGTTTTTGTTTGGGCCACTGTTCTCGTGGCAATGCTCTCAGCCGCGGCTGCCTACTGGTACACAAACGCCTATGCTCCGGGCCGACTTGCCAGCGCGCATACGAAATCCGAACTCAGTATATTCCCGCCAATCGCGGCGAGAGCGAATTCCGGATCCTGCACCTCATGTCATTCGCTCCGCGGGCATATGGACGCGAGTTGTGCAGGCTGTCACAAAGCGGAAAATTTCGTGGCTACAGTGATCAAACCACACCAGGATGCCGGCATTGGCTGCGTGTCCTGTCATGCGGAGCACCGCGGTTCCGATTTTCATGCTGCCACCGCCGCTATATATACCTGCACAGAATGTCACAACGATGCGAACAAGACCGTGTACAACGGCCGTCAGGTGGGAACACCGCATGGCGGGAGCTTTGGATATCCGTTCGTCGATGGCCGTTGGCAGTGGGAAGGACTTTCTGACGAAGATTGGTCGCTAAAGAAGATCGCGATCAGTCGTTTGCCCGCTGAAACTGACGAGCAGTGGCGCAGCAAACAGTTTCACGCGCTGCATGTGCAGAGGGTGAAGGTGGTTGCCCCACTGGTTGGCAATGCGCAGGGAGAGTTGTCGTGTTCCAGTTGTCACAAGGTCTTGAATCCGATCGATCGCCAAACACCCCGCACAACCTGCGGCGTCTGTCACAATGGGAAGATCGAGCCGGCAACAAATCGCGTGCTAATTGCCGCGGACAAGCCCAATTGCACCTCCTGTCACGTGCAGCATGTGTTGGATAAGAGGAAGAGTTAGCGATTTGGGATTCCATTTGTTTCGTGTTGATTCGTGGATCCTTACTAAGTCAAGGTAAAAGCTTTATCCACGAAATCACACGAAACCAAATTGAAATCCGCAATTCGCAATCCCAAATCTAAACGGGCTTATGACACGGAAAACAGTCGTTTGAGCCGGGCACTTTTCCCTTCAGCGCCGGCCGAGCCGCGATGGCTTTGTCGTGGCAGAGGTTGCAATTCATATGGTAGGCAACCTCGTTAGTGAGTTTGGTAGGAGCTGTCTTACCGGGATAGGTGACACTGGGTATCGTGGCGCTGTCATCACCGGCTTGCAGGTGGCAAGAGCGACACGTCTTCACTGGTTTAGAGTCCGCTGCTTGAAGCAGGGCCGCGGTCAGTAGAACATCACGTTCAGATGTTTTTAACGGCGGCTTTAGCGATGCCGGCGGCTGGTCCGTGTGGTGACACTCAGTACAGCTCAGGACAGCCGTGCCCTCGGGATTGTAGTTCTTAGTAGTGTGATTCTCGTGATTAAAAGGTACTTCACCATACTTATCTGACTGGCTGTCCTTATCAAGGACCGCCTCTTTGGGCTGCATTTTGCTCTGCTTGGCGGTGTCCTGAGGAAAAAACGCCGCGGTTCTGCTGGTTACTACCAGGGCAAGACAACTAAGCATCAAAATTGTTATCAGCAAAAGTTTCATCGAGATATCCCCTAACATTTGTCACTGAAGTTTGGAATCAGGTCCTGTTTTAGGTAGGAAGGGATTGTTTCAATTCAGGAAGACTCCTGAGCTAACCCTCTCTGGCATCTTAAGTAGCGGCCTTTGAAGCTGTCAACGATTTTTGCAATCGACCAGCCTGCGAAGCAGGCGGCAGCATGTAGCCTGGGGCGTGAGCCCCAGGATCGGCATCCCAAGAAATCACCAGCCCGTAAAACAGGCGACACATGATCCACGAAATCACACGAAATAAATAGAGGAACATTTCGTGTAGCTTTGTTTTTAGGTTCGTGTGATTTTGTGGATCGATTTGTTTACTCGCAAAAACAAAGCTGCTCAAGAAAACAAGAAACTGTCACTTTGCTACACAGAGGACTCGGAGATCTTACGTGGGCATTCGGAATGTCGCACTGGTATGACAACGGCGGCAGTTCTTAAAATCCAGATCGCCGCCAAATGTTCGTTTGCCGTTATGACAGCTCGAGCAACTCATTCCACGGGCGACGGGGAAATGTTCGCTGCCTGCGGGTGAGCTCACCTGCCGGCCCTGAGATGCGCCGGGCACCAGGTTGTGGCAACCCGAGCATTGCAATCGTTGACCGGCGCCGTGCTTTGCATGACTAAATGAGTAGCGAAACGAGCGCGCGTTGCTGGAAGTCGGCGCATATGACTTGGTGTCGTGGCAGACGCCGCACGAGGCAATTTCGCGACCGGCGGCTGATTTGCTCGCAGGTGTATGGCAGCTGTAACACTGCGTGTGCGCTGCGAGATTAGCGGGTATTGACCAGCCGGCCCCTCGATTGAGTGGGCGGTTGTGACAACCGGCGCAACCATTCTGCGGCCGCGCCGAACCGGCCATGTGCTGCGCGTGATCAAATTTCACATTGAAGCTCTCTTTGAAATTAGCGGGAAAGGCCTTGAGCGGTGGTTGTGAGGTGCTCGTATCCGTGTGACAAATGAAACACATCGGCACACCCGGCGTCACGAATTGCGAGAGATGGCAATTCGTGCAGGCTTTGTGACCGGGAAACCGCGGCACGGCTGAGTTGTCTTGCGCGCGCTCGTGACAAGCCGTGCAGGACTGGGATAAATGCTGCTGGCTTGAATGAAGAAACTTCGAGTAGTCGAGTTCGGACCCCTGAACCTCTGTGTTTTTTCGTGTGGTTTCGTGGATAGTTCCTGCCCCGGTGGCGATCCCCGCCGTAGCAAAAACAACGATCCACGAAATCACACGAAAAGAACCAGATAAATCGCATCTGAATCTCTTGTTCGGATGCTTTCGCGGATTCCTCACTTTAGATCCTTCCGCTTGAGCGGTTCACGACCGGCGATCAGATAGTGACCCGGTGGTGGATCAAGTCGCCCTACATTAGAGGTATGGCAATAGACGCAGCTAAAGTCTCGGTTCTTGTCCAGTGCTTCCAACTCCCGGTTGACATCCTGCCTCAGACCATCCTTGTTGTGGCATTCCGTGCAGGCAGTAATGGGTACATCCGCCTTTAAGCCGCGAAGAGTTGCGGCCCGGGTAATGTTAATGTGACATGTTGTGCATTCGGCCACATGCTGTTCCCGGTCGTGGCGAAACTTGAGCGAGATTCGTTTCGGAACCTCGTCGGGCATCACAGGTTTTTCTGCCAGCTTATGACACCCGCCGCAGTTTGTATTTACTGGTTGTTGCGATTTCCAGTGGCAGTTAAAGCACGCAGCATGATCTACAGGGAAGGACTTGAAGCTGGCAACCGTGGGAACGAAGTTATCGATCCAGCCGGCGCTCGGAGGCACCAGCGCTCCCATTCGCGACGTATGACAGAGCGCACAGTTGTTGTAGATCTTGTTTTTATCGTCTGCCTGATGAGCTAACAATGGGCGTGAGTTTCCTGCCAGGACAACTGCTGACCTGAACGCGTCCTGCCGCTTGAGTAAGGCGATCACGTCCTGATGTTTGTCATGTGGAAACTCAATCGCAAACTGCCGAGGGTTGTCTGATTTGCGAAAAGGAAAACGGGCATCATCCCGGGGAGAAACTTTTGTGTGACACCCCGTGCAAATTACCGGGCGAGCGCCTTTGAAAAACTGCGAACGATGACACCTGACGCAGGCATCGTGGTCCGGGTAATCAGTAGTGTCGGGAAATGTGCTGGCTTTTTGCCAGTTGGATGTGGGAATCTTGTGGCAGCTATTGCATGCCTGCTGGTGCTTTTTTGTCGAGTGCAAGAACCTTGCATAGTCGACGGTCCCAGTAGACGGCGGAGGGGACGTGGACCGTCTTCGCTGCTTGCGCGTCTGGGCAAACGCACTAACGAATGAAACCAGCAAGAGGCACAGCAGGAGCGACTTCGCAAAAGACAACTGCCATTCAATCGTCTGTGACTTAAGACATTTTCCATTCATCATTTTCCATTTTTCATTTTTCATTTGGGACCTTCGGAGTTTTCGTAATTCTCTCTGTTTGGGATGATCTCGTGGTTTCGTGGGATCATGGTTTCGTGTGATTTCGTGGATAGTGCATTTCGTAAAACCGCCAGGAACCACGAAATCACACGAAACGTCCGTAAGGCCCAAATGAAAAATGAGAAATGGAAAATGGATGAATGGAAAATGTACCCGTCTTTGAAGATTGAATTACATCCCACAATCTCATTGGGAGCTTGATGCTGTTGCCTCGCAAACAGGGAGAGGCTTTTCCACTCCGACACATTTGACGTTTTTGTCGGGTTTGTTCGACACAAGAAAGGGCTTTTCAGTCGCGAGATCTCCCGCCTTAACCACAACACCGCAGTTCCAGAGCACTGCAGTGTTTCCCACTTCTAATGGAAGGATGCTGGAAATCACGTAGGCTCCGGGTTCGAGGTCCGTGAAATAGGCCGTTCCGTTCCGATCACCCATCACCGATAAGACTGTTGCGCCCGATGTCGTTTCAGCCTGCTTGATGAGCGTTCGCAGTTCCTCCTGTCTGGCGCGGTAGAAGCCGTCGCGGATATTGTCGGGAAGATTTACAGTCAACCATCGGCGAGCGAGATCGCGATTACCAAACTCTTTTTCGCCCGCGACTAACGCTGCCTGAAACTCGGGCACGACATCTGGTCCGGCTACATCTTCAGCGACAATCTCGCGGCAGTAGACTGATTCGCAATCACTTTCTTTGAGCCATTTAATAAGTGCCTCGCTGGCGCCAATTCGTCGATAGTAACAATTCCGAGACAACACAGGGTGCCGCTCAATTGTTTCGAGCAGGTTTTTGTTCTGTTCGGCTGAGCCTTTGATAAGAAAAAATCGTTTACGAGAAAGACCCCTGGTCGAGTCGCTGATTTTTACCCGTACCCTCAGGCGAATAACGCCACGAGGGCCGGGAGGATTCGAAGGCTGCTGGGCCAAACAAATGAAGGCCAGTAGCAAAACGATTATTATCGGATACAGGGAACGTAGCATCATAGATTTGGACTGCGCGGGAATTTCAAGAACGGCAGTCGCACTCCTCGAACAAACACCTGATCAGTACGAATAGAGGGCGCCGGCGAGTAACCATTTGCGCCCGCTGCGGCAATGATGTCGTCTTGATCGACACCATCACCGCTGATCCCGATGGCCCCGGCCAGCACCCCGTTCTTATACAGTGGCACGCTGCCGGGAAAGATCTGGAGTCCGTTCGGCAAGGTCGAAATGGAAGTGCATGGGACACTGGCGCCGAAAAGAGCAGCCTGAAAATTGGTTTTGATCAGATCTAGTTGCAGCCCAACATTAAAAACACTCCACTCGTTAATCGGTCTGCTGAACGGTCCGGCGCCACTGTTGTTTATCCCATCGGGAAAGAAAGGCCGGTGCAGAAACCCGATGGCGCGATCGGAGTAGGCTATTGAACCGTCCAGCCTCAGTCCGTCCGCCGCTGCCCGGTCCGCGTAACCACCGAAGCCCGCACTTCTCAGCACCGAGGCAGCGTCTGACCTCGTAAGAAACACTGAGCTCCTGGCTTTTTGTACCGAAACATCGAAGCCAAATACCGGCGCATCCGGCTGGCGAAATAAGCCGAGCACACGTCCTTCTGTATCAACCACGGCCACGCTGACGCGAGCATTACTGCCAAGCGGTTGCCGAATCGCACCACGAGTGATGTTGGCCTGCTGGGCTGCGTGCGAGATGATCTGATCGACATCGGTCGACGTCAGGGAATTTGCCCCCATGGTGGGACTGGAGATAAAAGGAAAGAAGCGCGGATCGGCTTCGCCCCGGATTCCGCCTACCGTGACATTGGTAAACGCGGAGGGCTGGGCGCCCAGAATGGGAAAGAGCGTATCAACAGCTCCCGGCAAATTCGCAAACGCGATCGTCGGTGGTCGCAGTGGCTCAACCACATTTGTGAATGCAAGCCGGATTCCGTCTGCAAGGATATTGTCGGCCCGAATCAGCGCGGGAGTCTCAAAACCCCGAACAGCCGACAACGCAATGACCTCTTCAAAAGGGACATCAAAGTCAGTTGGGTCGCGGTCAATGCCGTACAGCCCATCGCCTTCAATACCGACCCCCCCCTGTGGCAGGCCATTCTTAAAAATCGGCATACCGCCAGGATCAGCGCTTAACCCCAGTGGGAGTCCGGGAATTTTTATGTCGGAGCAGGGAAGGGACGAATACTGAACGCCATAGAGCGGACCACCGGCGCGAAAATCAACTCCTGGAGGAAAGTGCTCCTGGATGATAAAGCCGGCCGTGCGGGTGCTGAAAGCGTTTCCTGAAGTACTGAACAAAGCCGCCGTGCCGGCCTTTGAGATGGCAGCAAAGCGAGAAAGCAACCTGGTGCCTTCAAGGCCGACGGGCACCAAACCGGTAATCGGATCCGGCGTCTGCAAGGGCCCGCCGCCGCGAACCTGCACCATGCCCGGTGCCCCAGTCATGCGAAAAACACCCAGCGTGTTGCCTTCCAAATCGGTCACTGCCACTGTCACGAGTCTGTTCAGAGCGACCGCTGCCGACACGGCTTGGGCAATGATGGTGCGGACCTCATCGGGAGTGAGCGTACCCGCGGTGATTGGATTTATCGAAAGTTCTGAGCCCAGTGGACCAGGCGTCGGCACAGCACCAGGATCATCCGGGGGTCCACCACCAACGTGGCCCACTGCCAGTCGTACGCGGTTGCTGGCCAGAGACCTGTAGAAGATCCTCACCAACACGTCGCCCACATCACCCAGATCCGGCGGAAGCTTTACTATGACTGCGGTGGCCCAGGTCTGATCAGGCACAACACCAACATACTCGACCGTTAATAGGTGAATATTATGTGATTCATCTTCTGCATCGGCGGTGACCGCACTGAATGTCTCACCCGCGGCGAGGTGAAGGTTCCCGGCGAAGAGCATCACACGCGTAGAGTGGTCGGCCGAAAATGAGAGCTGAGCAATCGCTGAGAAGGGTTCGCGCTTGTTTGTGACTGATTCAACCGCGATTGCACGCGTCGAATCCCTATCACTGAACAAGACCGGCCTGGTTGTCTGAGCAGATGTTTGCGGCGGCTGTGGACCGAGAACAGTCACCAGTAGCAGAAGAAAAGCCAGCAAAGCTGAAGCGAAGAACTTTCGGCTACGTACGTTGCTCATCGAGTCTGGCTTTTTTCGGGGTACCAAAAAGCAGAGAACCTGCAAACGCAGAGTCCCATTCAATTTATCACTAAACGCTGCTCAGTCAATCATAATTCTGAAGGCTGCGCCTTCTCCGTGTCTCTGTGTCTCCGTGGTTCAGCTTTAATTTCACCATGGAGACACGGAGACCCATCCATTCGACGAAATGTCTTGACTACACTGAGTAGCTAAACTATTTTCGCGCCGTCATACGATCTTCCAGGCTCGGGACACGCTACTGAGATCCACAAAATCACACGAACCGACACGAAACTTACTCAGTGCCGTTTCGTGTTATTTCGTGGATCGTTTTTCTTTTGCAGGCCGTCATCAGAACTCCACAAGAAATAATCCATTACTCCCAACTCTTCTTTTGACAATAATTTCAGTTACAGCACAGGCCCAGGACAGTGGACGAGTCGCGGGCGTGGTGCGCAACTCCAGTGGCACGCCGGCGCCAGGAGTAATCCTGGTCTTCACAAATCAGGTGACGAGTCAGAGCAAACGCCTGACCACCAAACAAGACGGCAGCTATTCGATTCGATTATCACCGGGAGCTTATCGCGTCAGTGTTGCGGATCCCTATGTCGGCGCCTTTGACAAAGACAAGACCTACGGACCGTTTTCCCTGCCGCGGGGAGACATTTTGGAAAACTTAGTGGTTGAGCCCGGCAAAGATCTCAATCTCGACATCCCAGTTGCGGAACTTAAACCGGAAGCCATAGCTGAGCAACCGGCGGATAAGCCAACCGGTTTTGGTGGAAGAAAGACCGTTCAATCTGCCCCGCAAACGAGTCGCGACCGTCATGAGGCCCGCGATCGCTGGCGCGCAGGCTTTCCGGAATACGATCGCTACGGTGATCGTGGCGCGCGCGGACGAGACATCCCCTTCACCCGCGGCCGCTGGTGGGATCCATACCACCAGAGCGTCTTAAAGGGTGACTATCCGATCAAGGGAAACAAGCTCTTCATGATCTTGTCGGCGGTAAGCACCAGCAGCCTTGAACAAAGACGCGCTCCGACACCTTCCGGTGTCAGCTCGGATGAGCCCGGGAGCGCGGAATTCTTCGGCCGGCCCGAACAGCTGGCCGTCAACGAGACTTTGCAACTGAGTTTCGAACTTTTCCATGGCGACACGACGTTCAAACCGCGCGATTGGGCCATAAAGATCTCGCCTACGTTCAGTATTCCCAACTATCTAAACGCGCGAGAAAATGGCGTAGTAAATATCGATGTTCGTAGGGGAACAAACCGGACAGATTCTCAGGTATCGCTGGAGGAGGCCTTTGGGGAAGTCAAGCTGTTCGATGTGAACGCTAATTATGATTTTGTTTCAGTGCGAGCGGGCATTCAACCGTTCGTCTCAGATTTTCGCGGCTTTATTTTCTCTGATAACAATCTCGGGGCGCGTTTGTTCGGGGCATTTGACAATAATCGTTATCAGTTCAACGCCGCCTACTTCTCAATGCTCGAGAAGGACACGAATAGCGGATTGAATCGCTTCGATACCCGCCATCAAAACGTTTACATAGCGAATCTGTTTCGCCAGGACTTCATCCGGAAGGGTTACACAATCCAGGGCAGCCTGCACTACAACGACGACCGTCGCAGTCTCAAGTTTGATCGCAACGGCTTTCTCGTTCGGCCTGCTCTGATTGGAGATGTGCGACCACATGCAATCAAAGTAGGCTACCTGGGCGTGAATGGCGATGGCCACCTCGGCCGGATCAATCTGACCAACTCGTACTACTACGTGTTTGGCAAAGACGAGCGAAACCCGATCGCCGGACGGGACGTCAGGGTCAAGTCGCATATGGCCGCAGTGGAAGCATCGATTGATAAAGACTATCTGCGGTTCAAGGGTTCCTTTTTTTGGGCCCAGGGAGATAGCAATCCCACAGACAACAAAGCTACAGGCTTTGATGCTATCTTCGACGATCCGAATTTTGCGGGCGGACAATTTTCATTTTGGAGCCGCAACGGGATCCGGCTGACGCAGACAGGAGTGGGATTGGTCCAGCCAAACAGTTTGCTGCCCAGTTTGCGCAGCAGCAAGATTCAGGGTCAGGCGAATTTCGTCAACCCCGGGATCTTCATCTACAACGCCGGCATTGATGTCGAGGTAACGCAACGCATCAAGACGGTTTTTAACGTGAACTATTTGAGGTTTCACCGCACCGAACCCCTCGAGTACGTGCTGTTCCAGAATCGCATCCGTCACGACATTGGATTTGACTACAGTGTGGGAGTTGCGTACCGCCCATTTCTCATCAACAACGTGGTGCTGACCTTCGGTGCGTCAACGTTGCAAACCGGACGTGGGTTTCGCGACATTTTTACGGACCGTTCGCGCAACTGTCCGCCGAATGTCGGAGATTTCTGTGAGCCCGATGTAATCAGCCCGCGCAAAGCGTTGTATTCGCTGTTTGCCCAATTGAAGTTGGTTTTTTGAGATCGAGGTTTCGTGTTTTCTTTCGTGTGAGTTCGTGGCTCTGGATTTCGTGTGATTTCGTGGATCCATATTGGCATTCGTAGTCGCTTCCCGGCCACAGCAGAAGATGATCCACGAAATCTTTTAGTGTTATTTCGTGGATCCATATTGGCATTTCGTAGTCGCTTCCAGGCCACAGCAGAAGATGATCCACGAAATCACACGAAGTAAAACAAAGAAAAATCGTACATGATACCTAGCGTAAAGAGAATTCATTGGTTTTCGTTACTATTGACTGCCCTGCTGTTCGTCTGGGGGCTCGTCGTTACAACTGGCTCTTTTGCCGTTAGTGAGAGTGTTACTGAAGCGGATCTCACTGGATACACGAAAACCGTACCGGTGAATTACACTCCGGAAGCAGCCACACAGAGCGAAGGGTGTGTGTTGTGTCACGGACAGATCGAGCCGATGCATAAATACGGCACGACGGAAACGCTCGAACAACTCAAGGATGGCAAGGATGCTGTCGGCCTCACATGCACCGCGTGTCATGGCGGTAATCCCGCGCCAAGAAAAACGAGCAACGATGCGCAAGAGATTGAAAGGGTCAAGAGTCTCGCTCACGTTCGCCCCCGTTTTCAAAACGAATGGAAGCGCGAAGGCAAGTACACCGGAGCAAATCCTGAGCGCACCAACACCTTGCTGGCCCGGGAGAACTGGGAATTTGTTCGCTTTGTAAATCCAGGTGACTTGCGAGTTGTGTCCCGGACCTGCTCCGGCTCGGGCTGCCACGACCTTGAGAGCAAGAACGTGGCGCGCAGCATGATGACGCACGGAGCCATGCTCTGGGGCGCAGCGCTCTATAACAACGGCAGCTTCCCGATCAAAGATGCGCGCTTCGGCGAAAGTTACAGCAACACCGGCGCACCTCAAACGTTGCTGCAGGATCCGTCGCCGGGCTATGAAGAGCGGCGCACAAAGGGGCTGCTTGCTTTTCTCGATCCAATTCCGCGCTGGGAGATATCACAACCCGGGAATGTTCTGAGAGTATTTGAGCGCGGAGGCAAGCGGCGACTTGAAGTTGGCCTTCCGGATAAGGATGAAGATCCCGGCAAACCGGACAAAGGATTGAGCCCGCGAGGTCCAGGCAGTAACCAACGCACCGATCCGGTTTTTCTGGGCTTGCAGAAAACACGGCTGGTCGATCCCACCCTCAATTTTCTCGGCACAAACGATCATCCGGGAGACTTTCGCTCGTCTGGCTGTACGGCCTGCCACGTTATCTATGCAAACGACCGCGACCCGGCGCATTCGGCGTTCTACAGTGCGTCAGGAAATCTTGGGCGCTCAGAGACGGCGGATACAAACATCAGCAAGAACGAGTCAGGGCACCCGATCAAACACCAGTTCACCAGCCAGATCCCCACCTCACAATGTATGGTCTGTCACATGCACCCCGGCACCAACATGGTGGCCACGTATCTCGGGATGACCTGGTGGGACAACGAAAGCGACGGCAGCAAGATGTATCCAGCCACGCAGCACAACCCTTCACAAGACGAGGAACAGGAAAAGCTCGATCGCAATCCTGAAGCCTCGAGTCTGCGTGGTCGCTGGTCGGATTTGAGTTTCCTGGCACAAACGGGGACGGCGGAATTCAATAGCCAACTCTTAAATACTCAGTTTGGCGACCTTCACGGTCACGGCTGGATGTTCCGGAAAGTCTTTAAACGCGATCGAGAGGGCAACCTGCTTGATGCTGCGGGCAACATCGTCTCGCCCACCGACAAAGACAAGTGGCGAAAAGCAGTTCATCTCGCGGACATCCATCTGGAGAAGGGGATGCATTGCAGCGATTGTCATTTTCGTCAGGACACCCACGGAGACGGGAACCTGTACAACGAGCCGCGCGCGGCGATCGAGATTTCCTGCGAGGATTGTCACGGCTCGATCCGTGAAAAAGCTAAACTCTTCACCTCCGGTCCAGCCGCAGCCGTCGTTACTGGTTCAGTCGCCGAACGCCGCAAGGCGCAGAACCAGCCACTCGTGGGTCAGGATCTGACGCGAATCCGCACTCGTGACGAGACTGGCTCGCGTGTTCCTTTGTTTCAACGCATTACTCGCGACCGCACTCGAAAAGACGAAAAAGGCAGCGACGTCCCGTTAAAGGCAGGCGACATCTTGCAGAACTCGATGGTTGTGCCGGGTCGTTGGTGGCGCGTGGTTCAAACAGCAGACACGATCACCCCCGGCGCGCGCGATTACAGCGAGAAGTCGCAGTACGCAAAAACAATTCGCAAGAACAATGTGACCTGGGGTGATGTGCCGAAGGACGATAACCAACTTGCCCACCGCGACTCGAACATGACTTGTTATGCCTGCCATTCATCCTGGGTAACAAGTTGCTTTGGTTGTCATCTTTCCATGCAGGCAAACCGCAAAATGCCTAACCGTCATAACGAAGGTGGCGACTCGCGTAACTTCACGCAGTACAACTATCAGGTGTTGCGGGACGACATCTTCATGTTAGGCCGCGACGGCACGGTGACGGGCAATCGCATTGCTCCGGTCAGATCGTCCTCGGCGGTGCTGGTCAGCTCGCAGAATCAGAATCGAGAATGGATCTACTCGCAACAGCAAACAGTCTCGGCGGAAGGCTTCGCCGGACAGTCTTTCAACACGCATGTGCCCCATACCGTACGAGCGCGCGAGACTAAGAATTGTTCAGACTGTCATGTCTCGGTGAACAATGATAACAACGCCTGGTTGGCCCAGTTGTTGTTACAGGGAACCAACTTCGTCAATTTTATGGGCCGGTATGTTTATGTTGCGGCGGATGACGCCCTGGAAGTCGTGGTAGCGACCGAACCCAGCGAGCCGCAGGCGGTCTTTGGCAGCACGCTGCAAAAGATCGCCTACCCGGACAATTTCGCAACTTTCGTGCAGGGCAATCGAGAATTGAAAACTGCGTACGAACACGCCGGCAATCCGCGAGTGCTGCAAGTGCAACTCCGCGGTGAGTACGCCTACGTTGCGGCTGGTGAAGGAGGACTGCGCGTCTACGATGTGGCACAAATCGATCAGAAAGGCTTTTCCGAGAGGATCACGACTGCCCCGGTCTCGCGCTTTGGCCAGAAGTTCTGGGTAAAGACCAGGTACGCTACCGCTGTGGCTGCGCCGAGTACTCTCGCAGTCGATCCGGCGCGCTGGCGGATGAAGCGAGCCGGCACGATGATCGATCCGGTTAGTGCTGGCCGGCTCACCGGCGATGCGCGCAAAGAGTTAATGAACGAAGAACAACCAATTCATCCGCTTTACGCCTATCTATATGTGGTCGACAAGTTTGAAGGATTGATTCTGGTGAATACAACAACGCTGCTGGACGGCGATCCTCTGAATAACTACTTGAAACGCGCGCTTGATCCGGCCAGGTATACAAACGGCGCATTCAATCCCGGTGGTGCTTTAACGAATGCAGGTAGTATTACGATTGCAGGCAATCATGCTTTCATCACGACGAATCGCGCCCTGGTCATCGTTGATCTCGACGATCCTTTGAACCCACGCGTCGTTCGAGAAGTCCCCTTAAAGAATCCCCGGTGCGTTGCGATTCAGTTTCGCTATGGATTCGTCGTTGACGATGAGGGGCTAAAAGTGGTGGATGTCACCGTGCCTAAGGATGCGCATCTTGTCGAAGGCGCGGTCGTGCCATTGCGAGACGCGCGAGATGTTTATGTGGCTCGAACCTATGCTTACGTCGCGAATGGTAAAGAGGGAATCGCGATTGTGAACGTTGAGCAGCCGGAAAAACCGCGGTTGGATCAGATGTACAATGCGGATGGACAACTCAACGATGCGCATCAGGTGAAGATTGCCATGACCAATGCGAGTTTGTTCGCCTATGTAGCTGATGGGCGAAACGGGTTGCGGATTCTACAGCTGACTTCGCCCGAGACGATGCCGGAGTATGCCGGGTTCAGCCCGCGGCCGCAGCCTGTCTTGATTGCGGCTTTTAAAACCAGGGGCGACGCGCTGGGGGTTTCGAAGGGTTTGGATCGCGATCGGGCTGTTGATGAGAGTGGAAATCAAGTTTCTGTGTTTGGTCGTCGCGGCGCCCGGCCTTTTACGCTTGACGAGGTTATGCGCATGTTGCGTACTGACGATGGCAGTGGCGACTGGTTCCGTGTCAGCGACCAGCCGTTGACTCCGCCCAAAGTCAGCACGGCCGCGCGATGAATTGACCACACAACCTCAGCAAATTGCTGGTGAGGAAGGGGTGACACTAGATTTCCAGCGCGCGCCCCCGCTCAATGAACCAAGCCACTCACCTTTCAAAACAGCCACACAACCTCAGCAAATTCGCAGGTCGGGAAGGGGGCAAGCGCAAACTCAATCATGGCGACACTCAAGATGCTGCGCGCGCCCCCGCTCAATGAACCAAGCCACTCAATCTTTGGCCCAACCATTCAAGCAGAGATAATTCGCAGGTCGGGAAGGGGGCAAGCGCAAACTCAATCATGGCGACACTCAAGATGCAGCGCGCGCCCCCGCTCAAGTAACCCAGCCACTCAACTTCAAAAACAGTCACACAACCTTCGCGAATTCGCAGGTCGGGAAGGGGGCAAGCGCAAACTCAATCATGGCGACACTCAAGATGCTGCCCGCGCCCCCGCTCAAGTAACCTAGCCATTCAACTTCAAAAACAGTCACACAACCTTCGCAAATTCGCAGGTCGGGAAGGGGGCAAGCGCACACTCAACCATCGTGACACTCAAGATGCTGCGCGCGCCCCCGCTCAAGATTGAACAGGCACATCATTGAATCAATCAGTCACTCTTTTTTCTTTTGTGAAAACCATACCAGCCCAACCTCTTCACTGCTGCTGACAACTTCTCTGAATCTTCCGGCCACCACCAATCATGATCTACTGCAAGCGGCTCATCACCCTGCGAATAAAAAGAGCGAAAGCTCGACCAGTGATAGTCTTTGGCCGATCTTAC
>Ga0137404_10000726_pt1 | contig 21763 bp, 16 predicted proteins | sample CZOMad2_1_16fung_FD_108285 | JGI IMG/M metagenome (GOLD analysis project Ga0137404, IMG submission 108285) | Vadose zone soil fungal communities from Angelo Coast Range Reserve, California, USA - CZOMad2_1_16fungal (Illumina Assembly) | ecosystem: Environmental > Terrestrial > Soil > Vadose... | reverse complement strand
CGCAATGATCGACTTCAAACCGTTGTGCCCGCCGGCGCTGCCGCGCGCCCGCAAACGAATCGTGCCAAAGGGCAAGGCCAGGTCGTCGCTGATGACAATTAGCGATTTGCCGGCTTCAGACAGCTCGTCCTTCGCGATCAGACAGGCAACGGCGTCGCCGCTCAAATTCATGAAGGTCTGCGGCTTGACCAGCCTTGACCGCTGCCCTTCGATTACCGCGCTGCCTGCCAGTGCGCGACATTCACGTCGCTTCACCGTTATGCCGCCGTCCGCGGCCATTTTATCAATCAGCAAGAACCCGACGTTGTGCCGCGTCCACTCGTATTCACTGCCAGGATTACCGAGTCCGACGATTAGGTACATTGCCGATTGCCAATTGAAGATTGCCGATTGAAAACTGCCAACCTTCCGTCTTGTCGAAACCGGATGGCGTCGGCCTCTTGATTCTTAAACCAATCGGCAATTGGCAATCGCAAATCGGCAATGCGCCTACTTCTTCTCTTCCTCTGCGGTGCCTTCCTCGTCTTCCTTCTTGCCCTTGCCGATTACTTCCGGCTCGGCTGCGCCTTCGCCTTCGACCGGTGCGACCTCAACTACCTCTTCCTTAATCACGCCAACGGTAGCGATCACTGTATCGGGAGCTTCCAGGATTTCGATCCCGGCGGGCAGCGGAATGTCTGAGACGTGCAGCACCTGGTGAACTTCAAGATTACTGACGTCGACTTCCAGGTGCTCGGGAATTTCGCGCGGTTCGCAGCGAATCTCCACTTCGCGCACGATCTGCTCGAGCATTCCCGCCTGCTCGCGTACGCCGATCGATTCCCCGACCAGACGCAGCGGCACAGTCGCTTCAATCTTCTCGCCCTTCACCAGCCGTTTGAAATCAGCATGAATCAAACGCATTTTCACCGGATGAATCTGCCGATCGGCGAACATCACCTCGGCGGCTTCGACACCTTCAACGTCGAGCGTAAAGATCGTGTTTCGTCCCGTGTCAGATCGCAGGATGGCCGCCAGATCGCGTAACTCAACCAGCGCCGACACAGCCTCGCCCGCGCCGCCATACATACTCACCGGCACCTGACCGTTACGGCGCGCCCGGCGCGAATCATTTTTCCCACGACCGTCGCGCCGGACGGCGCGGACCACGATGTCTTTTTTCTCCGCCATAATTGCTCTCCCTGAAAATAGAAAACTAGCGACTCCGTTTAGAGTCGGGCCACTGCCCGACCAGGCGGGCGGTGGCCCGCCTCTAAACGTGGCCCACTCAAATTGTGTTTGCTGAAAGCTGAGGGCTGACGGCTACTTAGCTTTCAGTGTTTGCCCTTCGTCTAACTGCGCCAACGGGCCCAGTCCTTCATACAAAGAGCGAAGAGACGCTGGTCTCTTCATGGATCGACTTGATCGCTTTCGCCAAAAGAGGCGCAATACTCAAAACCTTGATGTTCTTCAATTCCGCTGCTTTTGCGTTCAACGGAATCGTGTTCGTCACAACGATCTGCTCAATTCCCGAGTTCGCCAGATGCTGTGCGGCACGTCCAGACAGTACCGGATGTGTGAAGCATGCGTCAACACGAGCGGCTCCCGCTTGCTTCAAAGCCAATGAAACCTTGGTTAACGAACCACCCGTATCGCACATATCGTCAACGATCAGGCAGTTGCGGCCTTCGACGTCGCCGACCACGTTCATCACTTCCGCCACGTTCGGCTTTTCACGACGCTTGTCACACAGCGCCAGCTCGGCATCCAGGCGCTTGGCATATGCCCGCGCTCGTTCGGCGCCACCCGTATCCGGCGCGACGACTGTCAGATTCGGCAACGGCCGTTCCTGATAGTAACCAATCATGACCGACGCCGCATACAAGTGATCCACTGGAATATCAAAGAACCCCTGAATCTGGGCCGCGTGCAAATCGATCGTTAAAATACGATCCGCTCCGGCGGTCGTCAGCAGATTCGCGACCATCTTGGCCGCGATGGGCACCCGCGGACGATCCTTCTTATCAGACCGGCCGTAACCGTAATACGGCAGGACCGCGGTAAGACGCTCGGCTGATGAACGACGAAACGCGTCGAGCATCACCAGCATCTCCATCAGGTAAGCGTCGGTCGGCGGGCAGGTCGGCTGGACGATAAAAACATCCGTGCCGCGAACATTCTCTTCGACCTGAAAATTAAACTCGCCGTCGGAAAAACGCGCGGCCGTCGCCTTTCCCAAATCCAAACCCAGTTCATGACAAATCTCTTCGGCCAGGGCCCGATGGGCAGTGCCCGAGAAGACTTTGATGCCGCCGGTGGTGCTCATAAATGTCCGACAAGCTTTAGCTTGTCGTTATCCCGCAAATCGAGTTTGACACTCTTGACTTGTCGAACTTAGATAAATCGACCACCCACTGACGACAAACTGAAGTTTGTCGGACATTAAGAATTGGCTGGGGCGGAAGGATTCGAACCTACGAATGCCGGATCCAAAGACCGGTGCCTTACCACTTGGCGACGCCCCAACATTATCGGCCCACGTCATCGGCCCCAAAGATCAACTGGCGAAGATTTCCGCCGCTTCGCCCAACTCGCTGCGATAGAGGCTGCGCCCGACCGTTCTACAAGGAAACACGCGCCAACCAGCCTCGAGTTCGATCACCTGAATGGCGCGTGCTTGCGCATCCCCGCTGTCAAAAATCCCAAACACTGCCGAGCCGCTGCCGGCCAGCAAGGCCGCTTCCGCACCCGCCCTCATCAGTGCCACCTTAGCCCGCTCGATTTCCGGCTCCAGTTCAAACACCACCGGCTCGAAATCGTTCTGCAGGGCTGCATGATCAAAACTGTCAGAAATCGCCGCCCGTTCCGAACTAGAAAGAATAGTTTTGGCTGTATCGCTTGTCAAGGAACGAGCTTTAAGCGATTTGTAAGCGTTTGCTGTGGCGATGCTCGCATTAGGTTTGAGCACCAGCAAGAACTGGTCAGGTAAGTCACGCAACGCCGCCAGATCGTCTCCGACACCTACGCCCCGCGCAGTACCACCACGAAAGAAAAAGGGCACATCCGCCCCCAGATCACTCGCAATCTCCAAGAGTTTCTGGGCCGGTGCGTTCGCCTCCCACAAATACGTCAGACCCAGTAGCGTCACGGCGGCATCAGAAGAGCCACCGCCCAAACCTGCCCGCGCGGGAATTTGCTTGACGAGATGAATGCGAGCACCTTTCTCTGGCTCCAAACGATCTGCCAAACTTTTCGCCGCACGGTTCTTTGGTGCTAAGTGATCTTGCAGAGCCTTCGCTGCGCGGTAAACGAGATTGTCTGCGCCCGTTGGCAACGTTCGATCGTCGCAAGACACAACGATCTCCGGGCTTTCAGTGACGGTCAGAGTGATCGTGTCGTGCAGGCTGATCGTTTGCAGGATAGTGTCGATCTCGTGATAGCCATCCGGACGCTGGCCGAGAACATGCAGACTGAGATTAATTTTGGCAAAGGCCGGAAGTGTTAGGGTTGAGCGTGACATACTTCGCAATTAGATATGGATCAAAGGTCTAAACGCAAAGAACGCAAAGGACCTCGCAAAGGTACGCAAAAGAATTTCCTTGCCGTCCCTTGCGTACCTTTGCGAAAACCTTTGCGTCCTTTGCGTTAAATCGCTTTCTAACCAGCAACCCCCGCGCGCTTGGCCAACGCACGCGCCTCGCGATTAGCATCTTCAAGCACGCTGGCTTCATTCAACGTTAGCAACTCACCATCTCGCATCAAAACTTGCCCGTCAATTATTGTCGTGCGCACGTCTGACGCGACAGCCGAATACACTAAGGCCGAAACGACATCTGGTTGCGGGCTGGAATGAAGTTGATCGAGCTTGAGCACAATCACGTCTGCCCGTTTTCCCACTTCCAGGCTGCCTATTTCCTTTTCCAGACCCAGGGCCTGCGCGCCATCGATTGTCGCCATGCGCAAGACGCGCGCGGCCGGTAGAACCTCCGGTCCGTGAGCAAGTTTTTGTAACAACGCGGCGGTGCGCATTTCGGTGAACATGTCGAGTCGATTATTACAGGCTGCCCCGTCAGCCCCCAGCGAAACCGGGATCGTTCGCGCCAACATCTCGGCGATGCGCGCCAATCCCGATCCGAGTTTCAAATTCGAAGACGGACAATGAGCGACGTTAGTCTTTGTGCGCGCCAGCGTCTCCATTTCTTCAGTGTCGAGATGGATGCAGTGCGCGAGCAACACGTGCGCGCCCGAGATTCCCAGCGAATCAAGATAAGCCACGTTGCGCCGGCCGGTCTCACTTTCAACCATCTCGCATTCGTTCTTGTTTTCGGAAGCGTGCGTGTGAATCATCACGCGATGCTTCCGCGAGAGTTCAGAGACTTCGCTCAAGAGCTCAGTCGTGCAGCTAATCGCAAAGCGAGGAGCAAAGCAACAGCGCACCCGGCCACCGGCGCTGCCGTGCCACTTTTCAATCAGCTCCACTGATTCGCGAATCGATCGCTGCGTCTCTTCGTGGAGTTCGCCCGGAACATCGTCGCCCTTATCCATCATGCACTTGCCGACCGTAGCGCGAAAGCCGGTTTCGGTGACGACTCGCAGAACTTCTTCGGTGTGCCTGACGGTTTCCATGGTGAGCGCACAGGTGGTTCCGCCCTTGATCAATTCCGCGACTCCCAACCGCGCCGACGCCCGAATTGATTCGGCCGTATGCACCGCTTCCATCGGCCATACACGCTGCTTCAGCCAATCGATCAGCGCCAGATCGTCAGCCGCCCCACGAAATAGGGTCTGGCAGAGATGGATGTGGGTCTGCACAAAGCCGGGAAGCACCGCACAGCCCGTCGCATCGATGACTTCGTTCGCATGAGCGTTAAGGTGACTGCCGACGTCTTCAATACGCCCATCGCGAATAAGGACGTCACCGCCCACGATGAAATTCTGCTCGTCCATCGTCACGATGGTGCCGCCTTTGATGAGAATCGTTTCGCTCATGAAATTGAAATCAGGCCGCGCGGATTATGCGGGGATTACTGAAGGCATGTAAAGGTTCAACTCTTCAGATGGGAAAGTGCCGTAGGCACGAAATATTTATAGAAGACACGTCACCGACAATCATGAAGACAACTTGAGCGAAATGCCCGGCATTTCGCTCAAGTTGGAAGAAAGAGAAAATGTTGGGCGTTCGTCTATAAACATTTCGCCGCTACGCGGCTCTTCACGACGGACATTCGAGCGCGTATCGCGCCGACAGCATAACTTCTTCTTGAGTTCGACCAATCGCTCTGCCCGACGAAAGCTCTTCGTCGCGTCGGACAGCTTCACCAATAGCGTTGTGTCTATTCGCGTCTAAGTCGTCGAGCTCGGACGGACGCATCATCACCAGCCAAAACCTGTCTTCTGATGGAAGGGTTATTCTGACGAAGGATTCATTGGGATCAATGAAATCGGACCCGGATATCAAGTCGGGGACGTCGATGTCGGAAATGGTTCGGGAGGCTCCTCGAAGTGACAGAATGAACTCCCCGCGCCGGCTTAGGTCGGTTTCGCCAGCCCATGATAATCGTAATACATCAGACGAGAACTCTTCGATGACACACCTGGTCGATCCGCCGGAATTGTCCGAAAGCTTGAAGATCAGGAATAGAGAGAATCTCTTTGACGCCCACAAGGTGAGCGTCTTATCACCTGTTATGTTTTCCATTGTTCGTTCTCAGTCAGGATATTGCCTTCACTTCTTATCAGACGCCGCCGCCGCTGCCTTCTTCTGCTCAACCGGCGGTGCTTCTGCTGCTGCAACTTCGCCATACACGGGCATGCCCAGGGCGCGGCGGACGTCGTTCTCAATCCGCTTCAGCACCTCAGGATTGTCTTTCAAAGTCTGCTTGGAATTCTCGCGGCCCTGGCCCAGACGTTCGCCCTTATAAGAGAACCACGCGCCGCTCTTGTCGACGACGCGATTGTTGGAAGCCAAATCCAGCAGATCGCCTTCGCGGGAAATGCCTTCGCCATACATGATGTCGAACTCGGCCTCGCGGAACAGCGGCGCGACTTTGTTCTTTGCAACTTTAACCTTGGTCCGGTTGCCGACGATTCGATCGCCGTCTTTGATGGCGCCGATGCGCCGGATGTCGAGCCGCAGCGACGAATAGAATTTCAAAGCCCTGCCACCTGTCGTCGTTTCGGGACTACCGAACATCACGCCAATCTTTTCGCGAATCTGGTTGATGAAAATGAAACAGGTGTTCGACTGGGCCACGATCGCAGTCAGCTTGCGCAGCGCCTGAGACATCAAACGCGCCTGCAAACCCGGCAGTGAATCGCCCATCTCGCCGTCCAATTCAGCGCGCGGCACCAGGGCCGCTACCGAATCAACCACGATCACATCGACACCATTCGAACGCACCAGAGCCTCGGCGATTTCGAGGGCCTGCTCGCCTGAGTCAGGCTGTGAAATCAGTAAGTCGTCGATGTTCACGCCCAGCTTGCCGGCATAGTCCGCATCCATCGCATGTTCCGCGTCAATGTAAGCAGCCACGCCGCCGGCTTTCTGCGCTTCGGCCACGACGTGTAGCGCGAGCGTCGTCTTGCCGGAGCTTTCCGGCCCATAGATTTCGCAGATGCGGCCGCGCGGCACGCCGCCGACGCCCACCGCCGCGTCCAGCGACAGAGAAGTCGTGGATATCGCCGGGATATCGGAAATCTCACGCTCGCCTAGACGCATGATCGATCCTTTGCCAAATCTCTTTTCAATGTTGAGCAGCGCGGCTTCGATGGCGCGGCTGCGGTCTGCAATTCGGTCTTCAGGCATAACAGGCATCTCTTTCTTCTGCTCCTCTTTGTTTTAGCTGTGTCTCGGGGCATCCCATCAACTTAGAAGCCGAGGATAACACAACTCAAGCGAGAATGGAACAGAGTTTCACGGATGAAACGAACTTTTTTCCGGGGGGTTTGGAGATTTATTTAGCTCGGAGCCCGGCAGCCCCCTCCGCCGGGTGAGGCGCTCTGCGCCATCAAAAACTCACAAAAAGAACGCGTAAGGATACCGCAAGATTCTGAGGCCGTCGAGCATCTTCTGATTAATAAACGAACTAATTAACCGGGAGGTAGTTAGCTGCAATTGCAATTATCGCATCGTGCGCAAAACGGGGCATTAGCCCGACCTGAGGGAGGGCTCACTTGCTCACCGCAGGAATCTTGAGCCCTCCCTCGTGGTCGAGCTAGTACCCCTTCAACCAGAAACCAACTGGCGCGTGAACCTTCCCACCCTCGCCACACAATCCTCACGAGAAGCAGCTTGCTCGATCTCTCGAACAATAGCTGAACCAACCACCGCGGCATCAGCGTAACGCCAGACATCAGAGACATGTTCGGCGGTTGAAATCCCGAACCCAACGGCGACCGGCAAATCTGAAACGCGGCGCACCCGATCAACGAGGTTCTCAGCTTCAGCACTCATCTCCTCGCGCGCGCCGGTAATGCCGGCACGCGACACAGCGTAGATGAAACCGCTGGCGCGCTCAGCCACCATTTTCAAACGTTCATCGGTCGACGTCGGCGCCACGAGAAAGATCAGGTCGAGATCATGCGCGCGCAGGACTGACGCAAACTGGCCGGCTTCTTCCGGAACCAAATCGGTAACCAGCATTCCGTCGACACCAGAGGCCTTCGCCGCGCGCGCGAGCTCCTCGTATGCCGGGAGCGCGGACGGGCGGGGTCTCCTGCGGGGCTGCCGCGCTGGGGTGCTCGACTCGTCCACTTCCTTCAAGCCGAATTGCAACAACGGATTGAAGTAACTGAAGAGAATGATCGGAACGTCGGTTTGCTCACGCGCCTCGGCGACGGTTTGCAGGATTTCGGCAATTCCAAAGTCATGACGTAGCGCGCGTTCTGAAGCTCGCTGAATCACCGGTCCGTCGGCCATCGGATCCGTAAAGGGCACGCCCAACTCGATCAGCGTCGCGCCCGCCCCGGCCAGTTCAACGATCAGGTCATGAGTAGTTTTCAGATCGGGATCGCCGGCGGTGATGAAGGGGATAAAACCGCGACCGCCGTCGCGTTTCAGATCGGCAAAGGTTTCAGCGATGCGAGACATTCATGGCTCCCGTAGCAGAGCGTGTCAGAAGCCCGACCGTAAGGGAGGGCCAGCTGCGCAAACACTCTTATGAAAAGAACCGAAGCGAATTTCTTTGACTCCTATTGTCGACCGAGACGAACGGCAAACCGTTTGAGTGAGCGTGATATTCAGGGCTCCGTAGGAGCCGGATGTTTATAGCTCCCAACGCAAAAAGGCGATCAAGCGCCGTCGGAGCGTCGTGTTGTTTCGCCCTACAGGGCTCCAAAAAACAAGGGCCGGGTCTATAAATATCTCGCCCCTAGCGGGGCTCACCGAACATCCAACGCACCGCGCACGGTATCGATATCCTTATCGCCGCGCCCGGACAGATTAACGATTACGATTTCATCCGGCTTCATCTCACTCGCCACTTTCAAACCATGGGCGACAGCGTGCGCCGACTCGAGCGCTGGAATTATTCCTTCCAACGTCGACAACATCTGAAAAGCCGCCAACGCCTCATCGTCTGACACTGAAGTGTATTCGACCCGGCCTTCATCATGAAGAAAGGCATGTTCGGGACCAATCGAAGGATAATCGAGACCTGCTGAAATCGAATGCGTGGTCGCGATCTGTCCGCGCTCATCCTGGAGCACGTAACTCATCGTGCCCTGCAAAACGCCCGGACGTCCGCCGCCGGCGGCGTTGAATCGGGCAGCGTGTTCGCCCAGGGCGTTGCCGGTACCGCCGGCTTCGACGCCAATCATGCGCACCGCGTCGTCGCCCAGGAATGGATAGAAGAGCCCGATTGAATTCGAGCCGCCGCCCACGCAGGCGATCAGACAATCAGGCAAACGACCTTCCTTTTCTAGAATCTGGTCGCGCGCTTCGGTGCCAATCACGCTTTGAAAATCGCGCACCATCAAAGGATAAGGATACGGGCCGAGGGCGCTACCAAGTAAATAGTAAGTATCAGCTACGTTCGTCACCCAATCGCGCAGGGCTTCGTTAATCGCATCCTTCAGCGTGCGCGATCCGGAGTCGACTGCCCGCACTTCCGCGCCGAGCAATTGCATGCGAAAGACATTCACTTCCTGTCGCCGCATGTCTTCTGCACCCATGTAGACGACGCATTGCAAACCAAACAGCGCGCAGACGGTCGCCGTCGCCACGCCGTGTTGGCCCGCACCGGTCTCGGCGATGATGCGTCGTTTGCCCATGCGGCGCGCCAGCAGAATCTGGCCCAGGGTGTTGTTGATTTTGTGAGCGCCGGTGTGTAGTAGATCTTCGCGCTTGAGATAAATGCGCGCGCCGCCCGCTTGCGCGGTCAAATGCCTGGCTAAGAAAAGCGGAGTCGGACGCCCGGCATAATCTCCTAATAGCCCATCGAGTTCCCTCTGAAAACTCTCGTCGGCGCGCGCGGCTTCATATGCTCTGGTTAATTCTTCGAGCTGCGCCATCAGAGTCTCGGGCACAAAGCGGCCGCCGTAACGGCCCCAATGTCCGAGCGAATCAGGTTGAGTGATTGGTTTCACGGTTCCTGGTTACTCCCCTCTCCTCTTGGGAGAGGGGCGGGGAGAGAGGGTGCAAAGCTTAGCCGAAGTATTTGTTACTAATCCCTCGTATTTACCCATTCACAAGCTGCAGTAAAGTGGGGTCCGTGCTTAGGCCCTCACCCCAGCCCTCTCCCAAAAGGGAGAGGGAGAAACACGTCACGGATTCTTATTTACCTTATGCGTCGAGTGCACGCGGCCCGGCGACTGTGATCCGCGCGCATCGTCGACGACGACGCGGTTCTCGCTCCGGTACAGGGTCAGACGATTACCGTCGGTAGTTCCCTGCTTGTCGTCTTCGACGTGGGCCGGATTGCCTTTCAGCACGGCCACGTCATCGGCGTTCGTGTACTGGCACCAGTCTCCGGTGCCGCGCTTGCCGGGCTGAATCAAAATCACGTTGCGCTGCGCAATGGTGCGCTCGACCTCGTTACCATTCTTCTGCAAATAAACATCGGCGACGCCGGAAGTCATGCGATCTGTGCCCTGCTTGATGTCCACGTTGTTTTCATAGTGCAGCAAGCGATCCGGATCGGAATACTTCATGTACTCAGCCGTAGCAAAGACTGGAACCGCGGCAGTTGAACTGCCCGTCTTTTGTTTCGCCTGGTAGAGCGCGCTCTGCACGTGGCCGCGTCCTTCCATCTGCTTCTGTTCGCGATACAAAATGATCTGGTCGGCGCGCACAAAGTTATCGTCCTGCCACATCCGCGCGTTGCCGTTGTAAGTCGCCACGCCGGAATCGTGGTTGAGTTCAGCGCGATCGCCCAGAATGTAAACCGGGCTCTTCACTTTCTGAAATGGAGCGGCGCCGTTCGTCTGTTCCTGACTGTAATACGTCGTCTTTACTTTTCCGCGGCAGGTCGAAATGTGCGTGGCATTGTTCGCGTCAATCTCAACCGCATTGGTCCGCGCGCGCGAATCCCAAACCGTCGGGTCGCCGCCGCGCAAGCGAACAGTTTCGTCGGATGCATTGTAAGAAATGGCATTAGCGATTCCGTTACGATCATTTTCGTTGAACTTCGCGTCGCCGGTGGCGTCAACTTTGTCGACGTCCTGGGTTTCACGGACAAAGAGCGCATTCATCTTCTGGGCCGTCAAAGTTTGGGTGCCGTGCTTTTCATTTGGCTGAAACGGATCAAAGACAGCTTTAGCGCCGCCGGTAGCGGTGCAATTACGCGTGATGTTCCCACTCTCAAAAAAGTCGCAATCGAAACGAGGCGCAGTCAGCGTTTTCTTATCTGACTTCGCCGTTTTCTGCACCGGCTCGACATACAACTCAGCATTGCCAACGGCCTCAGCTTTGTCCAGGTCTTTACCGGTCGCGCGCCAGCTCATCTTGATCGCATCGGCAGTCAGCCGTTTGCTGGCGCTCTTCGGATCGTTCGCATGGGACTTCGGCGCAGAGAGCGTAACCACCGAACGCCCGTCAGCGCGCATCTCTTTCAGCAGGCTTTTGTCGCCCAAGGCCTGGAAGGTCAACTCGAGACCGTTCGCGCCGCTGAGCTGCATGTCGGAATCAGCGTTGAGTGTTTGGGCACGAATGTCGCGCGAGCCATAAGCCCTTTGCAAACGCTGATCGTCGTCGAGAAAGAAATCCATGTCGACCGAATGCGCCTCGGCGGCGTGCCCCACTTCCATCGAGCGCAGGTAAGAGTTGCCGCGCATCTCGATCTTTTCCAGCTTCTTCTTCTCGTTGAGGATCGCGGTGAGGTTGTCGCCGCTCATAATGTCCTGATCCTGTTCGGCGGTGGCGCCGCCTGAGAAAGTCAGGTGCATCGTGCTCTGCTCAAAGACCCCCTGTGCGGCATGGATCGTGATCGGCTTGGCGCGTGAGCCTTTCAACTTCGAAGGTTTGGTGTCTTTGGTTTTGGGATCCTCGAATGCGGCGGGCAGTATGGTGACCTCGACCTGGCTGCGCAGTTCCATGCGCTTCTTCTCGTTATCAACCAGGGCGCCGACTGAGCGGCCGGAGACGTTTTCGCGTTCGAAGGTAATCAGCGAAGACGTTTCGGCTATTTTGGAATCCTGGTGATAGATGAGCGAATCAGTTTTTGCCTTCAAATCGTTATGCGTTTCGATTTGGACGTTGCCGTCGAACTTGCCAAGTCCCGCGTTCTCATCATAAATGGCGCGGTCGCCGACAATTTGATCGGGCTTGTCGCCCTTCTCAGGAAACGCCTGGAGATTTACCGTCTCGAGTTCGTGATGACCGTCCGCGTAAGAAATGTCGCGCGCGGCCCGCAGCCAAAGGTACAAACGATCGTTTTTGGTGATGCGGCGTTCGTAACCGTCGATGATGCCGGTGATTTCTTTCGACAGCGCGGGCGCTTCCGACTTCAAACGAAACGGCGTGTTGTTGCGCATCTTGTAGTAAGACACGCCGACAAAAATCCCGCCGCCGATCAGCAACAGCAGCGCCAGCCCGCGCGCAATCGCCGGGACGCGGGCGCGCATGTCAACCGCGCTGATTCGTTTTTTTCGCGTTACTGCCTGCATTAGCTTCCTATCGTTTGAGTTGACGCGCCGGCGCGAATCAAAGCACCCTTCGCCGCACCAAGCAAGTTGCGAGAGGCGCTCCCGCCGCTCGCGTCCAACGATTTGTTGGGCACACGTCACGGTCCAAGAATTTCGTACCTGACGCGAATGTTGCCAACCGAAGGTTCGTTGTGAAAGACGCGCGCCTGTCTGTCGTACGTAACCAACAATTCAGTATCGTTTGTCCAAGACACCGCGACGAACGGACCAGAAGATGCGTTGCCTTGGCCACCGTCCGCGACAAAAACGTTGCCGCCATCATTGGGTAACTTGCTACCGGATGGCAAAACGGAAACCTGCGTATTGAAGCCCACAGTAGCCCCACAGTCACGTTGAAAGACGACAGCTTTCATCTTTCCGTTCGGCGAAGCGATCTCTCGTCGAATCTGATTGCTGCAATCGCCGGCGAGGCTGACGCAAGCGGTACCCGCGCCAGCCACCGCAATTATTAACGTTAGCACCGAGCTTCGTTTCAAATGCATGAGAGTGTGCCCAACATATCGTTTAGAGGCGGGCTACTGCCCGCCCGCTGTTAAGGTCCAATTCTCCAACTTCACGGTATGCGCGCCAATCGACTTTATGGCTCGTTGCTTTTGAAAAGCTTCATTTCAGGAGCGGGCGGGCGGTAGCCCGCCTCTAAACGACGTCATACGGTCTTCAAATCCTTAACATTCAACTGCAACCTGATATCGCCCTGCCAACGATTGGCTTCCAATTCGTATGCGAGATCGATGCGCTCGTTGGCCTTTGGCGTTTGCTCGACTTCTTCTAGACCGCGCCACCAGATCGCTTCGATCGGACGATTGTCGTTACCGGCCACGCGGAGCTTTAGATGCTTCTCCTTGATGATCTGGGGCTCGCTCAGAACGCGAAACCCTCGCGTCGCAAACACCGGGCGAGGATTGCCGGCGCCAAACGGCTCCAGCGCGCTCAAATCCTGGGAAAGCTGAAACCCGAGCGATTCCGCAGCAACCTCAGCATCGATCGCCAGCACCGGCTCCAAATCCTCTTCAGTCAAACACGAGGCTGCGTGTTCATTCAAGCGGCGGCGGAATTCCGGGATGTGTTCGCGCCGGATGGCCAGCCCGGCCGCGTGCGAGTGTCCGCCGAACTTATCCAGCAGATCGCGGCATACCGTGAGCCCATTAAAGAGATGATAGGCTTCGATGCTGCGCGCCGAACCGTGGCCCACGTCGCCGTCGAGCGAGATGACCACGCACGGCCGGTGTAATTTTTCGGCGATCTTTGAAGCGGCCAGGCCGATCACGCCGCGATGCCATCCGTCGCCGGCGATTACCGCAGCATGCGTCTGCGCGGCGCGCGCAGTGCCGCCTTCAAACTCTTCGATCGCGCGATTAAAGATTTCTCTCTGGGCGTCCTTACGCTCGCTATTGCGTTGGTCGAGATGCTCGGCCAGACGGCGGGCTTCCGCTTTCTCTTTCGCTTCAAATAATTCTATTACCGCCCGCGCCGCATCCATCCGGCCCGCCGCATTGATCCGCGGTCCAATGCGAAAGCCGAGATCGTAAGCGGTCATCTCGCCCTCGTCGCCACAGCCAGCGATATCGATCAGCGCGCGCAATCCAGGATTGACGGCGCGCGGTAAATCTGCCAGGCCTAAGGCGACAATTACGCGATTCTCGCCGACCAACTTGGCGACATCAGCCACGGTGCCTATCGCCACCATCTTTAGAAAGCCCGGCACCTGCGCTTCTCGTCCGCGTTCGCGGAACAGCGCATGAATCAGTTTGAAAGCGACCCCGACGCCGGCGAGATTCTTATCCGGATAGTCACAGCCCTTCTGGTTAGGATTCAGGACCGCGAGCGCCGGCGGCGATCCTTCATCGGCGTCCGGCAGATGGTGATCGGTGACGATGATGTCCAGACCACGGGCGCGCGCCCAGTGCAGCGGCGCGTGCGCGGTGATGCCGCAATCGACGCTGACCACCAGCTTGTAACCGTCACTGACAGCCTTTTCCAAACCCGCTTGCTGGATGCCGTAGCCTTCAGTGAAACGATGCGGCACGTGATAACCCGCCGTGCCGCCCAACATCCGGAACGCTCGCAGCAGGACCGCCGTGCCCGTGGTGCCGTCAACATCATAGTCGCCGTAAATCATGATCGGTTCCTGATTGTCGATGGCCTGCAGCAGACGCTTGACCGCGTCGGACATGCCGTGCATCAGGAACGGATCATGAAGTTGATCGAGACTGGGATTAAGAAAAGCTCGGGCAGAATCGATGTCGTGGTGACCGCGCGCGACGAGCAGCCCGGCGACAATCGGCGAGACGCCCAGGGCGGCTGCCAGCTCCGCGCTCGAAACTGGATCAGGTTCGCCAACTATCCAACGCTTAGAGGAACCTTTGGAGCTCATTACGGTGGGAGTTTACTTGTTGTGAAGCGGAAGAGCTAATTTCTTTTCCTCCCTCTCCCACTGGGAGAGGACTCGGGTGAGGGCCTGAGCGCGAACTCCTTTTATCTCGTCTTGTCCTCGGTAAACACAACGCGTAATCAAAAACCCAGTTCGCGCTAAGCTTCGCAGCCTCACCCCTAACCCCTCTCCAAAAAGGAGAGGGGAATCCTCACAGCGGATTAATGCGGCCATTAAACAGCATGATCAGGATTGCAACCCCCACGATCAAACGATACCCGATGAAAACGCCAGTGGTGTGCGTGCGCAGATAGCGCAGCAAGAACCAAATCGACGCATATCCCACGATCGCGGAAACAACTGTGCCGACAGCCAGCGTCGTCAGACTGCCGTGGGGCAAAAGGTGCAGCGCTTGTTTCAATTCCAACAAACCGCTGGCGGCAATCGCCGGCATCGACAGCAGAAATGAAAAGCGGGCCGCCGTCTCGCGTGTCTCGCCGGCAAACAGGCCGGCCATGATGGTCGAGCCCGAACGGCTTGAGCCGGGAATCAGCGCCAAACACTGCGCGAAACCAACCGCGAGCGCGTCGCCCACTCCCAACTCTTCCATGCGCCGCTGTTTCTTGCCGACCGCTTCGGCGAAAGCCAGGAACACCGCCACGACAATCATCATCGTCGCGATCACCCAAAGATTCTTGGTAAATGTTCCTTCAATCTGTTTCTTGAAAGCGAGGCCGACCACCGCCACCGGCAGCGAGCCGATAATCACCAGCCAGCCGAGCCAGGCGTCGTGCGAGAGCCGGCCGCCCTGTTTGGTGCGATTAAAGTGATCGCGCCGGCCGCCTTTCAGCAATATCAAATGGTCGTAAACAAAGGCCCGCGTAATATTCCAGATGTCACGGACAAAATACAGAACCACCGCGATCAGCGTCCCGAGTTGGACCACGGCGATTGACGCGGTCAGTTGTTCCGGAGTCAAGGTCAGATTCATCACCCGGCTGGCCAGCACCAGATGCGCCGTAGAGCTAATGGGAATGAATTCAGTCAGACCCTGGACAATGCCCAGCAGAATGGCTTGGAGAAGAGTCATGTAAGATTTTTGATTTTAGATTTGAGATCTGAGATCTGAGATTTGTTATTCGCGATTTCGCGGACAGTTGAGTTAAATAACAAATCTAAAATAGCAAATCTAAAATCTAAAATCCAAAATCAAAAATGATGCTCGCTATTCGCGAAACGAATTCCTGACCGCAATCCAGTCGTACATAAAGTTTGGCATAATCATTCCGGCACGCACGATCGTGGCTAGCTGCCACGGAAACGCGTAGGACTTCTTTCGCTTCTCGATGGCGCCGATAATCTTGCCGACTGCGAAATCAAGTTCCATCAAGTACGGCATCTCTGCCTGCCGTCCGGCGGTCAGAGGAGTCTTGATAAACCCGGGATGGATGATCGTCACATCCACGCCTCTGCCGATCAGGTCAATGCGAACGCTCTCAAAGAAAGCCGACAAAGAAGCTTTGCTGGCGCAGTAGGCTGCTGACTTGCGCAAGCCGCGATAAGCCGACAGACTCGAAATCGCCACGAGCTGGCCACTTCCCCGCTCTACCATTTCGGGCAACACCGCGGCGACACTGTTCACCGCACCCATCACGTTCACACTCAGAAGCTTTGCGACCTCTTCCGGGACCAACTCGGTGGCATCAGTGGTGGCCCCCATGCCCGCGTTGGCAATCAGGACGTCGATCTTTCCAAATTCTTGACGCAGGCGATCTGCGGCGGCCTTTACGGCGGTTGCGTCACGCACGTCGGCCGGCAGCAGCACGGTCCGCGCCGCAGTCGATTCGGCCGCAGTCGATTCGTTAGAGCCGTTCCTGACCTGCTCAATCTCTGCCGCAACCTCGAGTAGCCGAGGCGATGGCTCCGTGGCAACCGGCAAATCAGTCGAGCGTCTCGCGCCGACCGCTGCGGCGACCGCCTTCGGCGCTGCGACGCCTCGCGCCAACAGCCCAAGCTTCGCGCCGCGGCGCGCTAATTCAATTGCGAGTCCGCGCCCGATGCCCGAAGACGCGCCAGTAATTAAGACCACTTTGTCAGCCCAATCCATAACGTCCATCAGCCGAAACATACTCCACTCAGCTTTGCCTCAAGAGTCGGATCTAGCTCGAGGCAGGAGTGTTTTCCTTTGTGTTGGTTAGTGTGACTTCGTGGATCGTCCTTAGTTTTCCGCACAAAAGGAACGATCCACGAAGTCACACGAATCAAGACGCCTACCCTCCCGTAATGCCTGAGACATCTGAGGGTACATCTTGAAGAAAACAAATAAAAGCCCTCAGTTTGCGTAATCTGTGGATTATATTTGCTGGATCACCGGCACAATGACCGGACGGGCTCCGGTCTCTTTCTGAATGAACCGCTTGAGTTCGACGCGAAGATGCTCTTTCAACAACGACAGGTCAGCCAGCATTTGTTTCGAGGCTCCGGCCAGAGCCGCGGCCACGACCTGCTGCGAATCCTTCACCAGTTGTTTCGAACCTTCATAGCTGGAAACCTGCGCCCGGCGATGGGTACCGTTGCCGTTGGTCGATTCAAAGCCACGCACTCCCTGCGCGATGATCTGCGCTGGTCCTTCCAGCTCTCCGGTCTGGCCGTCAATGTTTACGATCAGAGTAACCATCCCCTCATAGGCCATCTTCTTTCGCTCGCGCACGGTCTCGTAATCGATCTCTTCGAACCCTGAATCGTCGATGAAGGTGCGGCCAATCTCGCGCCGGTCGATGACTGCGGCGCGCTCGCCGTCCAGCTCCAGCACGTCGCCGTTTTCGATCAGGATAATGTTCGCTTCGGGAAAGCCCAGATGGTTTTTGACAAACTCTTTGTGGCGGAACAGCATGCGATACTCGCCGTGAATCGGCACCAGGAACTTTGGCCGCACGGCTTCGGTCATGATGCGTATGTCTTCCTGCGAAGCGTGTCCGCTGACGTGAATCAGCCGGCGTTTCTCTTCGATGATGTTCGCGCCCTTCTTGTAGATGAAACCAATAGCCGCGAGATGGCGCGTTCGTTACCGGGAATGATTCGCGCCGAAAGCACGACCGTGTCGGTTTCCTCAATTGTGAGGCCTTTGTAGATCTGTGTGGCCATTTGATAAAGCGCAGCCCGCGGCTCAGCCTGCGAACCCGTCACCAGCAAAACGATCTCGTTATCGCGCATCTGCTTCGTATCGTTGATACTAACCAGCATGCCGTCGTGAATGTCCAGATAGCCGAGCCGGTCCGCGATCTCAACGTTCTTCTGCATTGAGCGGCCGAGCACGCAGACCTTGCGGTTGAACTGCTGCGCCACATCAAAAACAATTTGCAGCCGGTGAATCGAAGAGGCGAACGCAGCCACAATCAGCCGGCCCCTGGCTTCGGCAAAGATTTCTTCAAAAGCCGGAATCACGGCGCGTTCCGATGGAGTTCGGCCCGGCACCGTTGCGTTCGTGGAATCCGAAAGCAGCGCCAGCACACCTTCCTGACCGTACCTGCGAAGGGTTCTTAGATCTATTGCCTCGCCGATTACGGGCGTTTCGTCGACTTTATAATCGCCGGTGTGAATGATCGTGCCGACAGGTGTTTTGATCGCCAGGGAGAAACAATCAATCAGCGAATGCGACGCGCGAATGAATTCAATGGCGAAGGATCCGATCGTGACTACGTCGCGCGGCTCGACGCGATGCAGCATCACATCGCCCAGGATGCCGTGCTCATCCAGCTTGCTCTCCGCCAGTCCCAGCGTGAACCGCGAAGCGTAAACCGGCACATTGAATTTCTTCAGGATGTAGGGCAGCGCGCCGAGATGATCTTCGTGGCCATGCGTCAGAATGATCGCCGTGATGCTGTCGCGGTATTGTTCCAGGACATCAAAATCCGGGATGCAGACATCGACGCCATAAACACTCTCTTCAGGAAAGCCCATGCCCGCATCGACAACGATCATCTCGTCGCCAAAACGCAGCAGCGTGCAATTCATCCCAAACTCGCCGATACCGCCGAGGGGGATGATTTCTAAGACATTAGCCACTTATCGTTGTTACTCGACTCTCTCTGGACGGGGCTTGAGGAGTATAGCACGCAACGTGTGGGACGGGCGGTTCGGGCCATGACCATCTGCGTTGACTTGGTTCCTCGAAAGTCTGAAACGTCGAGGGGCTGAGAGGTCCGCAGCTCGGTCGGATTGGGAGCGTTTCATCCAAACGCCTCATCCTGACAGGCCAAAACTTCCAACAATTGAGACAGAGTGATAATCTCAACCTATGAACATCAAGGTCATCATTGAGCCGGGCGAAGACGGCTACTTTGTCGCCCACGTTCCTTCCCTGAAAAGCTGCTGGTCTCAGGGTAAGACCAAGGAAGAAGCGCTTGAGAATATCCGCGAAGCAATTGACCTCTACCTTGAGCCCGAACCAAACGAGGCCTCCTCCTTTTAAGCGCCAAGGGCGCGCAATGCAACAGCCTGGGCCAACGGCCCAGGACCCAAAGCACAGACAAACTGAGCTCTGAAGGAGCGAAATAATCTGCTTCAATGAGCCAAATAGAATCCCGACAATTCCGCGCTTTCAGCGCTCGGCGGAATCCTCTCTACCTCCTACCTGGGGCGTTGCCCCAGGCTTTTGCATTGCGCGCCTTTGGCGCTTCAAATCCCAGGTCGCCAATGCCGAAACATCAGCCGATCTTGTCTCGATCCTAGTTACTTGGGGGTACCCATTGATGACTCGTGGGAACCTACAAATGGATTGCGGATTCGTCTTGGTCGCTTTTAGGTACCTAGGATTTACTTTTATGTACCCAACATTTAATGCAGGGTACCTGCCACTTGTATCGGAGTACCTCCAATCAGTCTGAGGTTTCCCTTTTGCTAATCGAGGGAACCGATTATCAAGTCGAGGGTACCTCTGGATGATTTGGAGGTACCCGTTTTCTGTTTTCGGGTTCGAGGTGATTACCTCAAGATACGCGTTTGCGACGCTCGGATACCCGATAATCCTGTACACGTACTGAGAGACAGCCTCTGGTACCCAACTCCTGTAAGCGCCAAAGGCGCGCGATGAAATAGCCTGGGCCAACGGCCCAGGAAGCAAAGCACAGACAAATTGAGCTCTGAAGGAGCGAAATAAGCGCGCATAGTTAGGTCTGCTTCAATGAGCCAAATAGAATCCCGACAATTCCGCGCTTTCAGCGCTCGGCGAATCCTCTTTACCTCCTACCTGGGGCGTTGCCCCAGGCTTTTGCATTGCGCGCCTTTGGCGCTTCAGATCGGCACACCCGATACGTGGCTCTGAAGGAGCGAGAATAGGATCAGTCAATCCCACACGTACCGCTCGTCAAAATCAATTCCATAGCTCTTGAGAAAATCCCGATACTCGTCCTGAAATGTCACGCGTTTGTGGTGCTCTTTCTGATTGCGAATATACCGCTTCACGACTTCTACGTTTGAGTGTCCGATCGAAAACGCGCCGTATCCTCTTTGCCAGTGAAAGTTCTTGAACTCTCGGCCTTTTGTCTTGATCCACTTCGATGAGTTCGTCTTAACTTCTTCCACAAGCTCGGCCACGGTGATAACTCGGGCCAGCGAAAACAGAACGTGAATATGATCGCTGGTTCCATTGAGAGCGAGGCATGGTGATTTCAACTCTCGGAGAATCTTCGCGATGTAAGGATGCAATTCCGGCTCGATTGCGGGAGTGATGAAAGGCTCGCGATTCTTTGTGCTGAAGATTAAATGAACAAGGATTGAAGACAGAGACTGGGGCATGTATGGGCCCTCACTTTCGATTCATTCCGCGCTTTCAGCGCTTGAAAACTCAGAGAGGATATACATTTTCCTGGGGCGTTGCCCCAGGCTTTTTCATCGCGCGCCGTTGGCGCTTGAGTGTAAAGATCTTCACCGCCTTTGTGCGATTCGTTGCACTGCCAAAATTCCGCGAACTCTTAAGCGCCGAAGGCGCGCGATGCGATAGCCTGGGCCAACGGCCCAGGATCGACGCCACCCAACGGTTGAGCTCTGAAGGAGCGAAATAGGAGCGCGATAAAACCATCCCGCGCTTTCAGCGCCAGGCGAATCTCTTCACACGTACCTGGGGCGTTGCCCCAGGCTTTTGCATCGCGCGCCGTTGGCGCTTTAATGCCACAGCTTCGGAGCAGATCAATTCCGCCTGTGCTACAGTTTCACCAGTACGATGAAAATGTTTCTCGCACTCCTTGTCTCACTTCTCCTTCTGGCCTTCACCGCCTTCGCCCAATCCCCCGAATTCAACGAACCCTGGAAGAATCCGAACATCGCTTTGGCGATCGACCCTTACGAACGCAACGACATCGATTGGGACCAACTCGCGACCGACAAGCGGGTGGTGGCGATCATTCATCGCGCGACCATCGGCGATCGCGCGGACCGCAAATATGCCGAGCGCCGCGATGAGGCGAAGAAGCGCGGCTATAAGTGGGGCGCTTATCATCTAGGCAAACCCGGCGATCCGATCAAGCAAGCCGACTTTTTTCTGAACAGCGCTAAGCCGGCGCCAGACGAATTGATTGCTCTCGATCTGGAAAGTGTGGACGCGACGAAGCACATGAGTTTCGAAGAGGCGCGGGTCTTCATCAAACGCATCAAAGAGAAAACCGGACGCTACCCGCTCATTTATGCCAACAACGAAGTGACGAAGGCGATTTCAGATCAGTACGGCGCGGATGAAGTCTTCGCAAAGACGCATCTGTGGTATGCGCGCTTCAAAAAGAACGTCAAAGATTTTCCAGTAGGCACGTGGAAGACCTACACAGTCTGGCAATTCTCAAGTGAACAGAATTGCAGCCCGGGAAATCGGAGCGCCTGTCTCTACACAGTTCCCGGCACGGAATACGATATGGATGTCGATGTCTATAACGGGACGATTGAAGAGCTGGGCAGCAAGTGGCCGTTTGATAAGTAGACTTTGGAGTGCGGTGGCAAGCGAAGCGGACGGCGCTTAGAGTTCCCTCTCCCTCTGGGAGAGGGTTAGGGTGAGGGATTGAGGCGAAGCCCACTCCGCATTAGGTCGTTCCTGGCGAAACACAACAAAGCAGTTTGGGAAGCTAGTCAGTAAGCTTTGCTCCCTCACCCCGACCCTCTCCCAAAGGGACTAACATACTTGACTCATCAAATCATGTGATTGGCAGGTTGTTGTCTTGAGCGCCGAAGGCGCGAAATGTAATAGCCCGGCCCAACGGGCCGGGTGCGGCGATGGTCGTTTGATTG
>Ga0137404_10000724_pt1 | contig 21771 bp, 16 predicted proteins | sample CZOMad2_1_16fung_FD_108285 | JGI IMG/M metagenome (GOLD analysis project Ga0137404, IMG submission 108285) | Vadose zone soil fungal communities from Angelo Coast Range Reserve, California, USA - CZOMad2_1_16fungal (Illumina Assembly) | ecosystem: Environmental > Terrestrial > Soil > Vadose... | reverse complement strand
CGCCGGCTCGCGACGATCTGGCCCGGATTGGCGATGGCAAGGAGTCTTGCCGCGAGGTTGGTCGTGTCAGCGACCGCCGTGTAGTCCATGCGGAGGTCGTGGCCGATGTCCCCGACCACGACGGGCCCCGTGTTGATCCCCATCCGCATCTGGAACTCGATCCCGTGGGCGCTCTTGACGTCTTCGGCGAGCGGCTTCAGGCCCTCTTGGATCGCGAGCGCCGCGCTCAGCGCGCGCTGGGCATGGTCTTCGTGAGCGATCGGAGCCCCGAAGAGCGCCATCACCCCGTCACCGAGGAATTGGTTGACCGTGCCCTCATAGCGGTGAACCGCACCCAGGATAGCGTCGAACGCGCGGTCCATGATCGCGTGGACGTCCTCGGGATCGAGCTTCTCCGACATCGCCGTGAAGCCGGACACGTCCGCGAACATCACCGTGACGATCTTCCGCTCGCCCTCGATGGCGCTCTTGGAGGTGAGAATTTTCTCGGCGAGGTGCTTGGGGGTGTAGGCCTCCGGGGATGCGAAGCGGGCGGGCGGCGCTATAGGCGCTGCTGCGGCGGCCGGGGCCGGCGCTGCCGCGGCGGTCGCCAGCCGCTGGCCACATTCGCTACAGAACTTGTTGGTGGAAGGGTTGACGGCCTGGCAAGCGGGACAGAGCGACTGGAGTCGCGTCCCGCACTCCCCGCAGAACTTGGTCTCTGGGGGATTGGCGCGCCGGCACTGGGGACACTCCATCCTAGCCTTCCATGGTCCCGACCGATGGAAGTCGCCCCAAAACTAAGGGAAACATCCTGAAGAGTCAAGCTAACCGACGGCGACGTCGAAGTCCGGGCGCAACGCCGCCGTCTCTCTCCAGGTTCGGGCAGAAATCCCGCTCGGAGCACTGCCTCCGTCTCATCTTTTCCCACAGTTAGCCGTGGCATCGGGTTTGCCCTCGGAATCACCGCGGTCAGGGTCCCGAGGAGGGTTAAGAAATGGCGATCAGCGGCGTCGGCGGGTTCGTCGGGACTTCCGTCGCGCTGCGAGCCCGGCGGGCGCCAGGTTGTCTCCGGTGCCCACTCGAGCGACTGGCCGGTCGGAACTACTGCGGCGGATGCGGCAACCCGCTTCGCCCTCGCTGTGAGCGCAAACAGGTGAGCGTGCTTTTCGCGGACATCTCCGGCTTCACCGCGCTGTCAGAGCGGCTCGATCCCGAGCAGGTCAGCGAGATCATGCACCGCATGTTCGACATCGTGCTGAGGGTCGTGCACGAGCACGGTGGCAGGGTGAACCAGTTCCTGGGCGACGGGGCCATGGCACTCTTCGGCGAGGCGCCGGCTGAGCAGCATGCCTCCCGAGCGCTGAGCGCCGCCCTCGACGTGCAGGAACGACTCGAAACGGTGCGCTGCGAGGTGCGGCGTAGCTACGGCTTGGAGTTCCGCGTGCGGATGGCCATCAACACGGGACCCGTCGTCGTCGGGACTATCGGCGCTGCTCTGCGCACCTACTACACGGCCACGGGCAGCACGACCAGCGTTGCCTCGCGGCTGCTCTGCATTGCTGAGCCCGGTCAGATCGTGCTCACCGGCCGCACGCGGGAGCTTGCCACCGGCCGCTACGACTTCGAGGAGCTCGGGGAGATGCCTCTGACGGAATCGCTCGACACGGTCGAGGTCTACGCGCTGACTCGCGAGACGATGAAGTATGTCCAGAGCGGGGACCTGGCCGCGGTCTAGTCACTCACACGTCATCTCGTCGACGTCAATCCGGTGCTCGACGACCCTCTAGCGACGGGTGTTCCGGTTGATCCCAAGGATCTGCGCGGCGCGTGCGTCCAATCCACCGAGGACCTCCCCGCAGGCTCTTGACGCAGGGGCCTGAGCGCCGTCAACGTCGCGGTTCTGAAACGTCAGTCCAGGGTGCCCGGGTCGATCCCGTGCTCGACCAGCTTCTTACGAAGGGTGTTCCGGTTGATGCCGAGGATCTGCGCGGCCCGCACCTGGTTGCCGCCCGTCTCCCGGAGCACCGCGCGCAGCAGGGGCTTCTCGACCAGGCCGATCATCAGGTCGTAGAGGTTGGCGCTGGCGTGCTCGCGGAGACCGCGGACGCACTCGATGAGCTTCCGCTCGATGACCTCCTCGAGCGGCGCGTCCACGGCGACCGAGGCGGCTGCCGACACCGGACCGATGGGAAGATGCTCGGGCAAGATGATGCCGCTCGTGGCCATCACCATCGCGCGCTGGATCACGTTCTCCAGCTCGCGCACGTTGCCGGGCCAATCGTAGCCGACCAGGCGGTCGAGCGCCTCGGGGGCGACGCCGCGCTCGCCGAGCTCGCCGGCGTACTTCGCGAGGAAGTGCTCGATCAGGATCGGGACGTCGCGCCGGCGATCCCGGAGCGGCGGCAGGTTCACGCTGACGACGTTGAGCCGGTAGTAGAGGTCCTCCCGGAAGCGCCCCTCCTTCATCAGGGCCTCCAGGTCGCGGTTGGTGGCGGCCAGCACGCGCACGTCGATGCGGATGGATTCCTGACCGCCCAGGCGCTCGATCGTCCGCTCCTGCAGCGCCCGCAGCAGCTTGGTCTGCAGCTCGACCGGCATGTCGCCGATCTCGTCGAGGTAGAGCGTGCCGCCGTGCGCGAGCTCGAGCTTTCCGAGCCGCCGCTCCTTCGCGTCGGTGAACGCGCCGCGCTCGTGCCCGAACATTTCCGACTCGAGCAGGGTGGTGGGAATCGCCGCGCACGACACCGCGACGAAGGGCCGGCCGGCCCGCCGGCTGTAGTGGTGGATCGCGCTGGCGACCAGCTCCTTGCCGGTGCCCGACTCGCCGCGCAAGAGCACCGTCACGTCGCTGGCCGCCACGCGGCCGATGGTCTTGTAGACGTCCTGCATGCGGGGGTGACGGCCGATGATGGCGCCGAACTCCCACACCTCCTGCAGGCCGCTCTTGAGGCGGGTCACCTCCTGGGTCAGGCGGCGCGCCTCCATGGCCCGCTCGGTGAGCAGGAGCACCTCGTCGAGGTCGAACGGCTTCGCGAGGTAATCGTAGGCGCCGCGCTGCATCGCCTGGATCGCGGTGTCCATGGTGCCGTGGGCGGTCATCACGACGACGCACGCGTCGCCGCGGATCTCGCGGAGGCGGGCGAGCGCGGTGAGGCCGTCGACACCCGGCATCCGCACGTCGAGGAAGACCAGGTCGAAGGGCTCGGCCTCGAAGGCCCGGAGCGCCGCGGCGCCGTCCTTGACGGCGACGACCTCGTAGCCCGCCTGACGCAGGCCCTTCTCCAGCACCCAGCGGAGGCTGTCCTCGTCGTCGGCGACCAGAACCCGCGCGTTTATTGTAGCGATGGCCGTGAGCCCGGCTCGAGCCGAGGGTGGCCTGAGAGAGGAGCGAGTGGCTCCGACACGCCCGATCTCACCGTTTGTCCCCTCTTCACTTCGCGATCGGGAGGAAGCACGTCACGATGGTGCCGCGTCCCTCGGCGCTCTCCACCTGGATCGCGCCGCGGTGCTCCTCGAGAATGCGGTGGCAGATCGAGAGACCGAGCCCGAGGCCCTTGTCCTTGGTCGTGAAGAACGGGTCGAAGATCCGCGCGCGGACGGGGGCCGGGATCCCCGGGCCCTCGTCGGCCACCTGCGCCTCGACCATGCTGCGCTGGCCCGTCCCCAGGTCCATCTTGCCGAAGAGCGGGTTGAGGCTCAATCGCGTCGTCAGGGTCAGGCGCCCGCCGCCCTCCATGGCGTCCAGGGCGTTGCGCACGAGGTTGTGGAAGACCTGCAGCAGCCGGTCCTCGTCGCCGAGGATCGGCGGAAGGCTCGGGTCGTAGCGCCGGACGAGCGCGACGCTGCGCTCGCGCGCACCTTCCTCGTTCAGCAGGGTGACCCGCTCGAGGAGCTGGTGGAGGTTGAGCGGCACCGCGCGAAGCTGGATCGGCCGCGCCAGATCGAGGAGCATCTCGATGATGCGGTTCACGCGGTCGACCTCGGTCAGGAGCACGTCCGTGTATTCGCCCAGGCGCGAGTCCGGCGCGAGCTCACGCCGGAGCAGCTGCACGGCGCCGCGGATCGCGCCGAGCGGATTCCGCACCTCGTGGGCGAGCCCGACCGCCATCCGGCCCGCCGCCGCCAGCGTCTCGCCCCGGCGCACCTCGGCCTCGAGCTGATGGATGCGCGAGAGGTCGCGGAGCACGACGACGGCGGCCTCGACCTGTCCGTTCCGGCCGCAGAGCGGCGCCGTGACGACCGAGACGGGCACCCGACGGCCGTCGCCGCGCTCGACGAAGCTCTCGGCCTCGGAGCGGCTCTCGCCCGTGGCGAGCGTCTCGCCGAGCCGCCGCACGACGGAAGCGTCGGGAGAGAAGACCTCCTTGATGTAGCGTCCCTCCGCGCGCCGCGCCGAGCGCTCGGTGAGGACCTCGGCCGCGGAGTTCCAGAAGACGATACGGAGTTCGGCGTCCACCGCGATGACCGCGTCGGGGAGACCGGCTAGCACTGCTTCGTAGTTCATTGTAGCGGGGTCCGCGAGGCCGGCTTGGACCGAGGGTGGCCTGACAAAGAAGCGACCCGGCTCCGCATCGCCCGGTCTATCCGTGTCGTCCGCTTTAGCCCTGCTGCTGGCTTCATCCCTGTCGCCTGTTCCATTCTGTCGCCCGGTCTATCCGTGTCGTCCGCTTTAGCCCTGCTGCTGGCTTCATCCCTGTCGCCTGTTCCATTCTGTCGCCCGGTTTATTCCGGTCGTCCGCTTTAGCCCTGCCGCTCGCTTCATCCCTGTCGCCCGCTCTATTCCAGTCGCCCGGTCTATCCGTGTCGCCCGTTTTCACTCGGCGAGCGTTAGGTCGGGGGCGGCGTTCAGCGTCAGTGGCGCGTGCTGTCCGGCGGCGAGCCGTACCGTTCCCGCGGCGGTGATCATCGCTGCGTTGTCGGTGCAGAGGTGGCGCGGCGGGATGTGCAGACGCAGCCCATGCTCGATGGCCGCCGCCTCGAGGGCCTCGCGCAGCCGGCCATTGGCGGCGACCCCGCCGGTCAGGACGATGCGCTTGATCCCGTGGTGAAGGGCGGCTCTGACGGTCTTTCGCACGAGCATCTTCACGACCGTGGCCTGGAACGAGGCGGCGATGTCCGCGATCTCCGCGCTCCCCACGGGCGCACGCTGCTTGACGTAAAGGGACACCGACGTCTTGATACCGCTGAACGAGAAGTCGGCCGCGCCGTCGCTCATCTGCGCCAGCGGGAACGAGATCGCCTTCGGATCACCTCCGGTGGCCGTGCGCTCGATGGCGGGACCTCCCGGGAAGCCGAGGCCGAGCAGCTTCGCGACTTTGTCGAAGGCCTCGCCGGCCGCGTCGTCGCGGGTCTGCCCCACCAGCGAGTACGTCAGGGGCGCCCGCGCGTGGTAGAGCGCGGTGTGGCCGCCCGAGACCACGAGCGCCAGGAACGGGTGCTCCGGCGGGTCGTCGGTCAGGAACGCGGCGTAGATATGGCCCTCGAGGTGGTTCACGGCGACCAGGGGCAGCCGGTGAACGTACGCGAGGGACTTCGCGACGGCACAGCCCACGAGCAGAGAGCCGATGAGCCCCGGCCCCTGCGTCACGGCGATCCCGTCGAGGTCCGGCAGTCGGACGCCGGCGTCGGCGAGCGCCTTCTCGACGACCGGCACGATGACCTCGAGGTGGCGCCGTGAGGCGAGCTCCGGGACGACACCGCCGTACGGCGCGTGGATGGAATCCTGCGAGGCGACGACGCTCGAGAAGACGCGACGACCGTCGGCGAGCACCGCCGCCGCCGTCTCGTCACACGAGCTCTCGATCCCGAGCACGATCATCCGTCGTCCTTTCTCGCGAGTTGCGCGGGCCGCACAGACAGCAAGGGCGATGCGGCCGAGTGCTTGCTACCCGGCCTGGCATCGCCCTTGATGCGCGTGGTGGCGGCTACTGCGGCCGGGCCTGGGCCTGTGGGTTCTGCCCCGGACGCTGCTGCTCGATGATCCGCATCGTCTTGATCACGTCGAGCGCCCGCTGCACCTGGATATCCTTCCTGAGCTCCTCCATCGGATCGAGCGACGGCTGCTGCCGGTCTCTCGACGCTGCCGGATCCTTCTCCTTCGGGATCTCGACGACGATGTCCGGCGTGATGCCCTTGCCGTGGATCGACCGGCCCTTGGGCGTGAAGTATTTCGCCGTCGTGAGTCGCAGCCCCGAGCCGTCCGAGAGCGGGATGATCGTCTGCACCGACCCCTTCCCGAAGGTCTGGGTGCCGACCACGATCGCCCGTCCCCAGTCCTGGAGCGCGCCCGCCACGATCTCGGAGGCCGACGCGCTTCCCTGGTTGACCAGTACCACCATCGGCAGCGCGGGATAGGACTTCTTCGCGTGGGCCGAGAAGCGCATGTTCTGGTTCCGAACGCGCCCCTCGGTGTACACGACGAGCTTGCCGTCGTCGATGAACTCCTCGGTGACCTCCACGGCCGCCGTCAGGAGCCCGCCCGGGTTGTTGCGCAGGTCGAGGACGAGCGCCTTCATGCCCGTCTTCGCGGCCTTTTCGAGCGCTGCGCCCATGTCGCCGGGCGACTGCTCCTGGAACTGGCGCAGCTTGATGTAGGCGATGCCGCCGCCGAGGTCGGCCGAGCGCACCGACTGCACCCGGATCTGCTCGCGCGTGATGTCGAAGTCCTTCGATTCGGTCCAGCCCTCGCGCACCACGGTGATCGTCACCTTCGTGCCGGGCTTGCCGCGCATGCGCTTGACGGCGTCGGGCAGCTGCATGTCCTTCGTCACCAGGCCGTCGATCTTCAGGATGCGATCGCCCGTCTGCAGGCCGGCGCGGTAGGCGGGCGTCCCCTCGATCGGCGACACGACCGTGAGGACGTCGTCACGCAGCGTGATCTCGATCCCGAGGCCGCCGAAGCTGCCGCTCGTCTCGACCTGCATTTCCTTGTAGCTGTCCGGGTCGAGGAAGGAGCTGTGCGCGTCGAGGCCGCGCAAGGTCCCTTTGATCGCGCTGTAGATGAGGTCCTTCGGCGGCACCTCGTCCACGTACTGGGTCTGCACGATGGAGAGGACCTCGGTGAAGAGCTTCAGTTGCTCGTAAGTGGCGCTGCTGTCCGCGCTCTTGCTGGCCACGGAACCGCCGAGCGACAGCGTGAGCACCACCAGAAGCGAGCCGATCACAAAGGCCTTCTTCATGGACGTCCCCTCATCCCGCGCTTAGCCACCCTGGCGGAGCCACTGTTCCGGATCCTGAGGCCTGCCCTGATAGCGCACCTCGAAGTAGAGCCGCGGCCCGGCGAGCGACCCCGTGTCGCCCACCGTGCCGATCCGCTGCCCCTGTCGCACGTCCTCGCCCTCCTTCGCCTCGATCTCGGCGATGTGGGCGTAGAGCGTGTAGTACTCGTTGCCGTGGTCGACGATGATCAGGTTGCCATACCCCTTGAACCACCCCGTATAGACGACGTGGCCGGCGTGCACCGCCAAGACTTCGCGGCCCACCGCCGCCTCGATGTCGACCCCATTCCGGAAAGTCCGGGTGCCGAACCGCGGATGCACCTGGGCGCCGAACCCCGTGACGATCCGCCCCTCGGTCGGCCAGGGCAGGCGCCCCCTGAGCGTTCCGAAGCCGACCGAGGGTGGCTCGATCCCACCCTTGGGTGGCGGCACCTTGGCCAGCTTCCGCTGCTTGGCCTGAAGCTCGCGGATGAACGCTTCGAGGCGGTGAGACGCTTCTGTTAATTCGCCCACCACGCGATCGTGATAAGCCCGCTCGTCGCGCACCTTCGCGAGGAGCGTCCGCCGCTTTGCGACCTCGCGATCGACCTCCGCCTGCTCCCGCGTCGCCTCGTCGCGGAGGCTCGCCAACTCCTGCTGTTGAGTCTCTTCCCGGCTTTTGCGGTCCGCCAACCTCTCAGAAGTAATACGATACTCTTGAATCAAGCGGGCGTCCAGGGCCGCGAGGCTCGCGAGATGGCGCACGGCGACGGCCCGCGTCACCGGGTCTTCGCCGCTGAGGATGACCGGCAATGCGCCGCCCTGAGCGTGCACGCGATACATCACCCGGAGCCGCCCGGCGAGGGCCTGCACCTGGCCGGCCCGCTGCCGCTCGAGCTTCGAGATCTCGCCGCGGAAGAGCTGTACGTCGGCCTGGGCCTTCTTGATCCGCGCTTCCAGCCGGGCGACTTCGTTTTGCTTGCCGGCAAGTCGCCGCTCGATCTCCTCGAGCGCGGCGAGGAGCGACGTCTCGCGCGCCCGCGCCGCCGCGGCCCGCTCCTTTTCCTCCTTGAGCTGCTTCTGCGTCTGCTGAAGCTTCCGCTGCTCGGCCTGCAGAGGATCCTCGCGCTTGGGCTGGGCGGCCGCCGGGAGGACCGCGAGCACTCCGAGCACCGCCGCGAGCGCCGCGAGTCTCATGGCTCGCGGCCGGCGCGGGCCAGCCATCCGCCGAGTCCGCCGAGCAGGGTCCCCGCGCCGAGCAGCGTCGCAACGCCGACGGGGCTGAAGAACACGAGCTGCGAGAGCCCGAGCGTGAGGTTGACGAGCGGCTCGAGGCGCGGAGCCACCACCGAGTACGTGAGGACGAGGGCCCCCAGGGCCAGGACCGCTCCGGCGAGTCCCTGCATCATCCCCTGCAGAAGCAGGGGTAGCCGGATCGTCACCTCGGAGGCGCCGACGAGTCGCATGATCTCGGTCTCGTGCCGCCGCGCGTGCAGGATGAGCGTCGTCGCGGTCGTGACGGTCAGGATGGCGGCGGCGCCGAGCACGGCACCGACCCCGAGGCCGATCGTCGTGAGGAGCCGCTGCCAGTGCGAGAGCTGCTCGACCCAGTCCGCGCTCCCGGCGACCTCGTCGGCCTCGGGCAAGGCCGCCAGGCGCGCCAGGAGCTCGCGCGCGCCCTCGGGCGTCGCGGCGCCCGCCGCCGGCGTCACCTCGAGCGACGCCGGCAGCGGATTCGCCGGCAGCTGGTCGACCACGCCCGCGTCTTTGCCGAGCACCTGCTTGAGCGCCCGGAGCGCGTCCGCCTTGCCGATGAAGACCACGCCGGCCACCCCGGGGGTCGACCGGACGCGATCGAGCAGCGCGGCGACGTCGGCGGACCCCGGCTCGCGCTTGAGATAGACGACGATGCGCACCCGGTCGCGCCACTGCGCGACGGCGCGGTCGAGATTGGACGACACGAGCCAGAAGCCTCCGAGCGCGGCCAGCGACAGCGTGATCAACACGATGGCGCTGACGGCGACGCGCCCCGCCCTCCGGAGATCGCGCAGCGCCTCGCCGACCAGGAATCCAACCACGACTTCAGCCCTCGTCCTTCACGACGCGGCCGCCGTCGAGCATGAGAGTGCGCCGACGCAGCGCGGCGGCCAGCCGCGCCTGATGGGTGGCCAGCACGATCGTCGTTCCGCCCGCCCCGATGTCCTTGAGCGCTTCGATGATCTCGGCGGCCATTGCCTCGTCGAGGTTGCCGGTCGGCTCGTCGGCGAGGAGGAGCGGCGGTCGCCTCACGATGGCCCGGGCCAGGGCGGCCCGCTGAGCCTCGCCCTGCGAGAGCTGCGCGGGGTAGGCCTGGGCCCGCGACGACAACCCGACCACGCGGAGCGCGTCGAAGACGCGCGCCGTGATATCGCGCCGGGGCGCGCCGAGCACACGCAGGACGAAGGCGACGTTCTCGTAGACGGTGCGCACGGGGAGCAGCTTGGCGTCCTGGAAGACGACCCCGATCGAGCGGCGGAGCGCCGCCACCCGCGAGCGCCGCAGCGGGACGAGGTCGTAGCCGAGGACCTCGACGTCGCCCTCGGAGGGCAGGTCGTCGCGGTAGAGGAGCCGCAGCAGCGTCGTCTTGCCGGCACCGCTGGCGCCGGTCAGGACCACGAACTCGCCCTTGGCGATCCGGAACGACACCTCGCGTAGCGCAGGGACCTTCACGGGCCCGACCGAGTACACCTTCGAAACCCGGTGAACCTCAATCATGGCGGGCGCTTTGATTATAGCCGCGGGCCTCAGGTTTGCGAGAGCTTGTCCTCCAGGAGGCGGTTCACGAGCGCCGGGTTCGCCTTGCCGCCGGTCGCCTTCATGACCTGTCCCACGAGCGCCTTGGCCGCGGCGGTACGCCCGCGCTTGAAGTCCTCGATCGCCTTCGGGTTGGCGGCCATCACCGAGGCGATGATCTGACTCAGGGCCGCCTCGTCCGCGACCTGGGTGAGCCCCTCCCGGCCGACGATCGTCGGCGCGGCCTCGCCCGAGGCGAACATCTTCTGAAACACGTCCTTGGCGATCTTGCCGCTGATCGTCCCGTCCTCGATGAGGCGGAGCAGACCGGCGAGATGGCGCGGCGGAATCGGCGACCTCTGGATCGCGCGCTCGTCGTCGCCGGGGAGGACGCGCAACAGCTCCGACATGATCCAGTTGGACACCATCTTCGGACGGTCCCCGGCGGCCGCCGCGGCCGGTTCCCACTCCCGCAGCGCGGCCTCGTAGTAGTCCGCGAGCGCCCGCGACTGGGTGAGCACCTCGGCGTCATAGGGCGGCAGCCCGTACTGCGCGACGACTCGCCGGCGCCAGGCTCGCGGCAGCTCCGGGAGCCCGGTCCGGATCTCCTCGACCCACCGCCGGTCGATCTGAAGCGGAACCAGATCGGGCTCCGGGAAATAACGATAGTCGTGCGCGTACTCCTTCGAGCGCATCGAGCGGGTGTAGGCCCGGTCGGCCTCCCAGAGGCGCGTCTCCTGGACGATGCGCTCGCCCGCGTCGAGCGCTTGCGCCTGACGCCGCACCTCGAACTCGAGCGCCCGCTGGACGTTCCTGAACGAGTTCAGGTTCTTGATCTCGACTTTCGTCCCGAGCCGGGCGCTGCCCCGAGGGCGCAGCGAGACGTTCGCGTCACACCGGAGCGAGCCCTCCTCCATGTTGCCGTCGCAGACGCCGAGGAAGACCACGACGGCCCGGAACGCTCTCAGGTACGCGGCGGCCTCTTCGGGCGAACGCAGCTCCGGCCGCGAGACGGTCTCCATGAGCGGCACGCCGGAGCGGTTGAAGTCCACCAGGCTCGCCTGCGCCGTCTCGAGCGTGCCCTCGTGGAGGAGCTTGCCGACGTCTTCCTCGAGGTGGAGCCGCTGGATCCCGATGGCGCGGGGCCCGCCGTCGATGTCGATCTCCAGCACGCCATCCTCGGCGAGAGGTTCTTCGTACTGGCTGATCTGGTAGTTCTTCGGCATGTCCGGATAGTAGTAGTGCTTGCGCGCGAAGCGGCACGCCTCGTTGACGCGGCAGCCCAAGGCCAGCGCGGTGCGGATCCCGAACTCGACCGCCCGCCGGTTGACGACCGGCAGGACGCCGGGCATGCCCTGGCAGACGGGGCAGGTCTGGGAGTTGGGCCGCGCGCCGAACGTCGTCGGACACCCGCAGAACATCTTCGATCGCGTCAGCAGCTGGGCGTGGACCTCGAGCCCGATGACGACGTCGTAGGGGCCCGGCGCCGTCATGCCAGGTCCGGGCGGCGCGAGCGCCACGAGGTCGCCTGCTCGTAGGCGTACGCGGCGCGCAGCACGCGAGCCTCGTCGAGCGGACGGCCGAGCAGCTGGAGCCCGATCGGCAGCCCCGTCGCGCCGAAGCCGCACGGCACCGAGATGCCCGGGATTCCGGCCAGGTTGCCCGGGATCGTGAAGACGTCGTTGAGGTACATGGACAGCGGGTCTTCCTTCTCGCCGTGCTTGAACGCCACGTTGGGGGTCGTCGGCGCGACGATGAGGTCAACGCGCGCGAACGCGGCCGCGAATTCGCGGCGCACGAGCGTCCGGACGCTCTGCGCCTTGCCGTAGTAGGCGTCGTAATAGCCGGCCGACAGCGCGTAGGTGCCGAGCATGATCCGGCGCTTGACCTCGGCGCCGAAGCCCACGGCGCGCGTCCGGCTCTCCATCTCGACCAGATCGCGGCCCGGCACGCGCAGCCCGAACTTGACGCCGTCGTACCGCGCGAGGTTCGACGAGGCCTCGGCGGGGAGGATCACGTAGTACGCCGCCAGCGAATGCTTGGTCGTCGGCAGCGACACCCGCTCGACCCGGGCGCCGAGGCCCTTCAGCACCTCGATCGCCCCGCGGACGGCGCGCTCGACGTCCGGGTCCATGCCGTCGATGAAGTACTCATCGGGGAGCCCGAGCGTGAGCCCGGCGATTCCCTTCCGCAGCTCCGCGCTGTAGTCGGGCACGGGCGCCTGGATGGACGTCGAATCGCGCCGATCGTGGCCGGCGACCGCGCCGAGCAGAAGCGCCGCGTCCGTGACGTCCTGGGCGAACGGGCCGATCTGGTCGAGCGAGGAGGCCAGCGCGATCAGGCCGTAGCGCGACACGCGTCCGTACGTCGGCTTCAGGCCCACCACGCCGCAGAAGGCGGCGGGCTGGCGGATCGAGCCGCCCGTGTCGCTGCCGAAGGCCCCCGCCGCGAGCGCGCCGGCGACCGCCGCGGCCGATCCTCCCGACGATCCGCCGGGCACGCGCGTCAGATCCCAGGGGTTGCGCGTCGGGTGGAAGGCCGAGTGCTCGGTGGACGAGCCCATCGCGAACTCGTCCATGTTGGTCTTGCCGAGGATCACCGCGCCCGCCGCCCGCAGGCGCTCCACGGTCGTCGCGTCGTAGGGGGGCACGAAGCTCTCGAGCATCTTCGAGCCGCACGTCGTCCGCACGCCGACCGTGCACAGCACGTCCTTGAGCGCCACCGGGGCGCCGTCGAGCGGGCCGAGCGGGGCGCCGGCGCGCCAACGGAGCTCGGACTCGCGGGCGGCCGCCAGCGCCTGCTCGCGCACCACGGTGAGATACGCCCCCACCCGGCCGTCGAGCGCGTCGATGCGCGCCAGGTAGGTCTCCGCGACCGCGGTCGGAGTCAGGTCGCCCCGCCGGTACGCGTCGGTCAGCTCGTGGATCGGCCGATGCATCACTCCTCGATGATCCGCGGCACGCGGAAGAACTCGCCGCTGCGGTCCGGCGCGTTGGCGAGCATCGCATCTTGAGACAGGCACGGCTCGACCTCGTCCTCGCGCATGACGTTGACGACGTCCACCGCGTGCGAGGTCGGTGGGACGCCCTCGGTATCGACCGCGCGCAACGTGTCCAGGTGCGCGAGGATGGAGTTCAGCTGCTCACGCATCCGCTCGAGCTCCGCCTCGGTCAGCGCCAGGCGCGTGAGGCGCGCCACGTGCTCGACGTCCTTACGCTCGATCATCGGCTCACAGCTCCTCGAGGTGGGCGTACTGCACCGAGAGCCGCTTGCGGCCGACGCTGGCGAACCCCACCGTCACGACGAAGTCGGCGCCGTCCCGCTCGATCCCGACGACGAGCCCCTCACCGAAGCTTGCGTGGCGCACCCGGGAGCCCACGCGGAACGGCAGATTCTCGCCGACGGTGTCCGCCGCGGCGGCGTAGGCCGTTGCGGCGTCGGCCCAGCCGGGCGGCGCCTCGCGCCGGGTGTTCAGCGAGGTGAGCTGGCCCTCCGGCATCTCGCGCAGGAATCGCGACGGCTCGCCGACGCCGTAGCCGTGGATCCGACGGTGCAGCGCGTAGGAGAGATAGAGCCGTTCCCGGGCGCGCGTCAGCCCGACGTAGCACAGGCGGCGCTCCTCCTCGACCTCCTCCTCGTCGCTCATCGACCTGGCGTGCGGAAAGACCCCCTCCTCCATCCCGGTCATGAACACGGCCGGGAACTCGAGCCCCTTGGCCGAGTGGAGGGTCATCAGGGTCACGCGCGCTCCGTCGTCCTTCAGCTCGTCGATGTCGGCCACGAGCGCGACCGCGTCGAGAAAGCCCTCGAGCGTGGGGGTGGAATCCGCGCGCATGTAGTCCTCGGCGGCCGCGATCAGCTCCTCGAGGTTCTCGAGGCGCGCCTCGGCCTCGGGCGAGCGCTCCACGCGCAGCGCCTCGCGATAGCCCGAGGCGTTGAGCAGGTGGTCGATGAAGGCCGGGGGCGTCATCTCCCCCCGACGGTCGGCCAGCCCGCGGATCAGCGCCGCGAAGTCCGCGAGCGCTCGGTGCGCCTTGCCGGTGATCGCCGGCGGCGGCTCGACGGCGACGGCGAGCAGGCCGCGGCCCGCCCGCGCCTCGTCCAGGCGCGCGAGCGTCGCCGGCCCGATGCCGCGGACGGGTGTCTGGATCGCCCGCCGGAAGGCGATGTCATCGGCCCCGTTGACCGTGAGGCGCATGTACGCGAGCGCGTCCTTGATCTCCTTGCGCTCGTAGAAGCGCACGCCGCCGACGATCCCGTACGGGACACGCCCCCGGCGCAGCGCATCCTCGAGCACCCGGGACTGCGCGTTGGTGCGATAGAAGACGGCGATGCCGTCCCACGGCACGCCCTCGCCGCGGAGCCCGAGGATCGCCTGGGCGACGAAGTTCGCCTCCTCGTGCTCGTCCCAGGCGCGATAGACCTTCGGCGGGTCACCCTCGGCGTTTTCGGTCCAGAGCGTCTTGTCCTTGCGCTGCTGGTTGTGATCGATCACCGCCGAGGCGAGCGAGAGGATGCGCTGGGTCGAGCGATAGTTCTGCTCGAGCTTCACGACGCGGGTGCCGGGATAGTCCTGCTCGAAATCGAGAATGTTCCGGATGTCGGCGCCGCGCCAACGATACACCGACTGGTCCGGGTCGCCCACGACGCAGACGTTGCGGTGCTCGCCGGTCAGCAAGCGGATGATCCGATACTGGGCGCGGTTGGTGTCCTGGTACTCGTCGACGAGAACGTGGCGCCAGAGCCCACGGTACCAGGCGACCACCTCGGGGACCTCCTCGTAGAGCTTCACGGTCTTCAGGAGCAGGTCGTCGAAGTCCACGGCGCCGGTGGCGCGCAGGCGTTCCTCGTACCGACCGAAGAGGAGCGCGAGCTTCTCCTCCCACGGCCCGCGCGCCCGCTGCTTGGCATCGTCCACGCCGAGCATGTGATTCTTCCAGTAGCTGATGCGTTGCGTGACGCCGGCCGGGGTCGTGGAGCGCTCGGCCAGGTCGAGCTCCTTCATGCACTCCTTGACGAGGCTCTGTCGGTCGTCCTCGTCGTAGATGACGAAATGGGGCGGCAGCCCGATGTGGCGCCCGTGTTGGCGCAGGATCCGCACGCAGGCCGAGTGGAACGTGGCGATCAGCGGCGCCCGGATCCCCACGGGCAGGAGGAGCGACTCGACGCGGCGGGCCATCTCGCCCGCCGCCTTGTTGGTGAACGTGACCGCCAGGAGGTTCCGCGGCGAGAGGCCCTGAGCGCCGGTGAGCCAGGCGATCCGGGAGGCGATGACGCGCGTCTTGCCGCTCCCCGCGCCGGCGAGCACCAGCAGCGGCCCGTCTCCGGCGGTGACGGCCTCGCGCTGCGGGGGATTCAGGTCGTCGAGGAAGCGCGTGAGCTCCGGCGGCACCGGTCGATTGTACCGGGCGATCGAGGCCTCGCCAACACGAAGCCGCGCGCGGAGTCGGGCGCCGCCGGGCGCGGGGCGCTTCGGCTACTCGACCGTGACGCTCTTCGCGAGGTTCCGCGGCTGGTCCACGTCGCAGCCCAGCCGCACCGCGATGTGGTACGCGAGGAGCTGCAGCGGGATCACCGTGAGCAACGGGGCCAGGAGATCCGCGCAGGCCGGCACCTCGATCACGTGCTGGGCCTTCGCGGCGACGGCCCGGTCGCCGGCGTGAACGACGGCGATGACCTGGCCGTCGCGGGCGAGGACCTCCTCGATGTTGCCGAGCATGCGCTCGTACGAGCCGTCGCGCGGGGCCAGCGCCACCACGGGCAACCGGTCGGCGATGAGGGCGATGGGGCCGTGCTTCATCTCGCCGCCGGCGTATCCCTCGGCGTGGATGTAGGAGATCTCCTTGAGCTTGAGCGCGCCTTCCAGGGCGATCGGGTACTGGAGCCCGCGGCCGAGGTAGAGGAAGTCGCGCGCGCCGGCGAGCTCGCGGGCGAGCGCCGCGATGTGGCCGTCGAGCTCGAGCGTCTTCTCGACGAGCCGGGGGATCTCGACGAGGTCGTGGATCCGCTTCTTCACGTCCTCGGCCGTGATGGCGCCGCGCTGGCGGCCGAGCCAGAGGCCGAGAAGATAGGTGGCGACGATCATGGTGGAGAACGCCTTCGTGGAGGCGACACCGATCTCGGGGCCGGCGTGCATGTAGAGGACACCCGTCGCCTCCCGGGCCAGGGCCGAGCCCACGACGTTCGTGATGGCGAGGATCGGGCACCCCTTGAGCCGGGCCGCCTTGACGGCGCCGAGCGTGTCGGCGGTCTCGCCCGACTGGGAGATCGCGACCACGAGCGTCTCGGGGCCGACGAGCGCGTCACGGTAGCGGAATTCGCTGCCCAGGTCCACCTCGGCCGGGATCCCGGCGAGTCGCTCCATCATCGTCCGGCCGAGCATCGCCGCGTGGGACGCCGTGCCGCACGCGACGAGGACCACCCGCTCGATGGCGCGCACGGTGTCGGGAGCGAGGCTCACGTCGGGCAGGACGACGTTGCCCGTCTCGGGGGCGATCCGGCCGCGGAACGTATCGGTGATGGCCCGGGGCTGCTCGTGCATCTCCTTGAGCATGAAGTGCCGGTAGCCGCCCTTCTCGGCCATGATCGGGTCCCACAGGATGCGGACCGGCGCCCGACGAACGGGCTCCCCTTCGAGGGTCGACAGCTCTACGGAGTCGGCGGTGACCACCGCCATCTCGTTGTCCTCGAGCACGACCACGTCCCGCGTGTGCGACAGGATCGCGGGAATGTCGGAGGCGACGAACATCTCTCCCTGGCCGAGCCCGACGACGACGCTGCCGGCGCCCTGCTTGGCGGCGATGATCCGGTCCGGCGCCGCGGTCGAGACGACCCCGATGGCGTACGAGCCGGTGACCTCCTTGAGCGCCGCCTTCACGGCCCGGTCGAGCCGCCCCGTCGACTTGAGGTGGTGCTCGATGAGGTGCGCGACCACTTCGGTGTCGGTCTCCGACTTGAACTGGTGGCCCTCGGCCAGGAGGCGCTCCTTGATGTCGAGGTAGTTCTCGATGATCCCGTTGTGGACGACGACCAGCGTGCCGTGGCAGTCGGTGTGCGGATGGGCGTTCTCCTCGGACGGCCGGCCGTGCGTCGCCCAGCGGGTGTGGCCGATGCCGAGCGAGCCCGTCAGGGGCCGCTCACCGAGGACGCCCTCGAGCATCTTGATGCGGCCGGCGGCGCGCCGCACGTGGAGCGTGCCGTCGCGGAGGACCGCGATGCCGGCGGAGTCGTAGCCGCGGTACTCGAGCCGCTTCAGCCCTTCGACGATGATGGTCACCGCGCCCTTGTCGCCGACGTACCCGACGATTCCACACATGGCTAGCCTCGGTGCTCCTCGCGCTTCCTCGACTTCCGCGCCGCCCAGCCTTCCTTGACGACCTGCGGGGCGCGTCCCACGGCGAGGGCCCCCGGCGGGACGTTCTTCGTGATCGTGGAACCCGCTCCGATGTAGGCGCCCTCGCCGACGGTGACGGGCGCCACCAGGCTCGTGTTGGTCCCGATGAAGGCGTGGTCGTCGATCCTCGTCTCGTGCTTGGCGACTCCGTCGTAGTTGCAGGTGATCGTGCCGGCGCCGACGTTGACGCCCTCACCGACCGTGGCGTCGCCGACGTAGGAGAGATGCGGCACCTTCGACCCGCGGCCGATCTTCGACTTCTTGAGCTCGACGAAGTTGCCGACCTTCGCCTTGGGCCCCACGTGGGAGAGCGGCCGCAGGTGGCAGAACGGACCGAGGGTCGCTGCGTCCTCGATCACCGATTCCGTCAGCACGCAGTATGGCAGGAGCGTCACGCGGTCGGCGAGCCGCGACGAGCTCACGTGACAGCCGAGGCCGATGACGCACTCGCTCCCGACGATCGACTGCCCCTCGATCACCACCTGAGGATGGATGGTCGTGTCCAAGCCGACCGTGACGGTGTCCTCGATGTAGGTGCTGGCCGGATCGAGGATGGTCACGCCCCCTTCCATCAGCCGGTCGAGGATGCGGCCGCGCTGGACCGCCGCCACCGCCGCGAGCTGCTTGCGGTCGTTCACGCCCGCCGCCTCGCCGGGATCGGCCGTCACGACCGCCTCCACGCGCCCCCCGGCGCGGGAGAGGACGCCGATCACGTCCGTCAGGTAGTACTCGCCCTGGTCGTTGTCGGGGCGGACCTTGCCGAGGGCCGGCCACAGCCGCCCGGCGGCGAAGCAATACACCGCGGTATTGATCTCGGCGATCTTCTTCTCGGCGTCGGTCGCGTCCCGGTCCTCGACGATCCGCTTGACGCGCCCCCCCTGGCGCAGGACGCGCCCGTAGCCCTGGGGTTCGGCCACGATGGCGGTCAGCACGGTCGCGGCGGCGCGGCTCTTCCGATGATGGGCGACCAGGCGCTCGATGGTCTCGACGGACAGGAGCGGCATGTCACCCGGCAGCACGAGGATCGTCTCGTGGCCGCATTCGGGCCTGGCCTGCAGGACGGCGTGGCCGCTGCCGAGTCGCTCGCGCTGGACGACGGCGCGGACGTCGGGCCCGGCCACCGCCACGACGTCATCGGCGTTCGATCCCACGACCAGCACGATGCGGTCGGCGAGAGCTCGCGCGGTACGCAGCGGATAGGCGATCAGGGGCCGGCCGCAGAGAGGGTGAAGCACCTTGGGCTGCCGCGAGCGCATCCGCTTGCCTTCGCCCGCAGCGAGAATGACGGCGGTCAGCTGGTCCATCGGGTATCCGCCATTCTACCCCGGACGTCGAGAGCCACAATCAGGGTTTCCCCTGGATGGACCCGCCAGGCCTCAGCCGCTGTCGCGAAGGTGAGACAGTAGTCGCTCCATTCGCTCGGGCAGCGGGGCGGAACATTCGATAACTTTCCGGAAAACCGGATGGACGAACGCGAGCGTGGTCGCGTGTAGCGCATAACCGTCGAGTGCCGTGGGCGGGCGGGAGCGGGCTTTGCCGTACACCGCGTCGCCGACGACCGGATGGCCCAGCGACGCCAGATGCACGCGGATCTGGTGGGTGCGTCCCGTCTCGAGGCGGACCTCGAGCAGCGTGAAGTGGGGGAACCTCTCGAGCACTCGATAGCGGGTGACCGCACGCTTGCCGCGGCCGGCCGGGCGGACCGCCATCTTCACCCGGTCCGTCGGGTGGCGCCCGATCGGAGCGTCCACGACCGCCTCATTGGCGCGGACGCGCCCATGAACGACCGCCAGGTAGCGGCGCGTCACCGTACGGGCGGCGAGTTGCGCCACCAGCTCGTCATAGGCCTTGGCCGTCTTGGCGACGACGAGAAGCCCCGACGTGTCCTTGTCGAGGCGATGCACGATCCCCGGGCGCCGGGGCCCGCCGACCCCCGCGGTGGTCGGCGCGTGAGCGAGAATCGCCGCCGCGAGTGTCCCTCGCGCGCGGCCGGCCCCGGGATGGACGACCATGCCGGCGGGCTTGTCGACGACGAGCACGTGGTCGTCCTCGTAGAGGACCGAGAGGGCGACCGCCTCGGGCGCCAACTCCTCTTCTGCGGCCGGCGGGATCTCGATCTCGACCGTCTCGCCGCCGCGGAGCCGATGGGCGGCCTTGAGCACGGCGCCGTCGACGCGGACGAGGCCGCGCCGGATCAGGCCCTGGAGCCGCGCCCGCGATAGGTCGGTCAGCCGCTCGCTGAGCCAGCGATCGAGCCTGGCGCCGGCCGACGCGGGCTCGACCGTGAGCATCGTCACGGCTCAGGCGCGAGCGGAGGGTGATCGCTCGACGAGCACCGCGAGCGCCAGCACCACGACGCCCACCGTGATCGCCGAGTCGGCGACGTTGAACGCCGGCCAGTGCCAGCCGCGGAAGTGGACGTCGACGAAGTCCACCACGGCGCCGAAGCGCATGCGGTCGATCAGATTGCCGACGGCCCCGCCGAAGATGAGGCCGATGGCGGACTGCTCGCGCCATCCGCCGCTCGGCAGGATCCGCAGCGCCACCCGGAGCAGCACGACGAGCGCCAGCAGCGAGAGGAGCCCGACGACCCAGCGCCAGCTCGCCGGGATCCCGGCGAGGAGGCCGAAGGCGAGGCCGGGGTTCATGACGAGCGTCAGGGCGACGAGGCCCTCGACCACGATCACCGGGACGCCCGGTGTCAGGCGGTCGAGCGCGATCAGCTTGGCGATCTGGTCGAGGACGACGACGACGCCGGCGAGCGCGACGACGCGGGCGAGACGGGTCCGCTCAGCCCGGATTGCCGGAACCACGCAACCGCGCGAGGACGATCGGGACGCAGCGCTCGCAGAGCGAGGGATGCGCGGGATTCTCGCCCACGCGCTCACTGCGCATCCAGCAGCGCTCGCACTTCCCACCGCGCGCGCGGTCGACGCCGATGACCAGCCCCGGGATGTCCTGGCTCTCGTAGTTGACGGTCGCGCGGGCCGCCGAGCGCTCGAGCTCCACGCGCGACACGATGAAGAGCGTCGGCAGGAGCTCGCGTTTGGCCCGCAGGAGGGCCGGCAGGTCCTCGGGGGCGTGCGCGATGCGCACCGCGGCCTCGAGCGAGCTGCCGATCAGCTTCTCGGCCCGCGCCGTCTCGAGCGCCTTCGCGACCTCGCGGCGCACTTCGAGCAGCCGGTCCCAGTCGCGCTTGAGGGTGTCGTCGAGCCATTCCCGTGGCGCGTCGGGGAAGCGCTCGAGATGCACGCTCTCGCTGTGGGCGCCGGGCAGGTAACGCCACGCCTCCTCGCTCGTGAACGTGAGGATCGGCGCGACCAGCCTCGCCAGCGTACTGAAGACGTCGTAGCACACCGTTTGCGCCGCCCGCCGCCGCGGATCGTCCGGCAGCGAGGTGTAGAGCCGGTCCTTGATGACGTCGAGATAGAGCGCGGAGAGATCGACGGCGCAGAAGTTGTGCACGCTGTGGAAGACCGTGTGGAACTCGTATTCCTCGTAGGCGCGACGGACGCGGCCGACGAGACGCGCCAGGCGGTCGAGGATCCAGCGGTCGACTTCGTCCAGGCGTGCGGACGACTGCCGATCGCGGGTGGGATCGAAGTCGCCGAGGTTGCCAAGGAGGAACCGGAACGTGTTGCGCATCCGGCGGTAGGCGTCCGCGAGGCGGTCCAGGATCTCCAGAGAGACGCGGATGTCCTGCGTGTAGTCCTCGGCCGCCACCCACAGTCGCAGGATCTCGGCCCCGTACTTCGGGAGCAGCTCGTCGAGCGCGATGACGTTGCCGACGGACTTCGACATCTTCCGCCCCTCGCCGTCGACGAAGAATCCGTGGGTGACGACGCTCTTGTAGGGCGGCGCGTCGCGGGTCCCGATCGACTCGAGCAGCGAGGACTGGAACCAGCCGCGGTGCTGGTCCGAGCCCTCGAGATACATCTCGGCCGGCCAGTGGAGCTCGGGGCGCGTCTCGAGCACCGCCGCGTGGCTGCATCCCGAGTCGAACCACACGTCGAGGATGTCGGTCTCCTTGCGGAAGCTCTCCCCGCCGCACTTGGCGCACCGGGTCCCGGGCGGCAGGAGGTCGCGGGCCGCGCGCGCGTACCACTCGTCGGCGCCCCGGCCCTCGCGGAAGATCGCCGCGACGTGCTCGATCACGTTCTCCTCGAGCAGGAGCGTCTCGCAGGCGGTGCAGTAGAAGGCCACGATCGGCACCCCCCAGACCCGCTGGCGCGAGATGACCCACTCCGGCCGATGCGCCACCATGTTGTAGATGCGCTCCTCGCCCCAGGGCGGGAACCACTGGACATCCCGCTTGATCGCCTCGAGGGCGCGGCTGCGGAATTCGCGCTTGTCGAGGTCGATGAACCACTGCTCGGTCGCGCGGAAGAGCGTCGGGTTCTTGCAGCGCCAGCAATGCGGGTACGTGTG